>ERZ773057.264-NODE-264-length-24043-cov-9.073912_pt1 | contig 24043 bp, 32 predicted proteins | sample MGYA00580629_ERZ773057 | MGnify/ENA primary metagenome ERZ773057 (study PRJEB29015, sample SAMEA2738143) | human oral metagenome | biome: human oral; feature: human-associated habitat; material: saliva | place: China | collected 2163 ...
TCGTGAGCATGGGCCGAAGCCTGGCCTCCATGGCCTCGACGACGGAGCGGGTGAACGACACGATGACCTCCACCTGCTTCGTCTCGATGACCCGCACCTCGGTCTGGATCCTGGTCTTCTTCAGGCCCATCAGCTCGCTGGTCTGGTCGATGGCCTTGAGGATCGAGTCGAAGTACTTGGGGTCGCCCTCCGGGTTGGACAGGAGTGCGGACTGCACGCGGGCGTCGAGCATGCCCAGCACCCGGTCGAGGCGGGCCATCTGCTTCATGAGGCGGGCGTGCTCGGAGAGCATGGCCTGCCCCGTGTAGTACTCCTCCTCGATGCGGAAGACCTGCGCTTCGCTCAGCCCCGCCTGGTGGGCGACATCGCCGCGGGTGCCGCCCTTGACGAGGGCGTTGATGACGAGGTTCCGCTTGGCCTCGTCGACCTGCCCGTCGGTCACCCCCGTCCGGGCGATGACGCCCTCGGTGGGGGGCGGTGCGTCGACGACGCGCCTAATAGCGGCCCGCCCGTTCGGTGGCGTCTTCGCGGGCCTGGACTGCGACCCGGTGCGCCGTGGCTTCGAGCTCGGTGAGGAATCCACTAAGCCTTTCATCGTCGACCTTCCCCTTCCAGTGGACCCCGGCGATGAGGCCGAGGGTGAATCCTGTGAGCAGCGCCAGGACCGCGACGGCGGCGAGCATCAGGAGGAGCCCTTCGTGACGGCGCGGCGAAGGTACGCGAGTTGCTCCTCGGTGAGTGCCGCGCCCAGGTCCAGAGTTCCCGCGCTGACCTTGTCGGCTGTGATGGTGCCGATGTGAAGCCGGGGGTCGTCCGGTAGCAGCGTGTCGGCCCGTACCTTGCTGGCGTCCCATTCCATGCCCCGAGTATAGGGCAGCCCCCGGCACCGTCCGCTGGTGCCGGGGGCCGGGATGCCGTCTCCCGGGAAGATGCTCCCACCCCGTCGGGCGTCTGTCAAGCCGTCACATCGCGAACCCGAACCTGTTGGCCCAGGCCCTCAGGCCCTCGTCGGTGTCGAGCGAGGGCTCATCCTCCTCCTGCGGCGGGGCGATGGCATCGGGCTGGATGACCACGATCTCCTCGTCCTCCTGCGGCGAGGGGACGGAGGGTGCGCTGAGCTCCTTCTCCTCTTCCGGCTCCTCGGGGGCCGCAACCCGTTCGCCGTCGGGGGTAATCGTCCCCTCCCGGCGGGCCTGCGCCTCGTCGGGGCGCAGATCGACACCGAGGATGACGTCGCGCAGGATGGTGGTGATGTCGAGGTCCTCGAAGTACTCGGTCAGGGCCAGGAGGTCCTCAAGGTCGATCATGCCGCGGCTGAGGTGGCGGGGCAGCCGAGCGGTGGACTCGTACCCCGTGACCCTGCCCGCGTCCTTGATCTCGACGCCGTGGTCGAGGATGAACTCGCGCAGGAGCCCCTTGACCCGCTTGACCTGGTCCCGTCGCCGTAGCGTGTTCTCGGATGGCGCCGTGTGGGCGATCTCCGCCTTGCGCGCCCTGGCCTTGGCGAGGATCTCAGCTCGTCTCTCGTTGATTCTGCTCATGCTTCGTCTTCCTCTCTTCCGGGCCCGTTCCGTCCCGGGCCGTGGTTTCAGTATACAGTACACATCTGTTTCCTGCAAGCAGATGCCCCCGGTGCCGTAGACGGTCGACACCGGGGGCGTGCGGGGGAAGAGAGATGAGAAGCCCGCCGGGCAAGCGTACTACACCTTCAGCCCTGCCACGAGGTCAGCGCGCGACGTGATGCACCCCGCCGCCCCCTTGCGGGCGCCCTCCGCAGCCTGGGCGACCGAGGCGGGGATGTGGGCGATGACCGGCTTGCCGGTGGCCACCAGCGGGGACCACACGTCATCCGACGCATCCCACTCCATCGACAGGAAGTCCAGGTTCGTGCCCTGGACGAAGTCCGGGTACCAGGTCTGACCCCGGTTGCGAGCGTAGGCGTAGCCCCACGTCGCCCACCCGGCCTGCTTGACCTTGGCGAACAACCAGCCTGCGTCAGCGAACGCCTTGATGATGACACGATCCTTGTACGGGGCGAGCAGGGCCAGGTACTCGTCCGACCGGGCCATCTCCGTCTTGGGGTCGAAGATCGTCACGTGCGTGGCGCCGTAGGTCGCCAGGTAGTCCTTCAGCATCACCGGCGTCGCCTCGGGCCGAGCGGCGAAGGCCGAGAGCACCTGGGCCCAGGTCATGTCCCGAATGGGCGTTGACGGGCCTCCCAGGCGCGCCAGAGTGGAGTCGTGCGACGCGAGCCACACCCCGTCGGAAGTTCGGTGGCAGGAGATCTCCAGGGCGTCGACACCGCACTCCACCGCCCGGGTGTACGCGGCCATGGTGTGCTCCACGACATCCCCGGCCCCGCTCATGCCCCGGTGCCCGACGACAACCCCCTTGCGCCCCTTCAGCGCCGAGGCGGACCGGGCCCCGTAGGGCATGATCGACACCCCCGCCCGGGTCTGCTCACCGCCCAGCCACAGGGGCACCGTCGCCCCGTTGAGGTTCTCCCCCGCCCCGCCGCCGGCCTTCGCCACCAGGCCCACCTGCGCCCAGGCGGCCGGGGGGTTCACCGCCGCGCCGTCCGGCGGCCGATCAGCCCCGCCCAGCACCGCACGCACCGCCGACCAGGACTCCGTCGTCGACACGTCCGCCAGCCCGTCCGTCACCACGGCCCCACCCTCAAGGGTCCAGGCTGCCATCTTGTTGTCCTTGGTGCCGTGGGCCGCCGAGACGAGCAGCCGGGCCGTCGCGCCCGCCGGGGCCGCGCCCAGGGCCGCGCTCCACTGCCCGACGGCCGCCCTGTCGGCGTCGACACCCCCGATGACGGCGAGCACGGCCCTCTGCCTGGCGGTCCAGGCCTTGGTCTTGACCCACCACTCCACGCCGCGGGTGTCCACGGGCGAGGTCACCTTCCTCACGGCCACGTACCCGGAGCGGTTGGTGCCCCCGATCTGCGGCTGCCAGGTCCCCGTCCAGCCCGAGGGAATCGGCGAGGGGTTCTCGTCGGCCTGGAGCTGGGCGGCCATGATGAGCACGGCCAGGTCCCCGGGCTCGGCGGCGGCGGTGAGGGGGTCTCCGACACCCGCCTGGGCCCGGCCCACGGCCGAGGAGCGCACGACGACACCGCCTTCGAGGGCGGCCCTCTCCCTCAGCACCATGGTTCCGGAGCGAGCCCCCGCGGGTGCGTGTTCGCCGGTGCGCAGGGTGATGACGGTGCCGGTGCCGGTGAGAGCGGGCAGGAGCCCTCGGATGGCGTCGGTCTCGGTGCGGAGGGCGAACCGCCTGTTCGCTCCGTCACGGGAGTACACGCTGAAGGTGGTCATGGCGCCCTTTCGTCTGTGCTGCCTTAGCACACATCCTACCCGCTCGCAAGCGACCGTGGCAGCCGGGGGTGGCGCCCCTGTACGACGGCTCTTCTTTTTTCTTCTCCGCGGTATGTAAGAGGTAGAAGTAGTAGTAGTAAGCGGGTTTTCCTGTGGATAACCCCACTTTTCGTTGGTATGACGCGGCTTTGCCTGTGGATGGCCGTGTGTACTAAAACGGTTTAGCTTGTGGGCGCAGAAGTGGACAAAATTAGGGGTTCTGTGGAGGGCCGATTAGAACGGTAGTTCTAATGGTCAGTTGCCCACAAGTTTTCCACAAGTTATCCCCAAATTTGCCCACAGCCCACTTTGGCGGAATCTCAACGAAAACTCGAACCCCTATGACCCCGACCACATTGGTGTGGTGTGAGACACCCCTCAGCAACCAAGGTTGACACCACCTGTGGAAAACCTTGTGGAAAACCCCCGGCACCCTTGTGAGATGCCGGGGGTTCGTCGCCACGAAGCGGGGTTCAGCCCTTGTCAGCCCTCGGAGCCGGGGTCATAGACGTGCGCCAGGGCCAGGATGTTGGCGAGGGCCCCGGCGGCCTGGGCGGCGGCCTCGGCCCACTGCCGGGCGTCGTCGGCGGTCCAGAATCCGAAGGCGGCCCCGACGGCGAGGGCGGCCGCCACGAGGGCGTAGACGGCCTTGCGCTGGGGGGCGGTGATGGTGACGGCCTTGTGGCTGGCCATGGGTTCCTCCTGGGTTGAGTGAGCGGATGGGCGGGCGAGCCCTACCAAAGCCTACCGGTGCCCGCCGTGGAGGCGTTCAGCGCCCGCTGGAGGGCCGCGACGGTGCTGGGGCCGTCGACTCCGTCGATCCAGTCGCCCCACTCCCAGCCGTCGGGCACGTACTCGCGGTGCCAGGCCCACACGAGGAACTGGAACGCCTTCCACGTCTTCTCCCCGTCGACGCCGTCGACCTCAAGGGCGGGGGCGCCGATCAGGTTGGTCAGGTGGCCGGCCCCGACGGCCCCGTTGAGGAACCGCTGGAACGCCTCGATGCAGGTGGACCCGTCGTCGTCGAGGACGCCGTCGATGGGCGTGCCCATGACCTGCTGGAACCGGGCCACGGTCCGGGAGCCCCACTGCCCGTCGACGTCGAGGAGCTCCTGACCGTCGGGGGCCGTAGGGCGGGGCCGGGCGGAGGGCGCGGGAGCACTGCGTGGGACGGACGGGGTGGAGGAGGAGTCGATGGCGTACGCCCTGAAATCGTCCTCGGAGCCGTAGAAGACGTCGAGGTCGAGGTCGTCGTCGTAGCCGGGCACCCGGCCGTGGCCCGTGTACTGGTGCATTTGGGCGCTCCAGGAGCCGTCCGACCAGGGGGCGTGGTCCCAGCCCGTAGGGGCGTCGTCGGCGTACTGGGCGGCCCACGTGCCGCAGCCGTACTGGACGGCGAGGTCCCACGGGTAGGAGCCGGAGGAGGCGTAGAGCATGACGGGCTTGCCGGTGGCCCGCTGCACGCGGTCGATGATGATGCCCAGGTACGCCTCGTTGCCCCAGGCCAAGTTGTCGTCGGTCTCCCAGTCGATGCACCACATGACCCGCTCGAAGTGGCCGGTGGCGCGCACGGCCTCCAGGAACCTGTCGGCCTCGGCCTCAGCGTCGGAGGCGGTGCCGCTGTCGCCGCCCCCGACGTAGTGGTAGACGCCGACGGGCTTCCCCAGCGCGACGGCCTCGTCGAGCTGCGCCTGATGATGCTGGTTGGTGAACGCGAACCTGCCCGTGTCCTGGGTCACCATGACGATGGCGAAGTCCGGGTCGACGGCCGCCATGCTCATCCCCGCCTGGTAGTTGGAGATGTCGACACCCAGCAGCGGCCCCGGCTTGCCGCCGGACGGGGGCGCCGGAGCGGGCGCGGCTGGTGCCGGCGGTGCGGAAGGTGCGGGGGCCGAGGAGGCGGCGGCGTACCGGTGGCAGGAAGTCCACGCGCCGCGCTGGGTGTAGATGTGTGAGCTGTAGGGGGTGAGCCTGGTCTCCGAACCGGTCTGGTCGCCGACGGCCCCGCCGGTGATCTCCCCGCGCTCGTCGATCCACGCCTCGGCCAGAACGGGGTCGGACGGGTTGTCGTCCACGACCATGGCCACGTGCCCGACACCCCCCTCGTCCTTCGAGGACAGGACCACGTCGCCCCGCCTGAAGCCGCCGTCGGGCGTCATGGCCGAGTCGTACCAGTGGACCTCCCGCCAACCGCGCGCCTCCAGCTCGGCCCTCATCGACCCCGTCCACGTGGACGCGGGCAGCAGACGCGCATCATTGTCCGGCGTACCCGCCGGCACGACACCGGCCGCCCGCAGCCCCAGGTTGCACGCCGCCGCGACCATGGCCGAGCAGTCCGAGTCGACCGCCCCGGTCAGATGGGGCGTACTGACATAGGACAGGTCCCGGATCTCCTCCCGCGTCCCCTGATCGTACCCGACACCCCCAGCCTCGTCCGTGGCGCACCAGTACGCCATCCTCGCCGCGGCCTCGTCCCCGACAACGCTCATGTCGGCTCCTCCTCCTTCTTTCCTCGTCCTTATGCGATTACGGCCTGACGGGCAGCGCCGTCGACAGGGCCCCCGGAGCGGCCTCCTTCGCCTCCATGATCCAGCCCTCGATCGCCAGCCCCGCCGCCTTCGACGCCGCCCTGGCAGCCTCGACATGCGCCGCCGTCGTCATGCCCGCCCACCACAGCCCCGGCCCCTCCGGGTGGTTCCTGATGGCCGCCAGCACCTCCGGCTTGGAGGTGTCGTTGGACCGGCAGGCGATCATGTCCACGGCCTTCAGGGCGCTGATGTCCTCGGCGGTCCACGGCCCCGACGGCTTGTACGCCAGGCGGGGCAGCACCCTCAGCGCCGCATCCGCCTTCGCCTTCTGTCTGGCCGCGTTCAGCGTCCCGTTGGTGGCGACGATGACCCGCTTGGGGGCCGCCGCCCCGTAGCGCCCCAGCAGGTACTGCATCATCTTCTGGTCGTACACCCAGTAGTCCGCGATGATGTCGTTCGACGTGTCCATGCACTCCACGACGACCGGCGTGCGCGCCGGGGCGGCGTCCAGGATGTCGAGCGCCTCGCCCAGGGTCGCCACCACCCCGTTGACGTCCTCGACGGCCTTGAGCTGGGCGATGGTGGACTGGTTGATGCGCACCGCCGCACCGCCGCCCTTCGGGGTGATGGACGACACCGTGGACGTCACGAACCTGTCCGCGCCCTCGTCCTTGCTCATGCGCACGGGCAGGGCTGCGGACCCCCTCACGGCCGCGCCCTCCGGCAGCTGCGACAGCGCCCCCTGAAGCGCAGTGGCCGACAGCGCCCCCCACTTCACGCCCCAGCGCGCGTCGCGCACGTCGGCCAGCGCCCCCGTGGGCCGGGCGGGCGGCGGAGGGGGGTTGGGCCCCGGCGGCGGAGGGGCGGGCGGGGTCGCCGGGCGGACGACCACGGGGCCCTGCCCGATGATCCAGTCTCTCAAAGCGACGACGCCCTCGATGATCCTGTCCGCCAGCTCGACGCCGAACGCCTGCGCCCCGGCCACGTTCACGTGCGTCTCGTCGTTCATGAGCCACAGAGCCCGGGTCCCGCTGGCGGGGGTCTTGCCGACGGCCCCCCGCCCCGTCAGGACCGCCGTCCTCCTCGACACCGGCGCCGACGGCAGGAAGGAGGCCAGGTAGGGGTCGGCGGCGTCGGGGTTCGCGCTCGGGACCCAGGCGTCAGCCACGACCTCGTAGTTCACCCCGTCGTAGCAGATGATCTCGCCCCGCCCCCAGTGCCGGTTGGGCGATGAGGCCGGGTCCCACCTGGTGGCCGGGCTGGTCGCGACACCGAGCCAGTCACTGAACCAGATCCCATTCGTGAGGCCCCCGGCGAGGTCCACGCCGTCTTTGACAGCGTGGACGTTCTTGTGCGAGGAGCCCGCGTAGGTGCGGTACTCGGAGGTGGGCTGGGGCCCGACGACGATGATCGGCAGGGCGGGGGCCCGGTCTCTGACGCGATCGACAAGGGCCTTGACGGACTGGCTGATGGCGGCCGGGCCGGAGGCGGGGTCGGAGGGGACGGGGGGCTGGTCGATCGCCCAGTTGTCGTTGACGGAGCCGACGACGACCAATAAGGAGGGGTGGGCGTCGAGGACGGCGTCGACACGCTCAGGGGCGCTGAAGAACCCGGTGCTGCCCTGCGGGGAGGGGACATGGGCCCAGCCCGTGGACCCCTGCCCGCTGACCGCGGCCCCGACACCGAGCCTCTTGGCGGCGATCTGGGGCATGGTCGCCTCCTCCGGAGTACCTCCGGGGCCCCCGGCCCCGGCGGTGCACCACGAGTCGCCGATGAACCCGACGACCACGGTCGAGGGGGTGTTCGGCCCGCCGAGCCGGGGCAGCATGTTCGACAGGAGCAGCTGGGCCCGCACCTGCTCCTTCAGGGCTCCGATCTCGGCCCCCTGGGCGACCTGGGCATTGGTGAGGGCGTCGACACTCGCCTTGGGGGCGAAGCGGTTGTCGGCGCCCCTCTTCGAGTACACGTCGTAGGTCGTCATGGTCGGGGGCCGTCCTCGTTCGTCGATGTCGTCATGGTCGTCGGGGGTCCTTCGGCTTAATTGACGACGACGATGTTGTCGTTGCCGGGGGCGGGGTCGAGGGTGAGGACGTCGCCCTCGCCATCGAGGGGGGTGATGGTCAGCCCGGGCGCCGGTTGGGGTGTCGGGGGCGGGGTGGGCGGTGCGGCGCCGCCTTCTACGAGGGTCATCTCGACGGGCTGGCGGGGGTTGTTTCCGGGGGCCGGGGCCCTGAGGGCCGCGCTGTAGGTCTTGGCGTTCGGGGGTGCGGTGATGAGGGTCGCCGTGATCACGTCGCCCTCGTGGGCGGGAATGTCGACGTATGAGGTGGCCTCGGTGGCCAGGGGCAGCCGGAAGGGGCTGTGGGCGCTGGTGCGCATCGACACGCCCTGCGGGCCGGGGGCGGGGAAGAGGAAGGCCGGGGCGGGGCTTGCCGTGTAGCGGCCCTCGTAGGCGATCGACACCGGGCCGTCGATTCGCGGGGCCGGGTCGGCGGCCTCGACGCGAAGGGTCACGAGGGTTCCGGCGGGGAGGGCCGGCGCCGGGCTCGGCGGCTTGATGGTGATCCGCATGACGCCAGCGTAGCACGGGTCCCCGCTTCCTCTGCTCTCCTTCTTATCACCGCGCGGGCGTGCGTGTGCGGGCGCGCGATTATAGCCGGGGTTGGCGGGCTGTCAAGGGGCTTGTCGACACCCCCGCCCCCTCTTCAGGGGGCGTTGAAGCGGACGGCCGGGTCGGCGGGGCGCGGAAGGGCTGAGGGCCGGGCTGTGAAGCAGGGGGCTCTTGGGGCAGAAGAGGGGGAAGAGGAGGAAGGGGATCGCATAGTAAACAGAGAAGTTGTATCGGGGTTTCGGGGCCTAGGAGGCATCGACACCCCCTTGATGATGGTGGAGAGGGGTTTTGCGGTCGGGCTTAGTCACACAGGCCGCACGGGTAACTGTCTTCGAGGAATCAAGATGTTTGGTGCTGATGGGGTGTGTTTGATGATGTGGAGTCACACCAGTAACAGATAGGTACTGAGGAGAGGAGGGGGTTGAGTGGATAAAAAAGTGTGACGCAGTAGACATATTCGGCGAAAATCTCAGATTGCGGACAAGGCCGAAATATTAGGGTTTTATGCATGGGTGTGCATAGGAAATATGCAGGATTTTCTTAGGGTGGCCTAAGGGGGACTTTTCGTTGAGATGGTTGGAGTAGGTCGGGGTGATGGGTCCGAAGTCCTATGGTACGGGCGGGGTTTGTGTGGCTGAAGGGGCTGGTTTAGTACTCGTGACGTGGAACACGTTTATGCAGCCATGGATAAAAAGAGTGCATAAACTTATATTGGGTCTCGGGAGGCGAGGAGGGCCGTTTTGACGGATCAGTCGACACTCTGCTAGGCGAGTAGGGAAGTTGGGGGTTTAGGTGGGTAGGGTACGGGGAAAGATGAGCGACCTCACACCCGCGTGCCACGCCCCGTCGTCGAGAGCATCCGATTTCGCCTTCGCCCGGCTGCGAGCGACGTCACATTGATTTTCTCCCACGCTCGCACTAGAATGCCCCGCTCAAAAATCCCCCGGTATGTAGACAGTCTGCTAAGTAAATTGTCATAACGGTACTTATCGGCACCTTTCCCTACGGTGCCAACGATAAGTCCCCATGGCAGAGACGCCCGTCCTCCGCCAAATCGAAACGCTACATCCTGCTACACTCACTGTGCTCTTGCTCACATGCGTTGTGTCAAGACACATGACTCACCGCACACAAACTCACCCTTGCACTTTCCTCCCTATGGTGCTATCACGCGCGCGTGCGTGTGCATGGGTGTGTACTGAGGCAGGCCCATATGGGTCCCCGACGCGCTGTAAGCCACGCTGGCGGCCTAACTCACCCCGGTCGGTGTAACTGCCTGGGGGTAGGGGTATGGGCCGTTCTAGGCCCCGTACAGCGACGATTCGGCTTCGAATCGTTTCAACCCAGCGTGAAAAGCTAATTCGACGCTTGTCTAATGAGTACCAATCCGAGGCCGACGTATGCGTAAAAGGCCGTCAAATATAGATAAACGTGAGCCAGGCCACAATCAAAAATAGTTAACGTAACCCAGGTCACAAAGTCAAAAATAGATAACGTAACTTAGGTCACATTTAGCGTTGAATAGGAAATAGTAAACGCAGGATTAAATACTATCATTTACCAAATATAGTAATCGTCTATCATCTATCATCATCTATCATCAATCATCAATCATCATCTATCATCATCATCATCATCATCATCTATCACGAATATAATCCATTATGCACTCAACCGTATATTTATGCATATGATCCAGATCACATTTACCCGAACTTCACTATTTTTGGGACGACTTTTTCATACTCCCAACCCATCCTCACGCGTGTTTGCTACTCACACATGCACATAACAGCGTTATCTTCAACCCTCATCCCCTGTGATCCCCATCTCATTTCCCATAGCATACCTCCGCAACTCTGTCAACCCTCCGAGATCTGTCTCCTCCATCACACTCCTCCTCCCCGAGGATGATACGTCTGACGTAATACCCCGCCACACGTACCTACGTCACGCACAGTATGTTTCGGTCAACCGAAACTTTCGCCTTAACCCGAGGGAGGTTTCGGGACTTTCGTCCCTTGATCCCACCATCATCCTATGCATCCCCTCCTATCTGTGCTCCGCATCACGCGCTGGCGAGACGAGCGCGCGTGCGACGCAGGAGCACGCAAGTGAGGCAGCCAAGCGCGTGTCGACTCCCCGCCCCGCTCCCGCCCCGCCCAATCCCTACTCACTTGTTTCACGTGAAACTCGTGAGGACAATTCCCGCCCACAACCAGGAGAGAGAGTCCGACATGCGCCGGGGCTGACTCTCTCGCTCCGCTCGCTCGTCTCCGCTTCGCTCCGCCGCCGGCGCTCGCGCACGGGAGAGAGGACCACGGGGATTGTCGTGCCGCCATCCGGCGCCCGCCTACTTCCTACTCATGTGTTTCACGTGAAACACATGAGCACTGACCAACCGTCCGCCCCGCCGCCCCGCGGGGATTGTCGTGCCCGCGCAGTGAGCGAGGTTTGTCAGTACAATCCCCTCCTACCCCCGCCCAACTCAAAATGAGACGCAGAACACACTCCCCGACCGTCCCATCCCCTTGACTCCTACTCGCCCCAGGAGTACATTTATACCCGTCAGCAAGGAACACCGATCGAAGGGAACACCGAGATGAACCCCCGCCTCACCCCCGCGGCCCAAGCCCTGCGCACCGAAATCGTCTGCCGCTACAGCACACTCTTCACGCACAGCGCGGCGTACCGCACTCTCTATCAGCGCCTGCCCCGCGTCGATCCGTATGGCGACGCCGCCCACTTGATCGGCCGTCTGCGCGATGAGAGTGACGGCCCGGCCCACGCGGGCCACATCCTGGACGCCGTTGCCGCCTCGATCCCGGCTTACGTCCTCGAAGAGCTGCGCGTCGACGCCGACGGCCTGGCCGCGGCGCTCAAGGCCGCCGCCCCGGCCCGGCCGGTCTATGAGTGGTAGGCCGCCCCGGAGGACTAGCCCCATCATCACTCCTACAGCCCGGACGGTCCCCGCCTCACGGCGGGCGGAGGTTCGATTCCTCCCACGGGCGCGATGACACTTGCATAGCGCGCGAACAGAACGATCTGTCGGGTCCCCCATGGGGACCGCCTCCCGGTTTGCAAACCAAACCTCAAAGAGACGCAGAACACAGATTCAAGGTTGGACATTCCCCAGCGAGCGCGCTAGACTAGAGTCATCAACAGGGAAGGAAGAGAACGGGAACCCCACCCAATCGAATCCTTTACCCCGGGAGGATTGAGAACTACATATGAACCCCCGTGCAATAGACGGTTAAAAACGGGGGTTCGCGGCCGGTAGGCCGGACGTGCTCCGTGCCATAAGGTCATGAGGACGGCTGTAATACTCCGACGACGCGCCCCGAAAAGGGCTTCCGCCGGGAGCAGCGCGCCCGAAATGATTTTAGGTGTGAGATGAACGGAGATAAATCGAAGTATACGGCCGGGTAAATGGAAGCGGCCCGCTCAGAACGGGCCCGGCGCACCGTAGTGCGCGAGACCATGCCTTCAAAAGCATACCCGGCGCCCATCATCCCCACCCATAACCCGAACACGAAGGGACAACCGAAATGAACACCTACTCCGCCCGTGCCGTCGTCCCCACCACGGCCTATGACGGCCGGGACCGCGTCATGAATGACCTGCTCCATGAGCAGATCGAGTGGCTGCGCGACGCCCTGCGCGACGACGCCCCGGCGATCGCGCCGGGACTGCACGTTGAGTGCAGCGGCATCGGGACCAATAAGACCACTCATCTCATGGTGGACATGTACCGTGGGGACCGCGACGCCACGAGTATCCCCTATGACGAGCGCTATGTGGAGATCGGGACGCTGGACACGCGCCCCAGTGACAGCTCTCTGTGGGAGCTCGACCCGGAGTACGGGCGCACTTCCTGGGATGACCCACTTCTCGCAAGCGAGGAGACTGTCGGCATCGTGATCGAGTGCGTCGCCCGCGCTATCGCCGGCATCGTCGGCGGCGGCGCCCGCGTCATGGCCGACGCCCGCGGGCACGCCACTGTGGCACTGGACCACGCCGACGCGAGCCCGGCGCCCATCACCCACGGCGCACTGCCGATCACTATCGCCGCTCTGTGTGACGACGCCCGGGCGCTCACTGCCGCCGCCGTGGCGGACTCCCTCACGGCCTGCCACCCTGACGCTGCGTCCTGCGCCACGACGGATGCGTGGCCGGAGATCACTATCTACGCCCGGGACTGCACTACCGTCCTGGCCAGTGTCAACTACTCCCAGGACCACGACGACGCCGTGGTGCTCACCGGCCCGGACGGACGGGAGTACCTCATCTGGACGGGCGACCGCGAGCCGGTCGACTGGCGCGATGAGGACGATATCGTCAGGCCCGTCTGCGACGCCGTGCGCGCCGCGCTGGACGCCGACGCCGACGCCGACTGATAACCCCGCCCGACCTCTACTATCAGCCCGGCCGTCTAGAGCGGAGGACGCAGCGCGGTTCGATCCCGCGCCCGGGCGCGATGCGCGCAAAAAGTGCGCACCTTCGAAGAAAGGAACCGAAAATGAGCGCCGACGACTACAAGTACGATATCACGCACGACCCTGTCTGCGAAGCGTACAGCACGGGCTACCCGCTGTACAAGATGGCCGGGGCGCTGGGGATGACCTGGCGCGAGCTGGGGCACTATCTGTGCCCCGGGTATTACTGGGAGGCGGACGAGCCGCTCACCGCGCCCCACTACGATATCTGCGAGGAACTGGCGGCCGAGCAGGGCGTGACCATCCCCGCCCTTGACCCGCTGCCGTCGTGGACCATCGGCATGCGCTGAGAGGAAACCTAGATGAACGCCACAACCAAGGCCAATAGCAGCACCCTCACCGCCGACGATGTCGTCCGTGAGGGTAACGTCCGCGTCATCCTCCCTTGGGATGGCCGCGTCGGGGAGGTTTGGTGGGATAGCGCCCGCCGTCTCTTCGGGCTGGCCGGCCTCAACGGGGAGAGGACTCCCCGTCACTTCCTGTTCCATGCGACGTGGGCCGATATGAAGGCCCACTACGCGCGGCGCGGCGCTACTATCCTCCGCGCCCCGTCCGGGGCGCAGGTCGGCGACTTGGTTCGTTGACCACCAATCCTTATACCCCGCGTTAGCGGGGATGCGCCTGAAAGATCGGCGCTCCGCAACAATGCGGCCCCAACCGAAGAGAGAAGAGAACCATGCTGTTCGAAAACCTCACCCCGCACGCCCTGAACGTCAAGACCACCAAGGGCGACTTCGTCACCATTCCGCCGTCGAACCGCGGTCCGGCCCGGGTTATCTATGACCACCTGCCCCCAGAACAGGTTTCCTACGGCGGCCTGGCGGAGTTCGAGGTGACTGTGGCGGGCTCGCCCCGGGAGATCGTGGGACTGCCCGATCCCGAGGAGGGCGTCGTGCTCATCGTCGCCAAGGCGGTTAGTGACGCCGCCCCGGCCGGACGCGGCGATCTGATGAGTCCCGGGCGCCTGCTCCGGGACGAGGACGGAACCGTCATCGGCTGCGACGGGCTGACCCGTCGCGCCTGATAAGCACCCACCCACCAATCGAAGAGAGAGAGAGAGAGAACCCAAATGAACATCCGTGACGCCGCCCCAGTGGCGGCGGCGCTCGTCCTCGCAGGCGGAATGGCCGCCGGCGTCGTCGCCCTTATCGCGTCGGGGGAGCCCGCCCCGACCGCCCAGCCGGCTCCCGCCGTCGTCACGACGGCCGCCCCGGCCGGGACTGAACCCACCCACTTGGCGCCCCGGTGTTTTGAGTCCTCAGCGGCGGGCGCTGAGGACTGCGCGTGGGTGCCCGTCGCGCAGTGCCTCACCGATGAGGACGGGGATGACGCGATCCCCGCGTCCTATGACGGTTGTTACTGGGACGCCCAGGATCGCGGGAACCACGCCGGTACCAGTTACGTGATCTGGCGCGGCGGCCGGGGCTGAACCGCCCCGAAATCGAGCCGCGGCGGGACGAAGTCCTGCTACGGCTGCCCCGGGGGAGGACCGACGCCCGTTCGCCGCGGGCCCGGGGCACGATGCAACAGAAGAGAGAAAGGAAGCATCATGCGCGTCTACACATTCGAGCACGAGTCGGCATCGCTGCCGACTATGTACGTGATGTACACGCCGCGGGCGGGCTGGACCGCCCACTGGGAGAATGAGTACGGGCCGTGCGGAGACAGCCCCACGGTTCTGTCTCCCAATACTCCTCAGCATCGTGCTGAGGAGATCTTCCGCGCCGAAGCGGAGGATATGTGGGAGAACTACTGGGCCCAGGCGGGCGCCCACGCCTGGTGCTGAGAGAGAGAGAGAGAAAGAGGAACACATAATGAGCGCGAAGACGAAGACCGGATACGAGGCGTGGCGGGAGCAGAACTTGAGGCTCCCGTACCCCAGTGAGTTCCGCATGCTGCCCGACGGCGGCACCAAGGTCATCTGGGAGGAAGTGGCCAAGGGTTGGTGGGAGTTGGAGTTCGGCTACTTCGTCTGGGACGCCGATGGGAACCCCGTCGGCGGGAACTTCTGTGAGAACTTCCACGACCCCGACTACTTCAGTCGGGACTTCTCGCTCACAAACGAGCGGGACCTCACGCAGGCGCTCGCTCAGTACGTGTGAGAGGGGAGGGAACCGTGAACACCAACGATCTCATTGTCGACCCGTCCCAGTGGGACGAGATCGGACCGCTCTTGGACGGCGGGATTCTGCGCCCCTACGAGGAGCTCAAACGGATGCCCTACTACGCCCCGCCCGGGTTCTACGCGGATGAGCAGGTCCTGGCTTTCCAGCCCGGCTGGGACGGGCAGGATGGCGGGGACGCCGTCCACTGGTACGGTCCGGACTGGCCCACGGTCGGCCGGGTCCGGGAGCGGATCGCGAGCCTGCTGGTATCCTCCTGGCTCGTCCAGGACCGGGACGACGCTGGTCAGTTCTTCCTGGGCGACGAGCCGGGCTCTGTCGAAACGCCGTGGGGCGTGATTCCCGCGCGCGTCATCTTCGCCCCTCGCAAGGGCAACGACGTCCCGTGGGACAACCTGGACGCGATCCTTCGCCACGTCGACGCCGCTCTCGGCGTTGACCGGATCGCCGGGGACGCGGTGGGGGCCTTCATCGAGTGGCGCCTGAGCGCCCCGGTCCCGGCGCGGACCAGGGCCGTGTTCTACCCTCGGGAAAATGGTGGCCTTCAGGTGGTCCTCTACCCGCGGCACCCGCTGCGGCCCGCGGCGGACAACGTCACGTTCATCTGGGGCGCGGACGGGCGCCCGCTCGGCGGGGAGCGGGAGGAGTACGAGTGGGGCGCTGTCGGCCTCTACGACGCGATCCCCGTGCCCCCATCCGCCGACGCCCTGACGAAGGCCGTGGCGATCTACGCCTAACCCCAACCCATAACCGAGCCGGTGCGGGACGAAGTCCTGCTACGGCCGCTCCCGTCGCCCCTTAGGGCCGCATTGCGGGTTCGAGCCCCGCCGGGAGCACGATGCAGCTAGGAAGAGAGGAAGCATCACCATGAATCTGACCACTTGGCTCAACGAACAGGCCCGCCTTGTGCGCGTCGCACTCATGAACGGGGACCTTGCTGCGGCCCGCAACGCATTGCGGTTCACCTTCGAGGACGGGGATGCGCCCGACGGGATCCGTCCGGACATTATCATCCGCCTCGCCCTGTTCCCGCTGGCCGACGAGGAGATCGACGCCGTCCGGGACGTCTTCATCCGACGAGCCGGGGTGACCTTCGGGGACAACGCCCCCGACGAGGAGATCAGGGCCGCCCTGTTCTCGGCTCTGTACCGGGAGTGCGCATGACCGAAGAGGAGGAGGACAACGAAGCCGCCGTCTGGGACCGGATCCTCGCATACATCCCCGCCCCGTTCCGAAAGCGCATCGCAGTGCTCGAAAACGCTGTGGTCATGCGTTTCTCCTGGGTGGGGCCAGCGCACATCCTGGCGAGCATCAACCTACAGCGGGACGGCTATGAGAACGACGTCGTCATCAGGAACTCGTGGCCGCTGCGCCCGATCCCCTTGGAGTCGAACCGGGCCCGACTCATCGCCCGGGTTCTTGTCGACGCCGCCTTCGAGACGGTCCTGGAATCCCTCCCGTTGGCCGTCAAGCCTCCGCTGGAGCTCGACGACGCCGGGGAGAACATCATCTGGGCGCCGACGGGACGGAAGGGAGCGCACCTGCCCAGCTTCGAGCAGGTTGTGGACCTGAAGCAGTATTTGCTCCGGGCCGCGGGCTTCGAGTACCGTGTCGCCCTCGCGGACGCCCTGCGCGACGCGGTCAATCGACGGACCGGGAAGAAGGACACGACGGTTGCGTGGGGAACCCGGAGGAACATCGTGAAGCGCAAGGACCGCACCGTAGAGATCTATGGGTACGAGCCCATGGCCTCGATCTTCCTGGGCGGGCGCCCCGGTCGGGAGGGCCGGACGGTCGCGGCAGCGGACTACGGCGTCATCAGGGACGAGGACTTACTCGCCCCGGCCATGTCGTTCCTCGCTTTCGAGGGTTGACGCGGTAACACACACGCACACACACACACAAACCAACGAGAAGAGAAGAGGGAACATCAATGGACGAGACCAAGACGGGGACAGACGAGCTCATTGAGCGCATCGTCGACGCCCTGAACACGGACACGAGCCCGGAGTGGAACCCCGCGCCCTCCTGGGCCGACTACGTCCTCACGTGGGAGGGCCTGCGCCGGCTCGCCAACGACCTCCTCGACAGGAAGCCCTACGACGGGAGGAACCCTCTGGCGGAGCCCGTGCTCCGGGGCTTCCTCGAAGCGGCCCTGAACGCTGAGGGCTACGTCGTCCTGCCGGCGAACTGGACCGACGACGGGAACCGCCACTACGGCCCGCTGTGCCCTCGGCATGAGGCGCGCTACAAGTACCAGGCCCGAAAGGTCGGGAAGGTTCCCGACCCGTCCTGGGTGGGCGCCGTCTGTGTCGACTGCCGCCGCATGGCGGCCGGTGCCACGGACAAGGTGACCATCTATGTGTGGTAACGAGAAGGCCCTGGCCCGTGTCGTGGTCAAGATGCTGAACACGCGCCGATGCGACTGGCCGTGGCGGGAGCGGATCGTGACCGGGGAGAACGTCCGAGGCATCCTGAGGCGCCTCGCCGTCGACGAGGACGAGGTGAGTGGGTGGCTCCGGGATTGTGGACAGTGGATGTCCGTCCTGAACGCCCTCATGGACGGCGGATACGTGTACCTGGATTCGCGCTCGGCTAAGCAGCCCTATGGACCCCTGTGCCGTAGCTGCGAACGGGAGGTGAGGCCGGCCGAACTCGGGAGGGCCGACGTGGCCGGGGAGTCGGACTGCGCCCGGTGCGCGAACCCGATCCCGGGAAGCGGCCGGGGCGTGTCGATCTACGTGTGGTAGCCCCGCACGTTAACAGCCGGGGACGGGATCGGGAACGGCGTCGCGTTTATGGGTCGGTACGGGCCGTACTGCGGACGTGAATCTCCGGGGGTTCGACTCCCCCGTCCGGCACGGGTTCCGAAACGGGAACCAGAAGGAAAGAGAAGAGAGAAGGAGAATGAGAACACTTCAGCAGATCGTCGCCGAGATCACCAGGGACGCGCCCTCGGCCAGAGTCACGGGAGGACAGCAGACCTACGCCCTTATCGAGATCCCCGGGTCCGGGGGAGCGCACGCGGTCATCTATCTGGCCCCGGTTGGGGAGAACAGCATCGCCTCGGTGCACCACGACGCCGACGACAAGGGCCGGAGAATCACGTTCAAGCGTGGCAGCGCGCGGGAGGAAGAGGTGATCGTCGCCGTCGCCAACTTCCTTGTCCTGCACGAGGTGATCCGGGACCGGCGGGGGCGGGCGGAGAAGGAGGGAAGCGCATGATCGACGAGATCACCTGGGAGACCTTCGACGAGCGCACGCGGATCTGGATGCAGGTCCTGGCGAACATCCCCGTCGAAGCAGTCGTGCGCATGCTGCGCCTCGACCTGAACACCGGGTTCGCCACCCTGCACGGCGCCGGAGGGGACAAGGCTCTGGGCGTCATCATCCCCGACGAGGGGCGCGAGTACTTCACCCCGCTTCGGGGCTGGATCCGTAACTCCCCCACTGCGCCCATCCCCTACGAGGCGGAGTACGCCCGCACCATCGCCCTGGCCGTGTTCCGCTCGGCTCTGAAGGTCCTCGTCGGGGACGTCCCGTTGGTCTGGGACGAGATCGACGGTCTGTGCTGGATCACGGACAACCTGAACGAGGTCTTCGACGACGGCGGGAACACCACGGACCTGCGCGAGTACCGGAACGCGGTCCGCAAGTTCGCGGCGTGGTGCTGGGTCGGAGACTTCGCCACGGACCTGGACAACGACTTCCCCCTCCAGGTGACCAAGGAGAGCACTCCGCACATGATCCGGTACCTCACCGGCGGGCACGGGAGTGTCGAGATCGCCGTCGCACCCGACGACGACGGCCTGATCGACGTCAATCTCCTGGACCGGGACGGATACGGGCTGCACTACCACCTGGCCTACGGGATCCCGGAGGTTCAGGAGGTTCGCGAGCGGGCCGCCCTGTTCCTGAACAACAGGATCGAGAAGAACAAGAAGGAGAGGAAGGAGAACCATGTCGGTTGACGACAGGATCGAAATGGACGAGGACATGGCCGAGTTCTGGGCCGAGGTGAAGGACCGACTGCCCGGACTCCTCGGCCGGGACGGGTTCGTGTCGGCCTACCCGCTGGCCGACCCCGGCGATGTCGACATCTTCACCTCGTGGTGGAACCAGAAGGAGGAGCACATCGCCTCCCTGTACCACTACCCCCGGGTTCCGACGGGCGCGGAGAAGAAGGAGAAGTGGGAGTACGAACCCTGCTTCAACCTCCTCGTCGACGAGCCCGGAACCGACGGGCGCACCCTGACCGACGTCACCCCCAAGCAGGTCGCCGGAGTCATCGAGAAGCGGGCCGCCGACCAGGTCCGGGAGCACCTGCCCGGTGCGTGGACCACGGGGGACTACTTCGAGTGGGACGAGTCCATCACCGCCGACTTCTGCGACTACGCCTGCGAGGCGAAGAACATGGGCGAGTTCACCGAATACGTGCAGGAGCGGGCCGACAAGACCCTGGCCCGCCGGGCGCTGACCACCATGGTCGACTACCTCCTGCTGGAGGAGGTCCCCTTCACGGTGGCGGTGTTCCCCGCCCTCGGGATGAGCAACATCAACCTGCCGGAGCGGGTCATCAAGATCCGTACCGGCCGGGGGATGGCGAAGGTCGCCCTGTCCACACTGGAAGGGACGAACCTGGGGGATGTCGGCATCACGATGGGCTCGCGGGGCGTGTCGTACCCGTTCTGCGCCATGACGGGCCTCATCAATGCCGCCGTCAGCGGCGGGCGCAGTGAGGAGGAGGAGGACCGATGAGCGAGAACGGCGGCTTCGAGGCCGTGTGGTTGTACATCAAGGCGCTCCTGCCCCCGGGCCTTGACGGGGCGCTGGAGCCGGGCGGACGGGAGAACGGGAACGGCATCATCCCCACGAACTTCCACGGGCTCGACTTCGAGATCTTCGGTGAGCCCTTCGGTCTGATTGTTGAACAGGCCAGCGGCGACGAGCGCAACTTCCGGGACGACGATTTCGAGGACTGGATCGTCGACAAGGTCCTGCGCGCGTGGTTGGAGGAGACCGACTTCTACAGGCACCTCATCATCGACGCGGGACGGATCTTCTGGTTCAACCCCAACGAGGATCCCGAACGGGCTACGCTCCTGGTCGATGTGAACTCGAAGGGGTGCTGGCGCTCGACGCAGGCCCGGCTCGACAGCGCCACCAGGCTCATCGCCTACGAGAAGGCGCGACAGTGGGTGAGCAGCACGCTCAACTTCCTGGCGGTGCGAAGCCAGCGGTGCGTCGTCACGTCGATGGAGAAGCGCAGCGAGGAGTGCACTGAGTACAGGATCTGGGACAAGGAGTACTGTCACCCGATCAAGATCGTCGCTGTCTACGCCTTCGGGCGCATCGACATGCGGCCCGTCATCCACGAGGAGCCCGACACTCTGGAGTTCTGCCCCGGTGGGCGGCCCACGGGGCTGTCGAGCGAGAGCGAGGACTCCATCAAGGCTCTGCTGAACCGTGTTGAGGCGAGCCTCAAGGCCGAGTGAACAGCAAGAAGAAAGAGAGGAACAACATGAGTAACCACACGCCCAACAGCCCCTGGGACAGCCGGTTCGGCGCCGAGGTCTGGCTCCAGGGGATCATTGCCGAGTGCCTGGGGGGCCGGTACTGGGGCCTGTCGGAGGACGACGAGCTCTTCGACGCCGTCTTCGAGATGCACCGGGTGCGCTGGCAGATCTGCTACCGCCTGAGGCGGCAGTTCGTCGACGACCCCGACGGCCTGATCAACTTCATCGAGAAGTACAGGGCGGGGAAGACGGATGAGGAGTGGGAGGCCGGGCGGCCCGTGATGGTCACGAACGATGGGCCCGAGCCCAAGGACGTCGGGGAGCACGCATGAGCGGCAACAAGCCCCGGCACTCCTGGAGCGAGGCGTACTACGCCGCAGCCTGGCTCCAGAAGTTCATCCACGAAAACCTGGGCCCCCAGTACCAGGATCTCTCATCTGACCCGGTCCTCTTCGACCGGGTCTTCAAGGAGGTCCCGATCCGCTGGTCGACTTTCTACGATCTGAGGAAGCGGTTCGAGGACGACCTCGACTCCCTGACCGCCTTCATCGAGGAGTACCAGGCGAAGAAGGAGGGGGCCAACCATGCGTAACCGCACCCCGCCGAGGAGTTGGGACGACAGGGAGTCGGCGCGGAGGTGGCTCTCGGACTTCGTCACGGACGTCGTCGGCTACGAGTCGTGGACGATCGCCGACCTGAATGACATGTACGACGAGGCCCTCATCAAGGTTCGACGGGGCTGGAGGACGGGGGTCGTCCTCAGGAAGCCCTTCCGCAGGAACCCCGACGCGCTGGCCGAGTTCATCGAGGAGTTCCTGGCGAAGAGGAAGGGGCAGAACTGATGGCGCGCATCCTCAACCTGACGGGCAGGCCGCTGCGCATCATCGACCCCGCCGACAGGGAGACCACCATCATGGTGCTCCAGTCCGACGGGCCCTCGCCCACCGTTCGACACCGGGACGAGGGCATGACCTCGGTCAACGCCACCGTGCCCGGCTGGCGGGGCGTCACGCGCATCCCCGTGTCGTGCAAGGGGCGGGCCACGCACGCCTTCCTCCCGCCCTACCGGGACGACACGTTCCTGGTCGTGTCGCGCATGGTGCAGCAGACCACGGAGGACCTGTTCCCCGAACGCGACGACATCCTCACCCCCGGACGCAACGTGCGTCGGAATGGGGTCCACTACGGCTCCCTTGGCCTGACGGCCTCCGGGGCCACAGCCCGCAGGCTGCTGAAGCGCTGACGGGAGCCCCCGCTGTAATGAAGTTACAACGCTTTATTGCGGAGGAGTAAAGGGAGGTTCGAGTCCTCCCCGGGGGCCGGGGCCCGCACAAGCGGGCGCGAATGAGAAGAAGGAGAGATCATCATGGCCAAGACGATGGACGACTGGGACGAACTGGCCGAGGCTCTCGATCGGGCGCTGCCCTACGGAGTCAGCGCCTACTTCCCCGGCAAGGAGGACGACGAGGACCACGACCTGCGCCTCATTCCCGGCGACGACGGGACGGCCCGCCTCGTCATCGACCTGGGAGACGAGGACACCGCCTGGAGTGAGGAGACCATCCACCTCCAGTGGGGTCGCGACGAGGGCGCGGACGAGCACGACCCCGACCTTCAGTGGTGGGCGTCGGACTGGTCCCGCTCCGGCGTCGGGTGGACCGGCAGCGAGGCGGAGATGGACGAGGCCATGAACGAACTGGCCGGGGATGTCATCGGCACCGCGCTCGACATGATCCACCACCTGGCCGGGGGCGAGCGCGAGGACGGGAAGATCTACTACAACGACGAGGGCGACGTCGAGATCGACGATGACCTGCGCTACGTACTCGCCGACGCCTACGACAAGGGCGCCATGGACGTGAGGTCGTTCATCCGCGAGACCATCGTGGGCAACATCGACCTCCAGCCCGAGGAGGGGTTCGCCGACGTGCGACAGGACCCGTCGTCGGACCGGATCTTCGTCAACGAGCGCAGCGGCCGAGCGCTGAGCCTGGATGTCGACCTGCGTTACCCCTGCGACGGGGGTTCGCGGTGCATGGTCACCCGGATCTCGGCGAAGAACAGCGACACGTTCTTCATCAAGCGGTCGTCGGAGGCGATGATGAGTCCCGAGGACTCCTCGGAGATGCACGGCGCCATCGACTGGCTGATCGACGAGGACGCCGAGAAGGAGGCGGACGAGGAGTGACCCGCAGACCCTATAAGGACATCATGGCTCGGGCGCTGGCCAAGCACACGGGGCGGTCCCTGGACGACATCGAGCACCTGGACCACGCCCGCGGTGTGAGGACTAAGGACGGGTCCTACACGGTGGCCCTGTTCGGGGCCCCCGTTCGGGGCCTCGTCGTCAAGCACCGGCAGATCCGCGTCACCCGGGGCCTGAGGCGCCTGTCGGCGTCGGACGTCGAGGACCTGCTCACCGAGGCGGACCGGCGCTTCGAGGCCTACTGGACGGCGGTGAACGTCTGCCACGCCCGGGCCCATTGGATTGTGGCCCTTAAGGAGAACGAGATCGTCCTGTCGAATGGTAGGACGCTTCGCTACGATGAGGCCTGGAAGGTCTTCAAGTGAGGAAGAGAGGAACAAGAGAGATGGCAACTGACATCGAACACATGGTTGTCGACATCGTCAACATGAACCTGGACGGGCTGCCCCGCTACCCGTTCGGGCACCCGAACGCGGGTGAGGACGACAGGGACTACTGGCAGGCGGTGGACGAGCTCGCCCACCACCCCCGCTTCAACGACACGCTGATGGACCTGCCCTTCGAGGTCCGTGTCGACTGCGAGGGGGCCCTGCTGTGAGCACCGCGGAGGAGAGGATCAAGGGCCACCTGCCCAAGGCTATGCGCAGCGCCGTTCGGTTCGAGGACGGTCAGGTCACCTGCGACTGGGACGAGCGGACCGCCTGGCCCTACGAGGACACCTTCGGCAGCATGACCATCTGGTCGGGCGGGCGCGACCAGGACATCACCGACGTCGCCGCCGCCATGTACATCACCGAGTGGGCGTTCACCGACGACATCCTGCCCAGCCTGGACCGGGCACTCGACGGAATCTACAAGTTCAACGTCCGCAAGGGGACCGTGCGCCTCAGGGACTCCGGTATGGGGCCCTTCCTGGACATGAGGGAGCACGACTACTACAACGACGCCGTGGAGGCGGGGATCAGGGCCCTGGCGGACCAGACGATCCGCCTGATCGCCGCCGACGCGGCCAAGCGGCTGGGTCCGCACATCATCGAACGCACGGGCGACGGCGCCACGATCATCACGACAACGCAGGGAACCGTGTGCATGAACCCCGAAAACACGAACGGGTACGGGTCCGTGCAGGTCGTGGTCGACACTCCCCGACAGCACGGTGTCGAGCGCATCGCACCCGGGGGCGCCCTGCCCCGCTACGTTATCT
>ERZ773057.265-NODE-265-length-24024-cov-3.614127_pt1 | contig 24024 bp, 14 predicted proteins | sample MGYA00580629_ERZ773057 | MGnify/ENA primary metagenome ERZ773057 (study PRJEB29015, sample SAMEA2738143) | human oral metagenome | biome: human oral; feature: human-associated habitat; material: saliva | place: China | collected 2163 ...
CCACGAGCGGGCTGCAGATGGTGCCCGACGACCGCCGCGATGCCGGCACGGTGCCCGCCGAGCTGCTGCTCGAGGACTTCGACGAGTCGTCGCTGGCCGGCGTCGATCTCGTGTGGCTGCGCCTGCCCAAGGCCCTGTCGGCCCTCGACGACGACGCCGAACGCATCGCCGCATGGGCCGACCCGCGGGTGCGGATCGTCTCGGCCGGCCGTCAGAGGGCCATGACGCACTCGATGAACGACGTCCTCGGACGCCATTTCGACACGGTCTCGGCCTCCCTCGGCGTCGCGAAGTGCCGGGCCCTGCGCGCCTCGGGGCCGCGGAGGCGCCGCCTGCGCTGGCCACGCGAGCGCACCCACCCCGAGCTGGGCATCGGCGTCATCGCGCACGGCGAGGTCTTCGCCACGAACCGGGTGGACGACGGCACCCGCCTGCTCGCCGAGCTGTGCCCCGACATCCACGGCGACGAGCTGCTCGACCTGGGCTGCGGCTCGGGCGTCCTGGCCACCCTGCTGGCCCGCGCCAACCCGGGCGCACGGGTCCGCGCCGTCGACGTGAGCCGCGCCGCCGTCGCCTCGACGCTGCTGACGGCCGAGGCCAACGGCGTGGCCGTGGAGGCGCACTGGGCCGCCGCGCTGCACGACTGGCCCCCGGAGTGCCTCGACGTCATCGTCACCAACCCGCCCTTCCACCGCGGCATCGCCAAGGACTCCGAACCGGCCCTGGCCATGTTCGACGACGCCGCCCGCCTGCTGCGCCCCGGCGGGCGGATGTGGTGCGTCCACAACTCGCACCTGCCCTGGCGCAGGCGGCTGGCCGAGAAGGTCGGCCCGACGGTCGTCGTCCGGCAGAACCCCTTCTACACGGTCACCCGCTCGGTCGCCCGCTGAGAACCGTCCATGCTCCGGGGAGCGGTCGCCCTCGCGGCGGACCTCCGCCCCGCGGCGACCGCCGGGGCCGCGCCGCCCGGTCCCCGACGCGGCGACGTCCCGGACCCCGGACTTCGGGACTCCCCGTCGCGCCCGGATCGCCGTTATCGTGCGCCCGTGACCGGGTCGAGGAACTGGAAGAAGCGGTGGCTGCCGAATCAGCACGGCGCCTGGGCGATGCTCGTCGTCCCGTTCGTCGTCGGCGCCCTGACCCGCCAGCGCGCGACCGGCCTGCCCCTGTGGTGGATCCCGCTGGCCGTCCTGTGGATCGTCGGCTACTGCCTGTTCGCGCAGACCGTCACCTGGATCAAGACGCCGGCCCGGCGCCGTGCGGGCCTGCGCACCCCGATCCTCACCTACCTCGCCGTCTGCGCGGCGAGCGGACTGGCAATCCTGGCACTGCACGGGCTCTGCCTGGCCGTCTGGCTCGTCGGCTTCGTGCCCCTCGTCGTCGTGGCGCTCGCGCTCGTGCGCAACCACGAGGAGCGCTCGGTCACCTCGGGCATGACGACCGTCGCCGCGGCCTGCCTCATGTTCTACGTGCTGCGCTGCGGCGGCTGGCCGCCGCTCGCCCCGGGCCTGCACGACGGCCTGACCGGCCTGCTGCTGTACGGCTACTTCGCCGGGACGGTCCTCCACGTGAAGTCCCTCATCCGGGAGCGGAACAACCCGGCCGCCGCCCGCAACTCGGTTCTCTGGCACGCGGCCTGGTTCGCCGCTGCCGTCGTCCTGTGCGGGCCCTGGCTCGGCACCGGCTCACCGTGGTGGATCGTCTTCTTCGCAGTGGCCCTGGCGCGCACGACGGCCATGAAGCGGCTCCAGGACAACGGCCTCCCCTTCCTACCGGGGACGCTGGGGGTCGTCGAGATCGTCCTCAGCGCAGCGGCCATCGCCTGCGGGCTGACCTGAGGAGCCGCCCGGCCCACCGGCCGCGGGGGGACGTCACGGCCCCGGACGTCTGGAAGGCCCGCCCCGCAAGTCGGAGAGGAGCGCGTCGGCGGGGCATCCCATGCCCCCGGACGTCACGCCCCACTCGCCCCGTGTCGCCGGGGCCCTGAGCCGCGAAAGGTCGCGGACGCCCGAGGGCCTGCACGAGTCCCCTCTCATGCCATCCGGCCGAGCGCTCCGCCTGACATTGCCCGGCCCCGGCGCAGGCCCCGGCCCCGCGTTCCTGCACTCCGTCCGCGGGAGCGCACACCGGATCCGCTCCCCACCCGCCCCGCCGGGCCTGCACGTCATCCCGCGGAAACCACCGGACGGGTCGGACAATCGACTCTGGCCGGACAGCCGATTACGGTGGTGGCATGACCGCAGTTCCCGCACCGATGCTCAGACTCAGCAACGCCGTCAACGGCGTCGTCGAGATCCCGCAGTTCGGCTTCGGCACCTACAGGGTGCCGCCCGAGGAGGCCGAGCGTGTCGTCTCCGAGGCGCTCGAGGCCGGCTACCGCCACATCGACACCGCCCAGATGTACGGCAACGAGGCCGGCGTGGGCCGCGCGCTCGCCGCCAGCGGCATCGACCGCGACGAGCTGTTCGTCACGAGCAAGCTCGACAACGGCAACCACGGCCACGACGACGCCCTGCGCTCCCTCGACCGGAGCCTCACGGAGCTGGGCCTGGAGCGCCTCGACCTCTTCCTCGTCCACTGGCCGATGGCCGCGGTGACGAACATCGTCGAGACCTGGCGCACGATGATCGAGATCCTCCAGTCCGGCCGAGTCCGGGCGATCGGCGTCTCGAACCACCAGGCCGAGCACCTGCGCGAGATCACCGACGCCACCGGCATCGCCCCGGCCGTCAACCAGATCGAGATCAGCCCCTACCTCACCCAGGAGCCGCTGCGGGCCCTGCACGCCCAGATGGGCATCGTCACCGAGGCCTGGTCGCCGCTGGCCCGCGGCAAGGTCGCCTGCGACCCGACGATCCTGGCGATCGGCGCCGAGCTGGGCCGCACGGCCTCCCAGGTCGTCCTGCGCTGGCACATCCAGCGCGGCGACGTCGTCTTCCCCAAGTCGATGCACCGCGAGCGCATCGTCGAGAACGCGCAGCTGTTCGACTTCGCGCTCTCGCCAGCCCAGATGGACGCGGTGAGCGCCCTCGACCGCGGCGAGCGCCAGGGAAGCCACCCCGACATGGTGCAGTGGACGGAGCGCCCCTGAGACCGAGCGCCTCACGAGCAGGGCGCCCTTGACCCGCCCGTCCGGGAGCCGCCCCGGGATGACGGCACGCGGGCACGGCTCGCGCAGCCCCGGACCCGCCCGTCTGGAGGCCGCAGGGCGATCTGCCGACCGGTCTCGCCGGCAACTACCCCGGGCTCGCCCGTCCGGGAGCCGAAGCAGCCGGGTGGGAATGCCGGTGTTGGCGAGCCATCCGGACCTGTCCGTCTGGGAGCCGCAGGAAGTCGAGGCTCAGGCGGTTCCGCTTCCGCGACCCGGACCCGCCCACCAGGCCGGATCCGCCCACCCAGGGCCCGCCAAGGGTGGGCGGACCGGTGGCCGCGGTGGCGAGCACGCTGGTCGGCTGGCCCGCGCGCGGTCGGGCCGATGGGCGCGGGCCCCGCTAGCCTTGGTCGCATGCCGCGCTTCGAACCCTTCCACGCACTCCGTTACGCCCCGCAGACCGACCTCGACGCCGTCATCGCGCCGCCCTACGACGTGCTGAGCGACGCCGATGTCGAGGCTTTGAAGGCCCGCGACCCGCACAACATCGCCTGGGTCGACGACCCTCGCGGCGACGGCGACCGCTACGAGCGGGCCGCCGCCACCCTGCGGCGGTGGCTCGCCGAGGGCGTCATGGTGCCCGACGAGCGGCCCAGCTTCACGATCTACCGGATGGCCTTCACCGACGCCACGGGCGCCGACCGCGTCATCTCCGGCGTGCTCGGCGGCCTGGAGGTCGTCGACGAGGGCGCAGGCGGCGTGCTCCCCCATGAGCGCACGACGAAGAAGGCGGTCACCGACCGCCTCGACCTGACCCGGGCCACCGCCACGAACGGTTCGCCCGTGTGGGGGCTGTCGCCGGCCCCGGGGCTCACGGAGGCCCTCCGGGAGCCGGCCGAGCCGGTCGGCGGGATCGTCGTCGACGGCGTCCGTCACACCGTCGAGCGCGTCACCGATCCGCGGCGCATCGCCGCGATCAGCGCGATCATCGGCTCCGACGACGTCCTCATCGCCGACGGCCACCACCGCTACACGATCTCGCGCAGCTACCGCGACGAGGTCCGAGCCGCCACCGGCCGCACCGACACCGACGCCGAGCTGACGCTGACCTTCGTCAACGAGCTCGTGGACGACCAGCTGTCGATCGAGGCCATCCACCGCCTGCTCGACGGCGTCGCCTGGGACGACCTGGTCGCCGCGCTGGAGCGCTTCTTCACCCTCGAGCCCCTCGACGGGGAGCCGACCCCGGCCACCCTGGCCGCCATGGTCGCGCAGGGCCGCCTCGTGCTCCTGCCCCCCGACGGTCGGGCGAGCTGGCTCATCGCCCGGCCGGGCGCCTTCGCCGGCGTCCGCGCCCTCGACGGCGCCTGGCTCGAGCGGGCCCTGGACGGCACCGGCGTCGTCCTCGGCTACCAGCACGGCCTGGACGAGATGCGCAGGGCCGTCAAGGATCACGCCGCCGGCATCCTCATCCGCCCGACGGGCCTCGACGAGATCATGCGCACCGCCCGCGAGGGCCTGCTCATGCCGCCGAAGTCGACCTTCTTCACCCCGAAGCTGCGCACCGGCTTCGTCATGCGCCCCACCGCCTCGCTGAGCTGAGCGGCGAGTGCCCGCGCCGGGCCGACGTCGTCGCGCGGGTCCTCCGCCCTGCCGCTCATCGCGACGGTCCGTCACGATAAGGTCAAGGCGACGGCCAGTGCGCCATCGGGCGTGCGCGGCCACGGACCAGGAGAGGAACTATGACTGACCGCATTGCCAACGCACAGCTGCGCGGCAAGGTGATGAGCGCGGACGAGGCAGCCGCCCTCATCCCGGCCGGAGCCCAGATCGGCTTCGGCGGATTCACCGGATCCGGTTACCCCAAGGAGCTCCCGAAGGCTCTCGCCGCCCGTATCAAGGCTGCGCACGAGGCCGGCGAGGACTTCACCGTGAACGCGTTCACCGGCGCCTCCACCGCCCCCGAGCTCGACGGCGTGCTCGCCGAGGTCGACGGCATGGGCTGGCGCATGCCGTACCAGTCCGATCCGACCCTTCGCAAGAAGATCAACGACGGCACGATCCGCTACACCGACATCCACCTGTCGCACTCGGCCCAGCTCGTGGCCGAGGGCTTCTGCGGCAGGCTCGACTTCGCCGCCGTCGAGGCCACCCGCATCACCGAGGATGGCAGCATCGTCCCGACCTCCTCGGTGGGCAACAACAAGACCTACCTCGACATGGCCGAGAAGGTCATCATCGAGGTCAACTCCTGGCAGTCCCTCGAGCTGGAGGGCATGCACGACGTGTGGAACGGCTACCTCACGCCGCCCAACCGCCCCGCCATCCCGATCACGAACCCCGGCGACCGCATCGGCGACGCCTTCCTGACGCTCGACCCGAGCAAGGTCGTCGCGGTCATCGAGACCGAGGACCCCGACCGCAACTCGCCGTTCAAGCCGATCGACGACGACTCGCGCGCCATCGCCGGATATCTGCTCGACTTCTACGCCAACGAGGTCGAGCACGGCCGCATGCCGAAGAACCTGCTGCCGCTCCAGTCGGGCGTGGGCAACATCCCGAACGCGGTGCTCGACGGCCTGCTGAAGTCCGATCTCGAGAACCTCACCAGCTACACCGAGGTCATCCAGGACGGCATGGTCGACCTCATCGACGCTGGCAAGCTGACCGTCGCCTCCGCCACGGCCTTCTCGCTGAGCCCCGAGTACGCGCACAAGATGAACGAGGGCGCGGAGAAGTACCGCAGGTCCATCGTCCTGCGCCCGCAGGAGATCTCGAACCACCCGGAGGTCATCCGCCGTCTCGGCGTGCTGAGCTGCAACGGCATGATCGAGGCCGACATCTACGGCAATGTGAACTCCACCCACGTGTGCGGCACCCGGATGATGAACGGCATCGGGGGCTCGGGCGACTTCACGCGCAACGCCTACATCTCGGCGTTCGTCTCCCCGTCGACCGCCAAGAACGGCGCCATCTCGGCGATCGTCCCGATGGCCAGCCACGTCGACCACACCGAGCACGACGTCATGGTCATCATCACCGAGCAGGGCCTCGCCGATCTGCGCGGCCTGGCCCCCCGCCAGCGGGCCAGGAAGATCATCGAGAACTGCGCCCACCCGGACTACCGGGCGCAGCTGACCGAGTACTACGAGGCCGCGCTGGCGTCCTCGAAGGCCAAGCACACGCCGCACGACTTGGCGCACAGCTTCGACTTCCACCGCAGCTTCCTCGAGAACGGCACGATGAGGCTGAGCTGACGTCCTCGGCAGTACGAGGGGGACCGCCCGTCGGGTGGTCCCCCTCGTACTGCCGACGGCCGCCGCCGGCGCAGTCCGTCCGCCGTGCCCGGCGGTGGCATAGGCTGGGCGAGGGCCGCGGCCCGACCGGCCCGTCAGACGAGAAGCAGACGAGGTGAGCCCCGAGCGATGAGTTCCGACCAGAGCAGCCCGGACGCGCGGACGGACGAGTGGGCCCACTCCCCCGCACCGGCCGCCCCCGCCCCGGCGCCCGACGGCACGAACGAACCGCAGGGCATCGGGCTGGCCCCCGACCATCGTGTCGAGACGCTGCCCCCGTTGGAGGAGATGCACCACGGCGTGCCCGTGTCGGCCCGCACCGGGGAGCCGCACCGCACGGGTGCGCTCGTCGCGCTCCAGTGCTGCTTCTACGCGGCGGCGGGGGCGAGCGGCCTCGGCTACGCCCTGTACTGGTGGCGCGCCATGCACGTGGCGGGCTTCGACCGCTCGGCGTGGATCGTCGGCTGGCTCGACCCGAGGCCCGGGGGCGCGGGCTCCATCGCCCTCGTCCTGGCGCTGGCGGCGCTCGTCGTCGTGATGGTGGGGGCGCCGTGCGTGGCGGCCTACCAGGCGTGGACGGGCGAGCGGCTCGCGCGGCGGCTGTCGCTCGTCGCGCTGGCGGCCGCGTGCCCGGGCGCGCTGTTCAACCCGCTGGCGTGCGCGGCGATCCCGCTGGCGGCTGCCGGCGCGGTGCTGGCGCGCGCCCGCGGCATGACGGACTACCTCGACGCCTGGGAGGCGCTGCGCGCGCCGGCCCCGAGGAGCGAGGACACCGGCGGGCCCGTCTTCTACGGGCGCCTGCCCCGATTCCAGTGAGAGGGGAGAGCCCGTGGCCGACCAGGTCCGGAACGCGCTCGGACGCATCGCCCGCGACGTGCTGCGCGCATCCCTCGGCGAGGCGGCCCGTGGCCCGCGCAGGTGCCCCGGGCTCGTCCCGGCCCCGCGCGCCGGGCGGACGGGGGTCCACGGGACCGCGGCGCAGCAGGGCCCGCGCCCGACGAAGGACTACCCCGGCGACTACGACCGCAGGCCCCAGCTGAGCTACGACCCGCACCCCGACCGGATGGCCGATCCCGGCGAGGTCGTGTGGACCTGGGTGCCGTTCGAGGAGGACTACTCGCAGGGCAAGGACCGGCCGGTGCTCATCGTGGGGCGCGACGGCGACTGGCTGCTCGGCCTCATGCTCACCAGCCAGGACCACGACGACCGGGCGGACCGGGAGCACCGCGAGGGCCGCTGGTGGTGCAACATCGGCTCGGGCGACTGGGACTCCCGGCACCGCGACTCCGAGGTGCGCACCGACCGCATCCTCCGCGTCGACCCGGACAACGTACGGCGTCTGGCGGGCAGGCTGGCGAAGGACCGCTTCGACGTCGTCGCCGCCGAGGTGGACAAGCACTGGAACGACTGACGCGCCCCGCCGACGAACCCAGCGGAGGGCGGAGACGGCCGGTGTCGGAGCCCCGGACGGATGCGCTAGAGTGTGGGCCAGCCTCACGGCATCGCGGGCGTAGCTCAATGGTAGAGCGCCAGCTTCCCAAGCTGGACACGCGGGTTCGATTCCCGTCGCCCGCTCCAGACGTTCTCAGCAGCGTTCGGCGCCGTCCAAGCGTCTCATGAGGTGTGACAGGATGCTGAGGGCGTCGAGGCAGTCCTCGTAGGTGAGGGCGCCGGAGCTCTGAAGAGCCTCGATCTCCTCATGGCTGATCGGGTTCCTGAACGCCATGTAGAGCCCATAGGACAGATCATGCTGCCCGACCTCGATGTCTTCGGCCGTCTTTGGAGTGAAGGCGTAAGCGCTCAAGTATTTCCTGAAGACCTTCAGCTTACCGTTCCGACCGAACGCCCCATTGATGACATCGGCCTCCTTCATTCGTGGGATTTCGGCCCCCTTGGAGGCCTTGGCGACGTATCGCTTGATCCCCTCGACTATCGCCGCATGATAGGCGCCTCTCTCATAGGCGGTCTTGGACGCCTCCTGAATCTCAGGATGAAGGCGACGCCACACGTAGTCCGCGTACGGCGGTACCAGACGATGAAGATCCTCGATCAGTGTCGCCTCCTGATCCGCCGTCAGGTCGAGATCCTCGGAGCTCACGTGGTCGAGAACCGTTTCGACGGCCCGGCGGCTCTCCTGGGATCGGATGGACTCCGTCCAGTCCTTCGTTGAAATACCGGTTCTCTCCCGCCCCCGAGCTCTCCGCTCCTTCGATCGACGCGTCCTCCATTCGCGCCCGATCCTCGCCAGCAGTCTCCCGAGCGATTCACGGAGCCTCTCCATCTCCGAAGAGTCCCAGACGAGCGCACGGCGATCGGTTGCGATCACGTCCTCATCCAGTGAATCGACGAAGTCGACGTCCAAGTGGCCGATGATGTACGAGTAGGCGTGGCTGGACTCGGACGCCCCGAAGAATTCTGGTTCGTCGACCATGCGACCATGTGCGTACAGGGTGACGCCGCGCGGCGTATTGCGCAACGGCTTGGCCGCCGAGACGATGACTCCGCTTACTTCGCGGCCCGTCAAGAATGAGTCCTCGTCAGTGAAGTCGTCGGGGAATCTCCAGATGAACTCCGAGTCCAGGGACTCGAGGCGAAGCGAGCGCGAGACGTCGGTTCGCCCGCCCCTCGCATCGATGACGGTCAGGGCGAAATCGTCATCGGCGTAGTTGAACAGTCGGGAGAGGCTGACAGCGAGTCTTTTCGAGTCGATCGCACTCTTCCGCCGCAGCCGTGTCAGGACAACCGTCGTTCCGTGCTTCTCATCGGCGACCGGAACGACTTCCTCCTCGGGACGATAGTCGCCCTCGCTGGCCATGAGATCCTCGTAGGACAGCGTGATCCGTATGGCCTCGGGCATCCCCCTGCGGGTGGTCGTCACTTCGACAACGAGGCCGATACCGAAGAGAGCGAGCTTGCCGAGCCCCTTCTTGCCGGACACCCGGCGCCTCCCGCTCTCGGTCATCGCCGATTCCTGTGCCTGACGCCTGTTCCGTCCGATGCGCAGATACTTGTCGGCGACGTCGTCTCTGGACATCCCATGGCCGTCGTCCTCGACGGTGATGGATCGATCGGAGCCGATGCGGACCTCCACCCGAGTCGCATCAGCGTCATAGGCGTTGGCCACGAGCTCCGCCACTGCGTTCGGGACGTGGGAGTACATGCGGATGCCGAGATGTTCGATCGTCCTCGGATCGAAGCTCAGGGTGAGCGGTGAGACGTCGCTCATGGTTCAGAGCTCCTTCAGGATCCGGCGGGCGATGGCGGCGCCCAGCGGGATGGGCACGGCATTGCCGATCTGGCGGGCGATGGCCGTGCGGAAACCGATGAAGCGGTGCGTCTCCGGGAAGCCCTGAAGGAGCGCCGCCTCGTAGTGCGTAATCGCCCGATGCTCTGCGGGGTGCAGGTAGCGGCCCTTCTCGGGCTTGAAGAACTCGGTGCGGATGGTGACAGATGGCCTGTTCCAGTACAGACGTCCCATCACATCCAGTGAACCGGTGGTGTGACGCAGCCAGCAGGGGGCCTTGAGACGGTCGGGGAGATCGGTCCGGTTACCGCCCTCCGGGATCTCCTTGAAGCGCTCCAACGACTTCTCGCTGTAGGTTCGGGAGATGTGCAGTTCCCGCGGGGAGAACGCCCCGGGAACCTCGCGCGGCCCCACCTGCGTGCGGAGCTCATCGAAGCGCCCGTCCATGTCGGGTTTCAAGGGCACGGACAGCAGCGTGTCCTTCACCGTACGGTAAGCCGGTAAGCCATCCGCCCCGCCCTGGCTGTATGTCGGCACGGGGAAGCCGGGTGCGGCCACATCGCGGTGGTGCCCGATGAGGACGGCGCGTTTGCGCGTCTGCGGGGCCCCGTAGTCGGCCGCGTTCAGCACGCGGAAGTCGAAGGAGTAATCCTCCAGGAACTCCCCGCGCCGGGTGGCGGCCAGAAAGTCACGGTATTGGGAGGACTTGCCGAAGGCCGGCACGTTCTCCACCACGAAGTACCTGGGCCCGGCCTTCTTGATGACATATGCGTACTGCTCCCAGAGCCGGTTGCGCTCGTCCTCCGCGTCCTGTTTGCCGAGCGTGCTGAATCCCTGGCATGGCGGACCGCCTACGACAACGTCGATGCCTGTGGGAACAGCATCCTCGGCGAGCCAGTCCTGGATCGTGCCCGTGTATACGCCCGTCTCGGGGAAGCTCGCATGGTAGGAGGCGGCTGCGTACGGATCCATCTCCACCGCCGCGACGCTGCGGAAGCGCCTCGACGCCTCGTGGAAGCCCGCGGTGAGTCCCCCCGCCCCCGCGAAGAGGTCGAGGACGCGGACCGGACTGGAGCTCATGAAATCAGGGTAGCCGGCGGCAGTGGCATGAATCCGAGGCTCGCCGCAAGGCGGGATCGTGATTCGTGTCGGAGGCTCGCCGTAGAGTAGACCCGGTTCACGACCGTGGGGGATCCCCATGATCACCGTCCATGGGAAGGACGTCCGTGCCCAGGAAGCTCATCGAGGCGGCGCTGCCGCTCGACGCCATCAACAGGCAGTCCGCGCGGGAGAAGTCCATCCGCAAGGGGCACCCCTCGACCCTGCACCTGTGGTGGTCGCGCAAGCCCACGGCCACGGCTCGCGCCGTGCTCTTCTCCCAGCTCGTGGACGACCCCTCCGAGCGCTACCAGGAGTTCCGGGAGGCGGCCCGGGCGGCCGGAGAGGTCGACCCCGACGCCGCTGCGGAGCGGGCCGTGGAGGCCGAGCGCCGCCGCCTGTTCACCCTCATCACCCGCATGGTGGACTGGGACAACCTCGGTGACGAGTCCCTCATGCACGAGGTGAGGGAGGAGATCCGCCGGTCAACGGGGGGCGAGCCGCCCGCCGTGCTCGATCCCTTCGCCGGTGGCGGCTCCATCCCCCTGGAGGCCCAGCGCCTCGGGCTCGAGGCCCGCGCCTCGGACCTCAACCCCGTGGCCGTGCTCATCAACAAGGCGCTCATCGAGATCCCGCCGTGCTTCGCAGGCCGTGCCCCGGTGTTCCCAGGAGCCGACGAAGGCTCGCGCGCCTGGCCCGGCGCACACGGCCTGGCCGAGGACGTGCGCCGCTATGGGCAGTGGATGCGCGAGGAGGCGTGGAGACGCATCGGCCACCTCTACCCGACGGCCGAGCTGCCCGACGGGACGGCGGCGACCGTCATCACCTGGATCTGGGCGCGCACGGTCACCTGTCCGAACCCCGCCTGCGGCATCGAGACCCCACTCGTCTCGAAGTGGTGGCTCGGCAAGAAGAAGGGCAAGGAGGCCTACATCGTCCCCACGGTCGTCGGCGACCACGTCGAGTACTCCATCGGCCACGATCCCGCACAGGCGCCGACCAAACAGGAGGACGGCACCATCTCTGGGCACCGGGGGGCCACCTGCCTGGCCTGCGGCTCAGCGATTTCGATGAGTTTTATTCGCGAGCAGGGCCGCAATGACCACATGGACGCGCAGATGGTGGCCATGGTTGTCGAAGGTAACCGTGGACGAATTTATCTTGCGCCGTCTGAGACTCAGACCAAGATTGCCGTGATGGAAAGGGGAACGGATGTCCCAACGGGATGTATCGCGGACAACCCTCGCTGGTTCTCGACTCCCATGTATGGGATGGATACCTTCGACAAACTCTTCACGGTGCGGCAACTGACGGCGCTCACCACCTTCTCGGACCTCGTGGGGGAGGCGCGCGAGCGGGCGCTGCGGGACGCGCTCGCAGGCGGACTGGAGGAGGGCGACCGTCTCGAAGCAGGCGGCACCGGCGCCGCCGCCTACGCGGACGCCGTGGCGACGTACCTGGGCATGGCGGTATCAAATATCGCAGATGACTTATCTTCGCTGGTTTCCTGGAGGCCATCACATGGCACTGGTGCAACCAGATCGACTTTCGCCCGACAGGCGCTCCCGATGGTGTGGGACTTCGCTGAAGCAAACCCATTTTCCAACACAGCAGGCGACCTAAGCAACACCATTCCTGGAATCGCTTCAGTGCTAACCCTACTTCCAGACAGAGAGACAGCGAGGGGTAGCGTCGGTCAAATATCTGCTGAAGATATTCATTTCGAGTTTTCTGTGATCTCCACCGACCCGCCCTACTACGACAACATCGGCTATTCGGACCTGTCCGACTTCTTCTACGTGTGGCTGCGCCGATCCCTGAGGGGCATCCATCCGTCCCTGTTCTCCACAGTGCTCGTGCCCAAGGCCGAGGAGCTGGTCGCCAACCCCTACCGGCACGGCGGCAGGGAAGGCGCGAAGGACTTCTTCGAGGACGGCTTCCGCTCCGTCTTCGCCCGCGCCCGCCGGGTTGCGAACCCCGACTACCCAATGACGGTCTACTACGCCTTCAAGCAGTCCGAGACCACCGCCGACGGCCGCACCTCCACGGGCTGGTCTACCATCCTCGAGGGCATGATCCAGTCCGGCTGGGCCATCACCGCCACCTGGCCCATGCGCTCCGAGCGCGGCGGCCGCATGACCAGTATCGGCACCAACGCCCTCGCCTCCTCCATCGTCCTCGTCCTGCGGCCCCGCCCCGAGGACGCCCCCATGACCGACCGCCGCAGCCTCATGCGCGAGCTGCGCCGCACCCTGCCCGACGCGGTCGAGACCCTGCGCAGCGGCGGCATCGCCCCCGTCGACCTCGCCCAAGCCGCGATCGGCCCCGGCATGAGCGTCTTCTCCCGCTACTCCCGCGTCATCGGCCCCGACGGCACCGACATGACCGTCTCCGAGGCCCTCGCCCACATCAACACCGTCCTCGACGAGGTCCTCAGCGAGCAGGAGGGCGACCTCGACGCCGACACCCGCTGGTGTCTCACCTGGTACGACGCCCACGGCTTCACCGAAGGTGAATACGGGGAGGCCGAGACCCTCGCCTCCGCCCGCAACGCCTCCATCGATGCCCTCAGGCGCTCCGGCGTCCTGAACGCCGGAGGCGGCCGCGTCAGCCTCATCGCGCCCCGCGACCTGCCCAACGACTACGACCCCCGCACCGACGACCGCATCTCCCACTGGGAGGTCGTCCTCCACCTCGCCCGCGCCCTGGATGCGCGCGGCATCGACGAGGCCGGGAGGATCCTCGCCGGCGCCGCGCAGCGCGGCCTGGAGGCGAACATTCTCCAGTCCCTCGCCTACCGCCTCTACTCGCTCGCCGAGAGGAACGGCCGGACCGAGGCCGGACTCCTCTTCAACGCGCTGGGCGGCTCCTGGCCAGAGATCGTCACCGCGACTCGTACCGATGCGGCCGCCCAGACCGCACGCGACCTCGAAACCCCGGAGGGCGATTGACACATGGCCATCACATCCAACCGCGCCCGGGTAGGCCGCGCCATCGAGATCGTCGCAAGAGCCCTGGAGCCCTGGATCGCCGATATCGTCGCCCAGAAGCTGCCCCCGGGCACCGCCTGGACCGACCTTCTCGCCCGAAAGGACGGCCGCACGGACAAGACCTACAGTCCCTCCGACCTCCAGTGCCAGCTGCGCCTCATCACCGAGCGCATGGGCGATCTCGGGTTCCTCTTCAGCAGAGTCCTCTCCCGCGGGGAGCAGAACCTCGCCGGCGAGCTGCGCGACATCCGCAATAACTGGGCCCACAACACCACGTTCAGCGCGGACGACACCTACCGCGCCCTCGACACGGCGGAGCGCCTGCTGAGGGCCATCAACGCCCCCGCCGAGGCCGACGAGATCGGCGCCATGCGACGGGACACCCTGCGCTCCACCTACGACGCCGCCACCAGACGCGACACACGGGCCACCGCCATCGCCATGCCCGACCTCGGGGAGAAGGGCCTCACCCCCTGGCGGGACGTCGTCCGTCCTCACCCCGACATCGTCTCCGGCGACTACGGCCAGGCCGAATACGCCGCCGACCTGCACCAGGTAGCCAACGGCCGGGGCGCCGAGGAGTACGTCGACCCCGTCCGCTTCTTCGAACGCACCTACCTCACCCGGGGCCTGCGGACACTTCTGACCATGACCGCCCGGCGGCTGTCAGGGGACCCCAACGCGCAGGCCGTCGTGAACCTCCAGACCACCTTCGGCGGCGGCAAGACCCACTCCATGCTGGCCGCCTGGCACCTCGTCGGCGGAACGGCGCTCGAAGAACTCCCCCAGGACGTGCAGGAACTGCTCTCCGGCATCCCGATCCCCGGGGACGTCGCGCGCGTCGCCGTCGTCGGCAACGAGATCTCCCCCGGACAGCCCGCCACCAAACCCGACGGCACCGTCATCCACACCCTGTGGGGCGAGCTCGCCTGGCAGCTCGGCGGTGCCGAGGCATACGCGCTGGTCGAACAGGCCGACCTCACCGGCACCAACCCCGGCGCCGCGCTGCGCGCCCTCATCGCCCGCCACGCCCCCGCCCTCATCCTCATTGACGAGTGGGTCGCCTACGCGCGCGGGCTGTTCGGGCGCAAGGGCCTGGCGGGCGGCAGCTTCGACACCCAGTTCACCTTCGCCCAGGAGCTCACCACCGCCGTCCAGGGCGTTCCCGGAGCCCTCCTGCTCGTCTCCGTCCCCGCCTCCGACATCCGCGAGGACGGCACCGTCACCCGCGCCTCCGAGCTGGAGATCGGCGGTGATGGCGGCCGCGAGGCCCTCCGGCGGCTCCAGCACGTCGTCGCCCGCGTCGCCCACAACTGGAGCCCCGCATCCTCTGGCGAGAGCTTCGAGATCGTGCGCCGCCGCCTGTTCACCGACCCTGACGCCGACGGCATCCGCAAACGCGACGCCACTGTCAAACGCTTCGTCGATTACTACCGGGGGCAGCGCGGCGAGCTGCCCTCCGAGACCTTCCAGCTGGGTTACGAGCAACGGCTGCGCGACGCCTACCCCATCCACCCCGAGCTCTTCGACCGGCTCTACGGCGACTGGTCCTCCCTGGAGCGCTTCCAGCGCACCCGCGGCGTCCTGCGCCTCATGAGCGCCGTCGTCCACTCACTCGTCCAGGCAGGCGACGACGCCCCGCTCATCATGCCGGGCTCCATCCCCTTCGACGACGCCGCGGTACGCGACGAGATCGCCGGCTACCTCGACGACGCCTGGCGCACCATCATCGAGACCGACGTCGACGGGGAGAACGCCACCCCGCTGCGCATCGACCGCGACCGGGAACTGTTCGGGAAACGGGCGCTGACCCGGCGTATCGCCCGCACGCTCTTCCTCGGCTCCGCCGCCACCCTCGACTCCGCTCACAAGGGCATCGACAGGCGGCGCGTCTTCCTCGGAGTGGCCATGCCCGGGGACACGCTCGGTAATTTCGGCTCCTCCCTGCAGCTGCTCACCGACCGCGCCACCTACGTCTACAGCCAGGGGACCCGCAACTGGTACGACCGACGGCCGTCGCTCAACCGGATGGTCGCCGACAGGGCCGCGTTCCTCGACGCCGCCGACGTCGCAAGGGCGGCAGTCGACATGCTCCACGGGATCGCGGGCCGGGCCCCCGAGTTCGCCGGCGTCGTCGTCGCGCCGGAATCCACGGGAGATGTTCCCGACGAGCAGGAGGCGACCCTGGTCATCCTCGGGCCCGGCCACACGGTCTCCGCGAGGAACGGGAGGAGCTCCCGCCCGACCGGGCCCGGCAGAGACTTCACCGAGGAGCTCCTGCGCAACCGGGGCTCCGCACCTCGCAGCAACGCCAACGCTCTCATCGCCGTCGCCCCCGACGAGAATCGCTGGGCGGATGCCGAGCAGGCGCTGCGCGTCCACATTGCGTGGTCGCAGATGGCCGAGGAGAGCTCGATCCGCGACCACGACCTCACGGTCAGCCAGGCCGACCAGGCCAGAAGCAAGGCCCAGGGGACGCGGGGCGCCGCCGAACGCGCCGTCGCGGGAGCGTGGACCTGGGCCCTCTACCCGGCCCAGGACGACGGCGCCCGGCCCTTCGAGATCGAGGCCCTCAGGGTCGAGGGGGACGAGCAGCGGATCGCCGTGCGGGCCGGGCTCAGACTCGGCAAGCATGACATCATCCTCACCGCCCTCACCCCGCCCGCCATCGCCCTGGAGCTCGGCGGGCCGAACCTGCGCGCCAAATGGAACGGGGGGCGGATCACCGTCGGCGAGCTGTGGTCCTACTTCGCCCGATACCCCTACATGCCGCGCCTGCGGGACAAGTCGGTGCTGCTGGACGCCGTCGCCGCCGTCATGGACGACATCGGCTGGGAGAGCATCGGCTTCGCCCTCGCCGCCGGCTACGACGTCTCCCGCGGCGACTTCCTCGACCTGCGCCTCCCGCTGGAGGACGAAACGCCGCAGATCACCGACACCACCCTCCTCGTCTCGCCCGCACTCGCCCGTGCCCAGCGCAGCCGCGAGGAACGCGAACAGGCCATAGCGATGGGCGGTACGACCGTACCCGCAACCACAGCCGGAGCCTCGGACGCAGTGGTGCGGCCCGCCGCGAACGGGGCCGACGCTCAGTCGGGAGACGGGCGTGCTACGGCGCCCGCGTCCGAAGAGCCCCGTGTGGAGAACATGAGGTTCGAGGGCGTGGCCGAACTGGATCCAGGTAGGGACATCGCCGCGCAGCTCGTGCAGCTCGCCGAAGAGATCATCGCTCACTTGCATGCAGGAGGCGCCGACAGCCTCAGCATCGAGGTCGCCATCGACGCGACTCGCTACACCGGCTTCGACGCCGACACCGTGCGCACGGTCACCGAGAACGCGCGTACCCTCGGACTCAAACCGGGTCGATTCACGAAGGGGTGACATGGAGGCCATCGCCGCGATCTCATCGAGGACCGTCCCACCGGATCCATCGATCGCGGACGCCCTGGGGACCCACCACGAGCTCCCCACGGCACTAGCCGACCTCGTGGACAACTCCATCGACGCCGGTGCCCCGCACGTGCGCATCCGCATTCTCATCGTCGACGACTTCGTCACCGGCCTGCTCGTCATCGATGACGGCAGCGGTATGGACGACGCCGGCATCGATACGGCCATGGAGCTGTCCAAGCGCCGCGACTACGACGACACGGACCTCGGCCACTACGGGCTCGGGCTGAAGGCGGCTTCCCTCAGCCAGTGCGACGTTCTCGACGTCTACGCCCGCGCGATCGGCGGCCTGCCCGTGGGCCGCCGCATCATCAGGGACGAGCCGACCCGCGTGCAGACGCTCGACGCCGCGCAGGTCGGCCGGGTCCTCGCCGGCCCGCTCGTGTGCACACACGGCGGCGTGTTCGAGTGCGGGACTGTCGTCCACTGGCGCGGATTCCGCGCAGCACTGACGTCCCCAGACCGGAACGAGCGGCGCACCTGGATCAGTGGGCTCATCGAGGACATCCGTGAGCACCTCGGACTCGTGTTCCACCGGATCATCGCCCGCGGCGGAGTCGAGATCTCCATCGACGAGTACGACCCAGAGCGGGGACAGGCAGGCCCCCCGCGCGGGATACGGGCGCTGGATCCGTTCGCCTCGGATACCGCTGCGGTTCATCCGCACAGACTCGTGGGAGAGGTGGGCGGAGTCCCCTTCGAACTGACCGCCGTCATCCTCGCCGACGGCGCCTTCAACGCCCCCGGAGTCGTGGCGTCGCAGCGGCTGTCCACCGCAGAGGGCGGGCAGGGAATCTACGTCTATCGCAACGACCGCCTGCTGCAACTCGGCGGCTGGAACTCCGTCATCGAGAGCGGGAGGGACTACAAGAACCTGCGCATCGCGATCGACGTCGATGACCCCCTGCTCGATGTCGTCCGCATCAACCCCGAGAAGAGCGGCGTCGTCCTGGAGCCCGAGATGCGCCGGGCGATTCACGCCTCCGTGGGAGAGGACGTCGGCGCATTCAAGGATCTGCTCGGCTCCGCCCGTGACGCGGCAGTGGCGGGCCGCAGACGGGAGAAGCGGCCGATAAGACTGGTCGAGCCGGTGGGAGGCATCGGCCGGGACGTCTACGACGTCATCGAGGATTCCATCGAATTCGCCGAGACCGCTCCCATCAGGATCCGGTGGGAGCGCATGCCAGTGGGCCGCCTCGTCGAGACGGACATCGAACGGCGCGTCCTCAAGCTCAACGACCGCTACCGGAGGGTGTTCTCAACAAGCACCCACCCCGAGGACGCCCCGCTGCTCAAGACCCTCATGTACCTGCTCTACTCCCGCTTCTTCGAGGGGTCCTTCCTCGGTGCGCGGGAGAAGCGGGAGATCGAGGCGTACGGGCGGATCATCGAGGCCGCTCTCTCCGACGAGCTTCGACGCCGCGGCGCGGAGGAGGAGTAAACCATGGACGAGCATCCTGACAACACCAATGCCCTGACGCCCGAGACCCTGGCCGCATACATCAGGGCCGGGGTCCCCAACGAGCAGCGACTCGCGGACGCCCCCGTCTGCATCCTCGGCATTGACCCGTCGCACAGTGAACTGACTCTGCGAACACCCGCCACGGGCCCGGACATCGACGTCTCCGCCTACCGGATGATCCGCACCGACCTGTTCGAGGAGCCGGGGGACGGGACCGTCTGGTTCCGCGTCACGGTCGATGCCGAGGACGTCGAGTACGAGGCGTATTCGCTCCTCCAGTCGGTCGCCGATCAGCTCCAGCAGGGAGAGGACCTGGAACGCGCGCTGCACATGGCCCTCGGGGCCTACCGGGGGCTGCTGTCACGCGCGCCGAGGCTGAGTGAGGATCAGGAGATCGGGCTGTTCGGCGAGCTCATCGCGCTCGACCGGCTCATCGACGGCGTCGGTGGGGCGAGAGCGCTCGCCGCATGGCTGGGACCGCAGTCGGAGGAGCACGACTTCTCCCTCAGTGACTTCGATGTCGAGGTGAAAACCACTCGGAGCGAGCGTCGTATCCATGTCATCCACGGGCTCGGTCAACTCACCCCCACTCCCGGACGACCACTGCATCTGATGTCCGTGCAGGTCACGCGCGCGGGCGCATCAGACGACGGCACGGCACTCCCCGATATGATCGAGTGCATCCGCCGCCGACTGCGGGCCGAGCGGATCGACTTCGACGACAAGCTCGCCGAGTTCGGCTGGGAGGACGCCCGCGCGGACAGACTCTACACGACGCGACTGCTCATCCGCAGCGAACCGCGCTTCTACGCCGTCGATAACGACTTCCCGGCCCTCACCTCGGCCGGGCTCGCCCGCATCCTGACCCGTCCCGAGCTGATCAGGAGCCTCGATTACCGCATCGATATCACCGACCTCCAACCCGAGGCGGATTCTCCCACCGAATTCAGCGCGCCGTCGCAGGAGGTGCCTCAGGCATGAGCATCGACCAGTACGACAAGGCCTTGGAGCAGGCGCTCACGGGTATGGACGGCCCGATCGACCTGCACCCCATCGTGTCCGCGTTCCTCATGTCCACCGGCGGGACGATAACCAGGGAGGAGATCCCGGACCTCATCCTCGACTCGGACCGCAATGCTCCTGGACGGCGCAAGTTTCACATCCGACTCAGCGAATGGGACGCGGAGAAGGAGGCCGCATGGGCCGGGGGAACCGCTGAGCGCACCGCCGAACGGCGAGCGCTCATCATGAACCATCTCGGGCTGACCGACGACGCGGCCGCGCGCATCCGCGAGGCCTTCCCCGTCTTCGTCGACAGGACCACGGTCATCGCCGCACCGGACTGGACGCCCTGGTACGACGAGGAGCGCCGACGCGACCACCATTTCTACTGGGACGGCTACCGGTCCCTGCTCGAGCGGAGGCTTCCGCCGGAGTCGGTGGCGGACATCGACGCCGCCACGACCGACATCGTGGGGCGGCTCGCCGACCCCTCGGGGAGCAGGGCGTACCAGTCGAAGGGGCTCGTCGTCGGGCACGTTCAGAGCGGCAAGACCGCCAACTTCACCGGCGTCATAGCCAAGGCGATCGACGCGGGCTACCGGTTGATCATCGTGCTGACCGGCACCGTCGAGATTCTCCGCTCCCAGACCCAGCGCAGGCTCGACATGGAGCTGATCGGGAGGGAGAACATCCTCGGGGGGATCGGTGAGCAGGACGAGGACCTCCTGGCCGAGGTCGACTACGTGAGTACCGACGATGCCGACTGGAGAGCCGGGCGGTTCGTCTCCTACGGGCCGGGATTCACCGAGGCGGGAGTACCGGCCATACGCCGTCTCACCGGCGCCAAGGACGACTACAAGATGCTCAGAGCAGGCCTCGATGCGCTCGATCCGCGAGCCGGGCACGAACTCAATGATCCCGCCCGGCCCATGTGGCACCCCGACAACATCCATCGGACCGACGTACGCATCGCCGTCGTCAAGAAGAACAACGCCGTGCTGGAGAAACTGGTCAATGATTTGCGGCGCATCAAGGCGCGCACGGCCGAGATCCCCACGCTCATCATCGACGACGAGGCCGATCAGGCCTCGGTCAACACGGTCAACCCGAGGCGGAGCAGCCGGAACGACCGGACGGCGATCAACCGGCTCATCGCCGAGCTCATGGGCAGACTGGGTCGGGCGCAGTACGTCGGTTACACGGCCACGCCCTTCGCCAACGTCTTCATCTCACCGGAGGACGCCGAGGACGTCTTCCCCCGCGACTTCATCGTCAGTCTGAGCGCCCCGAAAGAGTATCGGGGAGGCCGGGCCTACCACGACTTCGAGCAACTGACGGCCGAGGAGAAGAAGGACCCGTCCGTCTCGAACGAGCGCGCCTTCGTCCGCGATCTGAGAGCCGACGATGACGTCGACCCGAAACGGGTCGATGAGGAGCTGCGAAGCGCCCTAGACGCCTTCGTGCTGACCGGGGCGATCAAACTCTGGCGGGCCACCACTGAGCCCGAGTTGGAGGGCTCCTTCCGTCATCACACAATGCTGGTCCACGAGTCCGTCAAACAGGCTGAGCACGCGGAATTGGGAGATCGGATCAGGCGCCTGTGGCATCGCGCGGGATTCGGATCACCCGCATCAATGGATCGGCTCCGCAGCCTCTTCGATGACGACTTCGCAGTGGTGTCGATGGCCAGGCAGTGGGAGGACCACTTACCCAAACCCGAGTCCTTCGACGACGTGGCGCCCTTCATCGGCGAGGTGCTCGACCTCGTCATGGCGGACGGCGCGGATCCCGTCGTCATCGTGAACGGCGACAAGGACCAGCAGTACAACCAGGTCGACTTCCAGAGAGACAGGGTCTGGCGGATCCTCGTCGGCGGCACCAAACTCAGCCGCGGATTCACGCTGGAGGGGCTGACCGTCACTTACTTCAAGAGAAGGGCGTCCCAAGCAGACGCCTTCATACAGATGGGCCGATGGTTCGGATACAGGCCCGGATACTCCGACCTCGTCCGGCTCTACATGGCCCGGGGGGTCAGGGGCCCCAGAGGAGTCGTCTACGACCTCTACGACGCCTTCGGGGCAATCATGCAGGACGAGGAGCAGTTCCGCGACCAACTGGCTACCTTCGCCAGGATCAATGAGGACGGCCGCCCCGCCGTCAGGCCGATCGACGTCCCGCCGCTGGTGTTTCAACAGCTGCCGTGGCTGCGCCCAACCGGTCGGAACAAGATGTACAACGCGAAATTGGAGTTCAGTGGAATCGGCGGTGAGCTTCAGGACTTCCCGCGACAGCCCGATCGCGGCGACGGAGGAACGAATGAACGACACTTCGCGCTCGTGCGCCCCTGGTTCAAGCGCGATCTGTTCGACCCGGCCGAGGAGTTCGAGTACCGGGACCCGAAGGGGAACAGGACGCGTAGGTTCAAGGGGCGGGTCGCCGTCGTCTCCGCCGAGGAGATGCTGAGGGTCATGGAGGGCTTCGAGTGGATGGAGAAATTCGACTTCGCCCCCACTCTGGAGATGATCCGTCATGCGATGAAGGAGGAGAAGTTGGAGGACTGGGCCGTTCTCCTGCCCTTGTTGGAGGGGACGCCAGAGAAAACGGTCGACGGGGTCCGCATACCGATGCTCAAGCGTACTCGCCGAGCAGACCGCGGGGGTTTCTCCGGAAGCTCGTTCCGTCAGCGCGATGCCATCGAGACCATCGCGGGAAAGCCCGCCCCCGAGGGCGAGCACTCTCATGGAGACGACGCGGCCCTCACGTACCGGGCCAAGACCCGGGGCGCCATGCTCCTCACCTTCGCCGCCGATCCCAAGAGCGGAGCGGAAAGAACGCCGAGCCGCATGCCGGAGAGGATGACGGCTGCGGACACCGCCACGATCTTCTCCCTGGCCCTGCCCTATCAGGCCGCGCCCAAGGGGAGAATCGCCTTCAGCGTCAGACGCACGGACCGGAGAAATGACCCCGTCGTCGATGCCGACTGAACCCGAGTCGGAGCCCGAGAAGACGCTGCGGGCACGAGCGGAGCGGGCCGGAGGCTCCTGGGCCTCCTCGCCGGGCGTGACCAAATCCATGCGCTCCAACACGCATCGGGACACGCGGCCCGAACTTGCGGTCCGACATCTGCTGCACGCTCGTGGCCTGCGCTACCGGGTGGACATGGCCCCGTGGAGCAACAGACGCAGGCGCGCGGACATCGTGTTCATCCGGCAGCGCCTGGCCGTATTCATCGACGGCTGCTTCTGGCACGGATGCCCCGAGCACGCAACTCTGCCGGTGACGAACGCCGACTACTGGCGGCCGAAACTCGCGAAGAACATCGAGCGGGACCGCGAGACCACGGCCATGGCGGAGGCTGAGGGCTGGAGGGTATTGCGCATCTGGGAGCACGTACCGCCGGAGGAGGCGGCGGAACTCATCGCTCAGACCCTTGAAGCCCGCCGGGACGAGTGATGCAAGTGCACGGTATACCCGCCACGTACGACGTACTCACCAACCACCACCGAGAATGGCCGAGCGCCGCCCGCCGCCGGGCAGGAGGTCGGAACCTCTTACCGTTGTCGTTCAAGGCACTGCCACGAGCAAGAGTGGTCAGTACGGATGGGGGCGGCGAATCACGGCAGGAACCCACCGGCGTGGCCCGGCTCTCCTGAAAGCGGTGCGGCTGGGACGAGAAGAGCGGAACCACCGGCTCCGGGACCGTCCCGGCGCCCTCACAGCCCGGCGACGAAGCCGCCCAGCCGCTCCAGCCCCTCGGCCAGCTCGTCCCTGCCGGCCGCGTAGGACAGGCGCACATGCGTACTCCCCGTGGCCGGGCCGAAGTCCCGCCCCGGCGTCAGCGCCACGTGCGCCTCCTCCAGGGCCCCTACCTCACCCTTGAGCTCCACCCCGACCTGTGGAACGCGCTACTGACCGACGAGGTCGCCATTCGTCGCCACCTGGGGGATCTCTTCCTCGAGCTCGTTGTGGACCGCGAGGCCGGTCTCGCCTTCACCCGCAACGCCCCGGACCCCACCGGGGCCGCGCCCTCCGTCATGCGCACTATGCCGCTGACCCTGGTCGACTCCGTCCTCCTGCTCCACCTGCGCACCCTCCTGCTGCGCACGACGACGCCGGGTGAGCGCGTCTTCGTCGACCGCGACGAGATCGACGAGCAGCTCGACGTCTACCGCCCGCACGCCTCTACCGTCCATGCCGGTTTCCTGCTCCGCGTGAGCTCCTCGGTCGACAAGCTCAAACGGGCCTCCCTCCTGCGCGAGACCGATGTGCCCGAGCGCTACGAGATCTCTCCGGTCCTCGCCCTGGTCTTCACCGCTGACGAAGTCGCCGCCGTCGCCGCCGAGTACCGCCGCCTGCTGGGGGAGGGCGATGAGGATGACCAGGCCGCCCCG
>ERZ773057.266-NODE-266-length-23940-cov-3.308771_pt1 | contig 23940 bp, 29 predicted proteins | sample MGYA00580629_ERZ773057 | MGnify/ENA primary metagenome ERZ773057 (study PRJEB29015, sample SAMEA2738143) | human oral metagenome | biome: human oral; feature: human-associated habitat; material: saliva | place: China | collected 2163 ...
ATCTTATAAAGCAGTGTACACAGGCAAACGGCATTGTGCTTGACGGATTCCTTGGTTCAGCTTCAACACTTATAGCTTGTGAACAGATGGACAGAATCTGCTATGGTATGGAACTTGAGCCGAAGTTCGTGGATGTGGCGGTCGAACGGTACATCCAGAGCAGAGAAAGGAATGCCGAAGATGTGTTTTTGGAACGCGACGGCGAGCGCATCCCTTACAAGGATGTGCCGAAACCGAAGGAGGAAGAATAATGCGTGTGTTTTTGAATCCGGGGCACGCCCCTAACGGAAATCCAGATCCCGGCGCGTGTGGATATGGGCTGCGGGAATGTGACGTAGCAAAGAATGTCTCAGACCTTGTGGCGGGCTATCTCACTGCCGCAGGTGTAGAAGTTGTGGGGAGTCTTCAATCCGACAGTCTGCATGAAGTAGTCTCGGCTTCCAATCGTGTGGATGCCGATGTGTTTATCTCCATTCATTGCAACGCCTGTAACGGAAGTGCGAACGGGACGGAGGTCTGGCACTACTACGGAAGCGACGCAGGGGAGACACTGGCACGCTGCATCCAGAATCAGATTGTGGATGCGCTCGGAATTGTGGATCGCGGCGTGAAGGGTGCAAAGCCCGGTGTCAACGGTCTGTATGTTTTGAGCAACACCAATGCGGTCGCCGTACTCGTGGAACTTGCATTTATTGACCATGCGAGTGACGCAGAATTGCTCTGCAGCCGGCAGGATGAATTTGCCCGCGCCATTGCGCGTGGGGTAACGGACTATGAAGGAGAGTGTTGAAGATGAAACTGGAACACATTCAAAACGAACTGAAGAATCATGTAGGGGACTTCGTACGGACGGAAGCGAAGGAAGCGACCGTCCTCTGGCTGCACGAGAAGGGGCTTCCCGCGGCGCGTGAGGTATCGGCGGCGTACACGGCGGCACTGAAGGAGAGCGCGGAGAAGGAAACGGGATGGTGCAGATTCCGTGACCGCATCTTCCTACCGCTTGTTATCGACGGGGCGATCTGGATGACAGGCAAGATGCTCGAACGCATGACGGTATCCTCGGCAGGGAAATGATGGGCATAAGATCTATTTGATGAGATAGAGTCGGTGTATACAACAGAATCCGCTTGCTAATTCTTCCCACGTGAGTGATGAATGTAATGACCAAAGTACATGAAGGAGGTAGTCACCATGAAGGTCAATTACAACATCCAAAAGGAAGAGCGCAAGGCGATGGTCGGGATCATCAGCAAGGCAGTCGGCGAAAAGCTCGTCTACTGCGCCGCACCGAGCTTTTCCTACAAGGTCGGCGCATTTGAGATCACGAAGGACGGCAGCCTTTGCTTCGACGATGGGGCTGATGAAGCGACGGTGGCGCGTGTGCGGACGGGCGGTGCGCGAGGCGGGCTTTACGTCCGAGGATGGGGAAAACGAGCCCTCCTGCGCGGACACAGCGGCAGACGAGCCGAGCCGGACGGAAGCGGCAGTGGATACGCCGACCTTTACGGAAACGGCGAATGCTCCCACCCCAACGGAAGCGGCAGAAGCCGATGAGGATAGCCTTTCTATCAGCCTCCCGCGCAGCCTTTTCACGGAGACGGCACTGCAGAATCTGGACGCACTCCTTCTGAGCAAGGGGCGGCTGATTCGTCACGCCTTCGACATCAAGGAAGCGACCTACATGCTCACCAATGACCGCATCACCTTTGCGTGGCTGCACGGCACGATCACCGACGAGACGGCAAAGGCATACGCCGAGTTTATCAGCAAGCTCTGCGAGATGGCACGGACGCAGAAGCGTGTCACGGCAAAGGAGAAGATCGTGGACAACGAGAAATACGCATTCCGCTACTTCCTCCTGCGTCTTGGCATGATCGGAAATGCCTACAAGGTGAGCCGCAAGATTCTCTTGCAGAACCTCACGGGCAGCAGCGCGTTTAAGAGCGGACATCGGAAGGGAGATGAGCGTCATGCGGTTTCCGAGTAGAGAGCAGATCGCCGTGCTTCGAGAGCGGTATCCGCGCGGGACGAAGGTGAAACTCCTCGCGATGGACGATCCGCAAGCGCCGCCTGTGGGGACGCTCGGTGAGATACTGGGTGTTGACGATGCCGCGCAGCTTCTCGTCCGATGGGAAACAGGCTCCTCGCTGAGCATCATCCTCGGGGTTGACCGCTTCGAGATTGTGCAGGAAGGCGGCAAGGCATGAGCGAGAAGATTTTCTCCCAGATCATGCACATCCGCGACTCCGGGCGGGTGAATATGCTCGACGTTCCCGCCGTGCAGCGCATGGCATTCGAGATGGGATTCTACGAACTCGTCTGCTTCATCGAGGATGACCGTGCCGCATATATCCGCTTTATCCTCACAGGTGAAAAATAGTCGACGATTTCAGCGATTCAGCACAGCCTTTCGGGGCTGTGTTTCTCTCGAAAAATAAGTGTAGTTTATCCGAAATATGACTTGCTATATTCCTCGTTTAGAGACATATATGTACATGATCGAAGGGAACAACCTACACACAGAAAGCGAGGAACACAAAATGAATAGCGCAGAAGCAAGATGGCTGAAGACCACCACGATGGAGCACCTCGATGAGATGCGGTTCGGGACGAGCGGCGCGATCCTTCGCTACGGCGAGCAGATCCTTGTCGTCGGGATGGAGTGCTGGGGCTTCCACGCAGCCATCTACGAGATGGTCGAAACGCCGGAGGAGTCGGGCTTCGCGGACATCGAATGCCGCTTGAACCTTGTCGAAGCCGCCACCGAGCTTTTCGAGGACGGCGGGCACGCGATGGCTTGGTGCATGAAGCGCATCTAAGCCACGCCGAACAAGAAAACAGCCCTTCGGGGCTGCTTCTCGTTACAGATATTTCGAGTCGCTGACGGCGGCTCTTTTTTGATGGGGGTGCTTGCTTGCGGAAACTGACGGACTACACACCGACAAAGTTCATGGCAGAGGACGCACACTATGACAAAGCCGCTGCGGATTACGCCGTGGGCTTTATCGAGTGCCTGTGCCATACGAAGGGGACGTGGGCAGGAAAGCCCTTCGAGCTGATTGACTGGCAGGAGCGCATTATCCGAGACATTTTCGGAATTCTGAAGCCGAACGGCTATCGGCAGTTCAACACGGCATACGTTGAGATTCCCAAGAAACAAGGAAAATCAGAGCTTGCCGCCGCCGTTGCACTTCTCCTTTGTTGCGGCGATGGGGAGGAACGTGCCGAAGTCTACGGCTGTGCCGCCGACCGTCAGCAGGCGAGCATCGTGTTCGAGGTAGCCGCCGACATGGTGCGCATGTGTCCCGCACTCGGCAAGAGGGTGAAGATCCTCGCATCCCAGAAACGCATGGTGTATCTGCCGACGAACAGCTTCTATCAGGTGCTTTCGGCAGAGGCATATTCAAAGCACGGCTTCAACATTCACGGTGTTGTGTTTGATGAGCTTCACACGCAGCCGAATCGCAAGCTCTTTGACGTTATGACGAAAGGTTCCGGCGATGCGCGTATGCAGCCGCTTTACTTCCTCATCACCACGGCAGGGACGGATACGCAGTCCATCTGCTACGAGACGCACCAGAAAGCGAAGGACATTCTCGAAGGGCGAAAGATCGACCCGACCTTCTATCCCGTGATCTACGGAGCGAAGGAGGATGAGGATTGGACAGACCCGGAGGTCTGGAAACGGTCGAATCCGTCCCTCGGAATTACGGTCGGCATTGACAAGGTACAGGTAGCCTGTGACTCTGCACGGCAGAATCCCGCCGAGGAGAACAGCTTCCGTCAACTGCGTCTGAATCAGTGGGTGAAGCAGTCCGTGCGGTGGATGCCGATGGACAAGTGGGATAGCTGTGCCGCCCCTGTTGACGCTGAGTTCTTAGAGGGGCGTGTCTGCTACGGCGGTCTTGACCTTTCCTCCACGATGGATATTACGGCATTTGTCCTCGTGTTTCCTCCGACCGAGGAAGATGAGCCGTTTGCCGTGCTTCCGTACTTCTGGATTCCCGAGGAGAATATCGACCTGCGTGTGCGGCGTGATCATGTGCCGTATGACGTGTGGGAGAAGCAGGGCTACCTGCAAACGACAGAGGGAAATGTGGTTCACTACGGATTCATCGAGGCGTTCATCGAGAAACTGGGCGAAAAGTACAACATCCGCGAGATTGCCTTTGACCGCTGGGGTGCGGTGCAGATGGTGCAGAACCTTGAGGGAATGGGATTCACCGTTGTTCCATTCGGGCAGGGCTTCAAGGATATGAGTCCGCCGACCAAGGAGCTGATGAAGCTGACCTTGGAAAAGAAAATAGCGCACGGCGGGCATCCCGTCATGCGCTGGATGGCAGACAACATCTTCATTCGCACCGACCCTGCGGGGAACATCAAGGCGGACAAGGAGAAGTCCACAGAGAAGATTGACGGCGTGATTGCGCTCATTATGGCACTTGACCGTGCGATTCGGTGTGGAAATGATACCTCCGCCTCCGTCTATGATGAGCGAGGAATTTTGTTGCTCTGATATGCGAATCGTGTTATTCTTAGAATGTCGAAGAATGGATGAGCAAGGGTCAGCTCCACTTTCCCGCTTGTTTTTGCAGTAATGCATAATGGTCGCGACCGCCAACAATAGTGGAGTCTCTGTTGAGTTGAGCGGGCGACCGTTTTCTTTGATGCGCACCTGCGCGTGATGGGAGGCATTCATTGTGGAAGCCTTGTATGTCTGCGTATGCGTGCCCTTGTCTCCGTCCTGAAATAAGGGGACAGGGCGCCCCGTCACAAAACTGAGTTTTTAGCGTCTGCTGCTATAGCGGGCGCTTTTTTCATGCCATTTTGGAAATGGAGGTTTCCATGAACCTATTTAGCAAACTCTTCCGTTCGCGGGATAAGCCTACGAATCATCTCGGCGGCTTGTCCTTTTTGTTTGGGCAGACGGCGGCAGGCAAGGCGGTCAATGAGCGGACGGCAATGCAGACGACGGCAGTCTACGCCTGTGTCCGCATTCTCGCAGAATCCATCGCAGGGCTGCCCCTTCATGTTTACGCATACAAAGGGCAGGGCAAAGAGCGTGTGCCAGAGCATCCGCTGTACTTTCTGCTCCACGATGCGCCGAATTCCGAAATGACGAGTTTCGTCTTTCGTGAGACGCTTATGGCGCATCTCCTCCTGTGGGGCAATGCTTACGCACAGATCATTCGGGATGGCAGAGGGCGTATTCTCGGACTCTATCCGCTCCTCCCGGACAAGATGGATGTGAGCCGCGACAGCCGCACGGGGGAACTCTACTACACCTATACGAGAAGCACGGAGGAGAATCCGAATATTGCAGACAAGGGGCAGATACGGCTACGGCGAGAGGATGTACTTCACATTCCGGGACTTGGATTTGACGGCTTGGTCGGCTATTCTCCCATTGCTATGGCAAAGAACGCCATTGGGATTGCACTTGCCACGGAGGAATACGGAGCGGCATTCTTCAAGAACGGAGCGCGTCCGGGCGGCGTACTTGAACATCCGGGGGTTCTCAAGGACCCGTCGAAGCTCCGTGAGAGTTGGCACGCCGTTTACGGTGGAACGATGAACACGGGCAGGATTGCCGTCCTTGAGGAGGGCGTAAAATATCAGCAGATTGCCATACCGCCCGAGGAGGCGCAGTTCCTTGAGACGAGGAAGTTCCAGATCGACGAGATTGCACGACTTTACCGTGTACCGCCGCATATGGTCGGAGACTTGGAGAAATCCTCGTTTTCGAACATCGAGCAGCAATCGCTTGAGTTTGTAAAGTATACGCTGAATCCGTGGGTCGTGCGTTGGGAGCAGTCGCTACAGAAAGCACTGCTGACGGAGCAGGAGCGGAAGGATTACTTCATTCGTTTCAACGTGGACGGACTTCTGCGCGGAGACTACAAGAGCCGCATGGAAGGCTATGCCATCGGGCGACAGAACGGATGGCTTTCGGCAAACGACATTCGCAGCCTTGAGGACATGAACCCCATCGAAGCGGAGGAAGGCGGCGATCTCTATCTCATCAACGGGAATATGACGAAACTGAGGGACGCAGGGCTGTTTGCCGCTAGGCAGAAGGGAGAAAGCGATGAAGCGTAAATTTTGGAACTGGGTACGGAACGAAGGAGAGAAGCGAAGACTTCTCCTCGATGGTGAAATCTCAGATGAAACATGGTGGGGCGATGAGGTCACACCTCAGATGTTCCGCGAGGAACTGAACGCTGCCGAGGGAGATATTGACCTCTGGATCAACTCTCCGGGTGGGGACTGCTATGCGGCGGCACAGATTTACAATATGCTCATGGAGTATAAGGGGAACGTCAATGTCAAGATTGACGGAATTGCCGCCTCTGCCGCATCCGTTGTTGCGATGGCAGGATCGACCATCGAGATTTCGCCATTGGGGATGCTCATGATCCACAATCCCATGACCATCTCCATCGGGGATACACACGAGATGGAGCGGACGATTACCTTCCTTGCCGAAATCAAGGAGAGCATCATCAACGCATACGAACTCAAGACGGGGCTGTCCCGTGCGAAGATTTCACGGCTGATGGATGCCGAGACGTGGATGAACGCCAAGAAAGCGGTGGAGCTTGGATTTGCGGATTCCGTTCTCTATGCGGACGCACAGCGTCCTTTGACAGACACGGTGGACGGATTGATCTTCTCCCGTGCCGCTATCACGAACTCCCTGCTCTCGAAATTCGGGCAGGGGACACAAACAAATAATGTCGATGCAGAGCCGCTCAAACGACGGCTCTTTTCTATTTCACATTAAGGAACTAATGGAGGTACAAGAACATGGATAAGATCATGGCAATGCGCGAGAAGCGTGCAGAAATGTGGGAACAGGCAAAGCAGTTTCTGGATTCTCACGAAAAGGACGGTCGTCTTACGGCAGAGGATGCCAAGGCGTATGAGCAGATGGAGAACGAGGTACTCGCGCTTGGCAAGGACATCGAGCGCATAGAGCGTCAGGCGATTCTTGAGGCGCAGCTTGCAAAGCCTGTAACGGCAGCAATCACCAACACTCCGGGGGCTGCGTTCAATGCAGAAAAGACGGGGCGTGCAAGCGAGGCATACCGCTCTGCGATGCTCAAAGCTCTCCGTACGAACTTTCGGCAGGTGGAGAACGTCCTGCAGGAAGGGACGGATGCCAGCGGAGGCTATCTCGTTCTCGAGGAATATGACAAACGTCTCATCGACGTTCTGAATGAAGAGAACGTCCTGCGTCCGCTTGCGACGGTCATCACAACGAGCGGGGAGCACAAGATCAACATTGCCGCCACCAAACCTGCGGCATCGTGGATTGAGGAAGGTGCGCCACTCACCTTCGGGGACGCGACCTTCGACCAGATTGTCCTCGACGCGCACAAGCTCCACGTTGCGGTCAAGGTGACGGAGGAGCTTCTCTACGATAACGCCTTCAACCTCGAAAACTACCTCATATAAAAGACCTTCGTATGAAGGGCAAGGGCTACAAGAAAATCGCACAGATCATCGGCATACCCGAAAACACCATGAAGTCTTTTTGCCGCAGATCGGCGATATCGAGGAAGGAGACAGATGTACTCATAAAGCCTGACGCGGCTTGTGAGTGCTGCGGTAAGTCGGTGGAGCAAATCTCCGGAAGAAAAAAGTGGCGGTTCTGTTTCGATGCCTGTCGGCAGAAATGGTGGAACAGTCATCTGCATCTCGTGCAACGGAAAGCCGTCTATATGTTGACGTGTCACCACTGCGGCAGAGTGTTTGAGATTTATGGCAACAGTCGAAGGAAATACTGCTCTCATGCGTGCTACATCGTCGAGCGATTTGGTAGATGCAAGAGTGCCCGCATTGAGCCATTCTTGCCTGTCAGAGGTGATCGCTCATGATGAAAGAAGCGTTTATAACGAAAAATGTACCAAGCCACTATGGCCATGGTGCGCCGTATGCATTCCGATGGGCTGATCTCCCCGGAGGAGTATGCCAAGGTCGAGCGTATCTTCTTCAAAAAATATAAACCATTGATCGGCACGGTATATGCGGGAATGGCGTTGACTCCTTGCCCAAGTTGGGGGATATATGGTGAGGGGGGATACAAATGAAGATTACACGCATAGAGCCGACTGTGGCGACACTTGTGCCCAAAAAGAAAGTGGCGGCGTATGCCCGTGTTTCAATGGAGTCTGACCGATTGAACCATTCCTTGTCGGCACAGGTCAGCTACTACAGCAACCTCATTCAAAACAATCCCGCATGGATTTATGTCGGGGTGTATGCCGACAACGGTATTTTCGGCGGCGATATCCGGCGCAGAACGGAGTTCAAGCGTCTTGTCGAGGATTGTGATGCCGGGAAAATCGACATCATTTTGTGCAAGAGTATTTCAAGATTTGCCAGAAATACGGTAGACTTTTTGGAAACGGTGCGGCATCTGAAATCCCTTGGCATCGACGTGTGGTTTGAGAAGGAGAACATCAAGTCACTCTCAGCGGACGGGGAACTCATGCTTGGGATCTTGGCGGGCTTTGCTGAGGAGGAAAGCCGCAGCCAATCCGACAATGTTAAGTGGTCGATTCAGAAGAAATTCGAGTGGGGGAGAGCAATGGCACACTGCTGCCTACGGCTACCGATGGGACGGGAAAATCCTCGGACGCACAGAATTATCGAACAAGGGACAGCTGCCGCGTTTCAAAGGACAATCATCCTGCCATCATCGACCGGGAGACGTTCGAGAAGGTGCACGAAAAGATCAAGGCAAGCTACGAGTTCAATCCGGCGGCGCATTGCATCGTAAAGCCAAGCTGCTTCTCGGCGAAAATCATCTGCGGCAAATACGGAGCACACTTCGTCAAGGGAGCGACCAGAACCAACAGACACGACGGCTTGCAGGAGCATTGGTTTTGCTACGGCAAAATTCATAAGCGGACGTATGATGCGAGAAACATCCGTGGGTATCGGCTGCGGGAGGCTTCCTGCGAGGTGTTTGGGCTTTCAGAGTTTGACGAGGAGGTGTTTGCCAAGACCGTAGAGAAAATCCGCACCACCAATACGGACGAATTCGAGTTCCACTTCTATGACGGCACGGTTAACACGGCGAGAGTCCACTATTACAATCAAGCGGAAAAGAAGCACACCGACCCGCATAAAAAGCCCTTCGATTATCGATGGAGCAAAAATGGTTATGTGATCGTTCCGAAAGAGGATGAGGCGGTTCGATTGATTTTCCAATACTATCTCGACGGCTGGCAAATCACTGGCATCTCACGAAAACTGGAATCTGGCGGCTATGGCAGCATTCACGGGAAAATATCGCGCAAGCTGATCGCTTACACGCTGGACAGCGATTTCTACCTCGGTGTTCGTCGAATCAAGGCAATTCTCCGTGAACGGGCAGGAGGAGGTCATCGAGAATGACCATGAGCCTCTGGTGATGCAGGAGATATTCGATGCTGTTCAAGTGCGACGGCGAGCTGAATACAGACGATGGAAAGGACGTGAGCGCGATGCGAAGTGTGACGCTCATCCCGGCCAGCATCCATAAATTCTCAGAAGTGCCGCTGGCAACTGTAGCCAAGCGAAAAGTGGCGGCGTATGCACGAGTTTCCACGGAAAATGAAGACCAGAAAACCTCCTACGCTGCCCAGGTGGATTATTACACCAACTACATCAAGAGCCGCGTGGACTGGGAGTTTGCCGGGATGTATTCGGACGAGGGCGTGACGGGAACCTCCATGGAAAAACGCGAGGGGGTTACCCACATGGTGCAGGACGCTCCGGATGGCAAGATTCAGCTGATTGTTACAAAATCTGTGTCGCGTTTTGCGAGAAACACGGTGGACAGCCTCACAACGATACGGAAACTCAAGGAACATGGAGTGGAGGTCTATTCAGGTGCGCGGCGAGGTCCTCTTGACCATTCTCAGCAGCCTGTCGCAGGAAGAAGCTCGCTCCATTTCGGAGAACGTCACATGGGGACTCAGGAAAAAATTTTGCCGACGGCAAGTTCTCCGTCGGATACTCTCACTTTCTCGGCTACGATAAAGGTGAGGACGGCAATCTCGCTATCAACGAGGAGCAGGCAGAGATCGTGCGGCTCATCTTCCGATTTTTTCTTGAAGGAATGACGGCCGGCAGAATTGCCAAGGAGCTGACCGCGCGTCATATTCTGACGGTCACGGGCAAGCAGAAGTGAAATGCCAAGACCATCAAGGGCATCCTCGCCAACGAGAAATACATGGGCTGCGCGAGGATTCAAAAGACCTTCACGCCGGATTTCCTCACCAAGAAAGCCGTCAAGAACTGCGGACAGGTGCCGAGCTACTTCGTGGAGCAGAGCCATCCCGCCATCATCGACCCTGCCGTGTTCCAGATGGTGCAGAGGGAGATGGAGCGGCGGTCGAAGGAGGGCAGACGCTACAGCGGAGTCTCCATCTTTTCCGGCAAAATCCGGCGCAGTGAGTGCGGCGGTTATTTCGGCGCTAAGGTCTGGCACTCCACAGATAAGTACAGACGCATTATCTACCGCTGCAACAACAAGTACGACGGGCAGAAATGCCAGACGCCCCATGTGACGGAGGAGGAAATCAAGGAAGCCTTTGTTACGGCATTCAATCGGCTGATGACGGAGCGGGATGAGGTTATCGAGAGTGCACGACTCGTCCGGCAGACCCTTTGCGATACGACGGCACTCACAGAGGAGAGAGTCAAGCTGCAGCAGGAACTGGCGGTATTGGTGGAGATGACGGAGAAATGCGTTATGCAAAACGCCCGCATTGAGGGGGCTGTTGAAGGATAAAGATCGAAGGTGCAAGAAAATCATAGCATCACAGAGCATCACAGAAAAGGTTGCTGCTCAAAGAAGTATTTCCTTGAGCAGCAACCTTTTCTACATATTTCAGCCGTGAATCTTACGCTCGTGCAGGAATCGTACGAATGCGGGGGAGCTGTGATCGACGATCTCGCTATGACCGAGGTCGAGCTTTGCGATCTCTGCCATCTCCGCCTCGTTCAGCGCAAAGTCCCAGATATCGAGATTTACCGCGATGCGCTCAGCACGCACGGACTTCGGCAGGATCGACACGCCGCGCTGCGTATTCCAGCGGAGTGCCACCTGCGCCGCCGTCTTTCCGTACTTCTCCCCGATCTTCGTCAGTACGGGATGCGTAAAGATGCCGTGTTTGCCCTCGGCGAGCGGTCCCCATGCTTGCGGCACGACACCGTACTCCTTCATCGTCGCGAGTGCCGCCTCCTGCTGAAAGAACGGATGCAGCTCCACCTGATTCACCATTGGCTTTATCTCCACCGTCTCACAGAAGTTCGCAAGCACGGCAGGATAGAAGTTCGACACGCCGATCGCCCGAATCTTCCCCGCGCGGTGCAGATCCTCGAGCCGCCGCCACGCGCCGAAGAAATCCCCCATCGGCTGATGAATGAGGTAGAGATCGAGATAGTCCAACCCGAGTTTTTGCAGGGAACGCTCAAACGCCGTACCCGCCGCCTCATAGGAGATATCCTGCACCCAGAGCTTCGTCGTAATGAACAGTTCCTCACGTGGGACACCCGACTTTGCAATCGCCGCACCCACCGCCTCCTCGTTCTGATATGCTGCCGCCGTGTCGATCAGGCGGTAGCCCTGCCGAATCGCCTCGATGGCCACGCGCTCACACTCTGCAAGGTCGGGAATCTGGAACACGCCGAAGCCCTCAAGCGGCATCATTACGCCATTATTGAGTTTTACATTTTCCACTGCCATTTGAAATCCTCCTTAATATCCTTGTTTCGACATCCATTCATAGAGTGCTGATCGTGCCTCATCGGGCGAGTTCTGTGCGATGTGTCCTGCGAGAGCAAAGCCGTCTTTTACATCTGCTTTCGTCGTTTCGGCGATCGTGCGATCCGTACCCGAGAGCCCGCTCCCTTCATGTGTGCAGAACGGCAGGATGATCTTGCCCGCGAAATTCTCCCGATCGAGGAAGGTGTAGACAAGCATCGGCATGTCGCTCCACCAGATCGGATAACCGAGAAAGACGACATCGTACTTGCTGAGATCGGGCAGATCGCCGACGATTTCAGGACGGGCGTTTTCTTCCTTCTCTTGCTTGGCGGCTTCTGTCGCGGGACGGTATTCCTTCGGATACGGCTTGACGGTCTTGATTTCAAAGAGGTCACCGTGCGTGCGTTCGGCGATCATCTCTGCAAGAATCTTTGTGTTTCCCTTCTCGATGTAGCCGACACCGCCTGTGTTTTCGTCGGCACGCGAGAAGTACACGACAAGGACACGCTGATCGCTTCGTGCAGATGCTGTCGTCTGTGTTTCTTTCGGTGCAGAAGTATCTGCGCCCGTTTGCGCATTGCCTCCGCCGCACGCTGTCAGCAGCAGCATCATCATCGTCATCAGGATTGTCAATAGGGTTCTCATGTCATGACCTCCATTTCATTCGACTCCCATATGTTTGCTTTGCCAAATCTATTGCGCAGGTGCGAGCAGTTTCAATAATTCTGCATCGTGGTGATGTACGAGCTTCGTATCAGCGTCAAACATCATGGTTGTGCCTCCTTGCAGTGTATAGGCATCCCAATTATTGACAGAAACCACGACAACGTCGCCCGCGCGGCTGAGATTGGCACCGTCATAGGCTGGAATCTCGGCAGACGAACCTGCGGAGAATCCGCCGCCGTGCAGCCAGACCATGACGGGGCGTTTCTTGCCGTCCGCGATGCCGGGTGTCCAGATGTTGAGATTCTGGCAGTTGTTGTCCATCGGGAACTCACGCGCGGGGTCTTCCCACGTCGTATTGGGAAAGCCGCCCTTTCCCTGAGGCGCAATTGCTCCGTAGTCAACCGCGAGGCGCACGTCCTGCCACGGCGTTACGCGTTCGGCGCGGACGAAACGCTCCTTTGCCTCGGCGTAGGGAATACCGTGATAGGTGTAGATCCCTTTGCGCACATAACCCTGCTTTTGTTCGTGCTGTTTTCATTCGTTATTCTCCTTTTTACGGAATCATTCGGGTACGATTGCCTCATATTCCGCCGTAGGGAAATCGTACCACGTAACATCGTGATTATCCTGCGGACTGATCGCGATGTGGGCGAATTTGCTTGTGGGAGATGCACCGTGCCAATGAACGACATTGGGCGGACAGAAAACCACATCCCCCGGATGCAGAACCTCCAACGCACCGCCCTTGATCTGATGATAGCCGATGCCGTCGGTCGCAATGAGCACCTGCCCCGTTTTGTGACTGTGCCAGCGGTTGTACGTTCCTGCAGGAAAGGCAACATAGACCCACTCGGGCGAATTTGCGGCATTCGGCGTACCCAGAATCTTTCTGAGGTATACCGCAGAGTTGAAATTGGGCGTTGTCAGCTCCGTCATCCCAGCGCCAAACAAAAACTCGCTGTCATTGTTCTGCATTGCGCTTGGGGCGGCGTTCTCATTCGCCTCCTCGTACTGCTCCTCGGTGAGCGCGCCTGTATGTGCTGCGTGTCCTTCGGGCGCTTTCCATGTGCTGTCATAGATGACGAACTGCTGGAACGGGGTATCCTTTGCCGCGCCGTGGAAATGCGGCACTCCTGCGGGAATATTCACCACATCCCCGGGACGAATCAGAACCGCCTCCTTGCCCCACTCCTGATAAAGTCCCGTCCCTGCGATGCCGATGACGGTCATCGCCCCGTGCACGTGCCAGCCGCTGTAACTGCCGGCTTCAAAGGAAATCACATTCGTCTGCGGGAGGTTGTATGTCTCATCGGTGGCAATGAGGTCATTTCTGTGTACCGTCCCATGAAAGCGATCCGATATATCTGTGCCGAGGGGAAGCGGCATTGCCCATGCGGAGCCGACAGTGAGGCCGAGCGACATAGTCGCCGCCGCGATAAAGCTCTTGCCCTTTTTCATTGACATCATCTCATTTCATCAAAGATTCTTTGCGTAGAACATCTGGAGCTGCGCCATCGCCTGATCCACGTACTCAGGCACCCAGTAGGTACGGATGTGGCTCGCGCCCGGAATCAGGAAAAGCTCTTTGTTTTCCGTGCCGGTCGCCTTGGCAAAGGCATCCTTCGTCATATAGAGGGTGTCCGCCTTCTCGCCTGCAATCATCAGGAGGGGCTGATTGATCAGCTTCATACGATCCTCCACATCAAACGCCATGAGCTTCATAAAGGATTCGGTGGTGTAGATTCCCGTAGCGTTCGGATGACGGTGGGAGAGGCCGTAGTATTCGATGCCGTCGCGATAGAGCGTGTTTTCGGGAAGCTCCGCCATCTTGGCGCGGAGCTGTTCATCGGTGGCGTTCGGCGGGAGGAATCCCTCATAGACAATCTCCCCTGCGAGCTCCTTCTCCCGTGCATCCGCTGCCTTTTGCAGACGTGTCTGGATGCCCTTGATGTCCGCATCCTGGAAACCGTTGCGGCGCACCCTGCCGGAGTTGAACATCGACAGCGCGGCAACCGCCTTGATGCGCTTGTCGGTCTGTGCCGCAGCGAGTGTATAGCCGCCTCCGCCGCAGATGCCGAGCGCACCGATGCGGGTCTTGTCCACCTTCGGCAGCTGCGAGAGATAGTCCACCATGCCGCTGATATCCTCGATGCGGTTCGAGGGATAGTCCCTCAGTCTCGGCGTGCCGCCGCTCGCGCCCTGATAGCGTGCATCGCAGGCAAGGGCGATGTATCCAAGCTCCGCCAGTCGCTGTGCATACAGCCCTGCCACCTGCTCCTTGCTCGCGCCGTTGGGATGCGCTACGGTCACGGCAGCATATTTCTTGTCGCTCGTTTTATCGTAGTCTGCGGGAAGGTAGAGATTCGCGGCAACCTCGATGCCCTCCACTTCGTACGTTACGGGGCGGATGTTCACCTTGCCCGTGACATTCTCCGTCAGTGCGCCCTGATAGACGAGTCCGAACGGATTCTCGTTCGGACTCTTGCTCTCGCTCGCCGAGGCACCGCCGCCCCCGAATGCAAAGAGTCCGAGAGATATCAAAAGTGCTGATTTCATGATTGATTTTTTCATTGGTAAAACTTCCTTTCCCAAATGATTATTACTTTTTATCCAAGCCCTTCTCGTGCATCCAACGCGCCATTTCGTCCGCAACTTCTTTATTGTTTAGATCTGCCATGAGGAAATGCGTATTTCCTTTGATGCCCTTATTAGGCAGTACGATGACCTCGGCATCGCCGCCGTGTTTTTTCATGACGTCAGCCCAACGGTTGGCGAGGTTGAGTCGCGTGCGCCAGTTGTCGAGTCCCCAATTTCCCACAGGGGTCGTGCCTGTCGGGATGTTGTCACCGAAGTAGACGACGATCGGTGTATTGAGAAGTTTGGCGAAATCCTCTTGACTCACGTCCATTCCGCGCGCGGGGAACGGGCTTGTCGTTTCTTCAACCTCGGGGGCTTCGCCTTTGGGAAACGGGAATGTGCCGGGTTCCAAGGCAATCACACCCTTGACATGAGGATTGCGGATTGCCGTGAGCCAGCCAGGACCGCCGCCTGCTGAATGTGTAACGAGTACGCTGTCACCCGTGCGATTGATCACGGCCTCCATCGCTTTTGCTACGACTTCGACATCGAATGTGCCTGTGTCGGGGGGCATCTGATGAAAGAACTGCCGCTCAGACTCCGCATCGCGCGGAAAGGTGACATTGTCATAGATGTTCGGGTACTGGCCGATGCGGAAGTTGTTGAACCAGAGCTGATCTTGTGGCTGCGCCTTGAGCTCTGCGGGCACGGTCGACTGTCCTGCACGCCCGCGGCGCGGCTCGTCGACGATATAGGTCGTCCAGCCTTTTTCAAGGAAGATGTTCTGGAAGCCGTCGCGCCCGTCCGGTGTTGTTTCCCATGTCTTTCCCGACTGCCCGTAGCCGTGCAGGAAGACAAGGGCGTTCTTTTTCGCGTGCAGAGGTTTTTGCCAGAAAACATAGGCAGCATCGCCGTGCAGGGTCTCACCGTCAAAGTTCGTTGGTTTGCTGTCCTTGTATACGCCGGGCGCGGTGATCTTCACGCCGCCCGCCATGAAGCTGCCCTGATCCTCGATCGTGACAGGATGCGTCATGGCAAGAGCAGAGCCGAAACCGGAACTCAGTCCGAGGATGACGGCTGCCGTTAAAATCTTCGTTTTCCACATCATGATGAAATCTCTCCTTTGCCTTTGGTGTCTTCCCTCGATACTTTTGCGAATCGTTGCGGGGCGGCCGTCCAACGTGAGTGTGCGATCCGCGTCGTGATAGACGCCCATCTTCGTAGCGATGATCACTTTGTCGCGCAGCCTTTTGAGCGCTGCACCGACAAGCTCTTCGTTGTAGGAGTGCTGCCATCGGCAAACGAGCCGAGATAGCATTCTGCCGTGTCGAAGAAATCATAGCCGTATTCGTTCGCAGCGTTCGTACAGCCTCGTCACGTTCTACGGGTCTTCCCATCGCATGACTGAAACCCATGCAGCCAAGACCGATCGGACGCACAAGAATACCGCTGTTTCCAAGTTCTTTCTTTTCTATGTATGAGACACTCCTTTCTGTAGGGGCAATTCTGTAATGGTCATGTTGCGCTCCTTGTTTCGCGCTGCTCTTCGTGGTACAATGCTATCATAACAGGCGGTAGTAACTACCGCACAAGCTTTTTTTGAAATTTTTTGGAGGACGATCATGTATACAATGAAGGACGCCTGTGAAGCGACCAGTATGAACTATGAAACGTTGAAATTCTACTGTAATCAGGGACTTTTGCCGAACGTCAAGCGGGATCGAAACAATCACCGTATATTTGACGATCATGATGTTGCATGGCTGAAAAGCCTCACTTGTCTCAAGAACTGCGGCATGAGCCTTGCCGAAATGAAAGCATACCTCGCGCTTTGTCTCGGTGGCATCCCCACCATCCCAGAGCGCAAGATTATGCTTGAGGGGAAGCGTAAGGAATTGCTTGAAAAAATGAAGGCTCTGCAGGAAGCCGTCGATTACATCGACTGGAAGCAAGGATTCTATGACGATGTGCTCGCAGGGCGCACCCCCTACGTCAGCAATCTTCGCCCAAACGAGATGGGTGCTGCGGTACAGGAATGATTCGTATCCGATAGCTTCGCGCTCGTTTGAAGAACTTGTTGCCGTTGAGACAGTATAGGAAATCATTTCTACAATTCCGGGAAATCGATCAGAACTTTGCAAAGAAAAAGGGCTTCTATTCGTCGTAGCCGGCGTTTGGAAGCTCTTTTTTGATTGCAGAAAATCATGAGGCAATCTCCTCTGTCCAATGTCATAATTTTCTTGTATTTGAAACGTCGGAAGAGGAAGATTGTGTTTGCAAAGGTTTATGGTGCGGCAACCCTCGTATTGACGCTTGGGTGGATGTTTGTCAAGGACTGGCCGGAGTCTGGATTTGATAGGGTTTCCCGATGCGTTGGTGAAGGCGGCAAAGGGGCGATTTCACACTGTGCGCTTCAAAGAGAACGTGATTGCAGAACTGCGATCCCTGATTGACGGTGTTTGCCAAACGGAGGAGCTTGTCGAGGAACACGTTAGAGCAGAGCAGGAACTTGGCGTTTTGGCAGAACGTCTTGAAATGCTGATTCGTGAGAATGCACGGGTGGCACAGGATCAGACGGCGTATTTGAAGCAGGAAAATGAGATTCGCGCACGCTATCTGGAAAAGCAGGGGAATTTGGAGAAGCTGGACGAGCAAATTGCTACGAGGGAGAGCAAGAGAAAAACCTTGGAGGTCATAATTCATGCGCTCTGCGGTATCAACGGGGAGCAGATTGAGCTTGACAAGGAGCTATGGGGCGGACTGCTCGATCACATTGTGGTCAAGAAGGACGGACAGATTGTTGTTGTTTTCAAGGGTGGGATTGAAATTGTGGTTGGGGAATGACTCCAAAGTTATAAAAAATTCTTGCTTGGTTCAGGGGGGCAGAATAGTAAGGTAGATATTGTGCCTTACAGAACGAAGCACAGGGAATGGCTTTGTTGCGCTTTATGGGATAACTTTTGGGAGGAATCACACCAGGATGATAGATTGGTTTTTTGAGAATCTCATACATAGTTAAAAGGCATGGGACATCTTTCATTATAGGTATTTGATATTATACTTTACGTGCGCTATACTGAGTTCATCAACAGAGGATGATATGTAAGAAAGAGGAGGATATTCAGATATGAAAAATCTCAAGACCCAAAAGAAAATGATGATAATTACGGCACTTCTTACGGGTGCGATGACACTCGGCGGAGGAAACGTTTCATCGGCTGCGGCGCAGCCCACACAGGAGGCGATCAATATGATGGCAACAACGCCGATGGCGGCGGAGGAGAAACTCGATCTCACACAGGAATGGGATAAGGTATTCCCACAGAGCGACAAGGTTACGCATGAGAAGGTAACGTTCCACAATCGCTATGGCATCACCCTAGCGGCGGATCTCTACATTCCGAAGAATGCGAGCGGCAAGTTGGCCGCGATTGCCGTCTGCGGTCCGTTCGGTGCGGTGAAAGAGCAGAGTTCCGGACTCTATGCACAGACGCTTGCCGAGCGCGGCTATCTGACCATCGCGTTCGATCCATCCTTCACGGGAGAGAGTGGCGGCAGCCCGCGCAATGTATCTTCGCCAGACATCAACACCGAGGATTTCTCGGCGGCAGTCGATTACCTCTCGACGCGCAGCGACGTTGATCCTGAACGCATCGGCATCATCGGCGTCTGTGGCTTCGGCGGCTATGCGCTCAATGCGGCAGCGATGGATACGCGCATCAAGGCGACGGTCGCATCGACCATGTACAATCTGCCGCGCGTTGCAGCGCATGGTTACAACGACACAGTGAATGCGGATGCACGGTATCAAATGAAAAAGGAACTGAACGCGCAGCGCACGGCGGACTATGTGGCGGGCAGCTATGCCAAGGCGGGCGGCGTCATCGATCCGCTGCCGGCGGATGCGCCGCAGTTCGTCAAGGACTACTATGCGTACTACAAGACGTCGCATGGCTATCACCCGCGCTCGCTCAACTCGACGAATGGCTGGAACAAGACGTCTGAGCTCTCGATTATGAACGCATCCATCCTCCAATACAGTGACGAGATTCGGAACGCCGTTCTTGTCATCCACGGAGAGGCAGCACACTCCGCCTACATGGGCAAGGATGCCTTCAAAGATCTCAAAGGCGACAACAAGGAACTTCTGCTCATCCCTGGCGCCGTACATACGGACCTCTACGACAATCTTGCGGTCATTCCGTTCGACAAGATTGACAGCTTCTTTCAAATGTACCTGAAGTAATAGGCATGATGAAACGCGGTTTATCTCGATGTAGAGACGAACCGCGTTTTTAGGTGCAAACGTACCCTATTCCTGCGATGCCGCGCGCATCTCCTCCAAAAATGCGCGGGCGACACGGGAAAAGTCGGAATAGCGTTTCCAAGCGATATGGAGGCGATCGGAGAGGGGGGGAGAGAGCGGTCGGAAGGCAAGAGGGCTTTCACCTGCAACATTGATGATACCGCGCAGGCTGATGCAGACCCCGATGCCGTCGATCACCATGAGGGAGGCGTTGTAGGCCAAGTTGTACGTTGCCGTGACGTTCAGATCCGCTATGGGTACGCCAAGCCATTGCATAAGAGCGTCCGCATGACTGTTTGCATCGCATGTCTGTATCGAGAGGATGAGGGGGACGGTGCGGAGGTCTTCGGGGGTGACGGCCTCCTTTGCGGCAAGCGGATGGTCACGGCGAAGGAGTACGCCCCATTCATCTTCTTCCGGACAGGGAAGAGTTTCATACTTCGCGCTGTCGATCGCACCATAAACGGCTGCAAAGTCGATGAGCCCCTTATCGAGGAGTTCCAAGATCGGACGTGCATCGCCGCTGCGGATGTGTAGGCGGATGTCCTTATGCCGTTGTTGAAGTCTGTATGCTGTGCGTGTGATAAATCGGACGCTCGATGCCTCGCCGGAACCGATGTAAATATCGCCCGCGATTTCTTGGGTATCGCTTGTGATTTCGTTTTCCGCTCGCACCGCGAGTGTCAGAATCTCCTCTGCACGGTTGCGGAGGAGAACACCGTCCTCGGTAAGTGTGATGCGACGTGCGCCGCGAATTATGAGCTGCTTGCCGAGACTTTCCTCCATCTCGCGCAACTGGCGCGAAAGTGTGGGCTGCGAGATATGAAGCGCCTCCGCCGCTCGCGTGATGCTCTCGGTGCGAGCGACGGTCAGAAAGTAGTTGAGGACGCGCAGATCAAGCATATGATTGCCCTCCCATTTCGAGTGTATGTTTATTATTATACACTCGAAATGGATAACAAGAAAGTATTTATAATTTGTAGGTTTGTCAACCATAAGGAAAGAGGGAGGGCAAGAGAAATACCTTGGAGGGCATGATTCAAGTGGTATGTGGGATCAATGGAGAGTTAGTTGAGTTCGACGAGGATTTGTGGAGCGGGCTGCTCGATCACGTTTGTGTTAAGGAAGATGGTGCGGTAGTTGTTGTTTTCAAGGGCGGGATTGAACTTGCGGTTGAGGGATGTAAGAAGATATAATTTTGTGTAAGAAAGGCATTAGGGCATCGTACTGGTATGGGGCCTTGCAGTATCTGAAGAAATCGTACTGAGACGAGGGGGTTGTGAAGAACTGCACCTATTTCTAGGGAATCGTTGATAAAATGAAGTCCGTCAGATTGGCGTAGTTTTTTCGTCCGATTGAGGCAGCAAGCCGGACACATAGCAAGAGGATTATGTGGAGGATTTGTCGACACAGTGCGAGTAAAAAAGACGCATCAAGATGACGGTTCTGAGTTTATCAGTGCTTCCTATAAATCTTATTCAAGTGATACAGGCATCTGCGACCATATTGAAACTTAGATAACATACGCCACAATAAAATCCATCTCATTTTTATTGACAAATTTATCTAGATGATATAAAATAATTATAGCTATTTGATGAAGGGAGTGAAAAATATGACTGCAACGACTAAAGATTATGCGGAATTGGCATTGTCAAATACTGATTGTCTTCGTCCGATTGGTGGCAATTGTGTTGGTAATTGCCGTAAAGTTGGGAGCAATACCGATTGTCTTCGTCCGATTGGCGGAAATTGTGTCGGGAATTGTCGGAAGACAGGGAAAAATATTCATCTTGAGTGGTGAATGCTGGAGTTTTTAAGAATGTGTAAAAAGAGGTCATTCTGTCAGCCTTAAAAAGCTGTGAATGGCCTCTTTTTAGAGAGCGAATATTATGCAGCTTATGATTGGTAATCGGATGATTACAATTCCTGATTCAAAAAAATATTCATTTCCGAAAGATATTTTTATTAAGGTGTATGATGCATTTGCAGTGATTGTTTCACCACAAAATGCCAATTGGATCGTTTTGGAAACACAAGAGCAAATAAATATTTTTAAATTGCTCATGGAAGGGGAAACAATAGGCAAAGTATTAAGAATTTTCCCGGCTAATCTTAACGATATTCATAAAGTAATACAACAAATTGAAGGGCGTGCGTTTGACAGCTATTTTATTTCTGAAGAAGAAAACTTCTCTCTGAGAATATATATTACTAATAAATGTAACCTTCGTTGTAAACACTGTTTTGTATATGCTTCTGATTCATATGCTGATGAACTTACATGCACTGAGATTATAGATTTGATAACAAAGTGTAATCTTGCAAAGTGTAATAAATTGATATTGACTGGTGGAGAAGTAACCTTACGGAAGGAACTCGGAGATATTGTTGCATATGCACATGGATTAGGTATGTATGTGCAAGTATTATCAAATGGGACTTTATGGAATCAGACTGCTGTTGATAGACTTTCTTCATACATAGACGAGATACAAATAAGTATTGACGGATTTGATGAAAAATCAAATGCAAGTGTTAGAGGAAAGGGCGTTATGGAAAATGCCCTGCGTGCCGTAGATATGTTTGCTAGAACGGATCGTACATTCGTTAATGTTGTTGTTACCCCTATGTATGAAAGCTTAAAATTACATTTTGATTCTTATGTAGACTTTGCTCGAAAATTGATCGCTAAATATAGCCAAGATCGTTTTTTAATTTATTTTCAAGGGGAATTGATTGATGGAAGAGATATCAAGGCGGATTCCCAAAAGAATATTGAGCATCAGCTCTTAGTGAATAGATTACATGAAATATTGTATGAAAATAGCGAATTAACGACATTTGTTATGCATCACAAATATCATAGAATACATAATAATTGTGGCTATGGCGGACTTACTGTAGATTCCGTTGGAAATGTGTATTTTTGTAGTAGAATATATGATGTCGCTAAGTATGGAAATATACGAAATGATGATTTCCAAACGATTTTAGACATGAGGAAAAAGGTAAGAGAAGCTACTCAAGTTGGTAATCTGAAACCATGTGACTTGTGTGAGCTGCGGTATATATGCGGTGGTGGATGCAGAGTAAAAAATTTCCCAGATGCTGTACAGATGTCATTTTTTGAGTTAGTGAATGGAAAAAAAATCGACCGCATTATTGATTGTAATGAAAAAGATAAGATCTACCGTCTTATGATAGAATCAGTTGATTATCTACTGGAGTGATGCTTATGAAAATATCAGATTTTGTTAAAGTATACAATATTGACGATACATATGCTTATTATCATAGCCTGAAAATGAAGCCCGTTTATGTAACGAGCAAGGAACATGCGCTCATTCAACAGGGGCATATTATTGGAAAAATGGATACTCGTACAATTAAATCGCTTGTCGATAATATGATTCTAGTGGAAAATGACGATGTTGGTATAGAGATTGTTCGGAAGAATAATCCTAAACCATATGTTTGTCTTGCCTACTTCATCCTTACTGAACAATGCAATCTTGCTTGTCGATATTGTTTTCTAGGTAATTATTCAAATATTACATCTGAAACAATAAATACAAGTTCCATGGATTTTGAAACCGCAGATGCTGCTCTTAAGTATTTTTCTTACCAAACAAAACAAGATCCCTTGCAATTTAATGATAATAAGGAAATCATATTTTATGGCGGTGAGCCTTTAATTAACTTTAAGACCCTCAAATACGTCGTACAAAGAAGTAAATATTATATTGAGAAGTCTCTCTTATCATCTCAATTGAATTTTTCTATGGTCACAAACGGTTTGCTATTGGATGAGGAGAAAATTGAGTTTTTCAAAAAATATGATATTCATGCATCAATTTCTATAGATGGAGCAACACGGTCTGATAATACAGCACGAATTGACAGAAGTGGCAATGAAATTTTTGAGCGACTCATAAAGAAAATTGACTTGGCTAATAAAATGCAATGGCATGTCGGCTTTTCTATTACACTGACCCCTTCCTTACTAGACCACCTAAATGCATTGATTGATTTTTTAATAAGTTCTAATATATATTCCATCTGCTTTAACATACTACATGAAACTCCTAGTTATATTGTTCCTGAAGAATATTATCAAAAAGCTACAGATTTTATTATAAGATTTTATGAGAGTACAAAAACAATTCCTATTTATGAAGAACGATTTGCAAGAAAGTTGAACACATTCATTAACGGTGGTATTTATTATTCTGATTGTGCAGCAACATCGGGAAGTCAAATAGTTATACTTCCATCCGGCGCTGTAGGTATATGTCATGGTTGCATAGAAACACACGAATATTTTATTGCTAATATACATGAATTCGAGGACTTACGCAAAAACAAGGTGTTTATAGAATGGAGTAGATTAACACCTTTGTTGAATGATGAATGTTTGTCATGTGAAGCACTAGGGATATGTGGAGGTGGTTGCCCTATCAATGCAAAAAATAGAAGTGAGTCAAAAGACATTCATGCACAAGACCACGCGTTCTGTATACATTCGAAAACTGTTTTGAACTATTTGATTCGGAAACTATACTGTGTGATGAAGGAAAATCATTGATGGGATACAGGTGTGTCAAAATATCGTCCTTCTCCTTGA
>ERZ773057.274-NODE-274-length-23245-cov-8.761190_pt1 | contig 23245 bp, 28 predicted proteins | sample MGYA00580629_ERZ773057 | MGnify/ENA primary metagenome ERZ773057 (study PRJEB29015, sample SAMEA2738143) | human oral metagenome | biome: human oral; feature: human-associated habitat; material: saliva | place: China | collected 2163 ...
TGGCACCGAACATATAGTCGATGGATATGCGTTTAGTAGGGCTAACGCAAAAATTGTCTCTGTGGTTGACCTAATCAATAATACTCGCATTCTCTTTGAAACTGACGAACTCACTCACAAAAGACCAGTAACAATCGCATCGGTTAGAAAACAACTAAAACACGTTCTCGATAAAGGAGAAATGACTTCTTGGTCAATGGCTAAACTCTTTGACATCGCCGACCAGCTCGAAATGCTGAGTGATAGCGATGATTAGCCGTGAAGAGGTAGCGAAGAAGCTACGAGAAGCTGGCAAGGAGCTAGATAATACATTCGATAAATCAGATGATGGCGATGAATTTCTAGCTGCTTTCATTGCTATAGATTTAGCTATTGGACAGCCTAAACGCTCTCCTTTTGAGTTCTCGCCATTCTTCAACCGTCTAGCCGACCTCATAGACCCCACGTGCAGAATCTACTGGACTGATACGTCTTTCAATACACCCGACACTGGATATGTAGCGGACGGTTATTATTCATGTTCCAACTGTGATGGCGAGTTGGGCGATATCCTTGCTGAAATGTGGGACAGCTTCCAAGCTCGTGGCTATAAAGGCGAACCACCTTTTGAATATTGTCCTTATTGCGGGGCAAGGGTGGTGCGTAATGAGGATTAGCTGGTTTTCGTGCGGTTGCTCATCGCTAGTGGCTACAAAGCTTGCAGCCCCTGACAAAGTGATTTACATACATATTGCTGACCAGCATCCAGATACGTTGCGTTTTTTGCATGACGCAGAGAAGCTGCTTAAAAGAGACATCACAATTCTACAGAGCGAGGATTATCCAAACGTTGATGCAGTGCTCGCGGAAGGATATATCAATGGCCCTTATGGCGCAGCGTGCACACTTAAGCTTAAAAAGCGTGTTCGGCAGAAGTGGGAAAAGGAGCATTGGGGGAAACATACCTACATATGGGGTTTTGACGTGACTGAAAAGCAACGGGCAGATAGAGTTGTTGAGTCTATGCCGGAGTTTGAGCACGAGTTCCCCCTTATCGAGCACGGCCTCACCAAAGCGGACTGCCATGCGCTCTGCGCTGACTGGGGCATCAGGCGTCCCGCCATGTACGACCTCGGATACCCGAACAACAACTGCGTCGGGTGCGTCAAGGGTGGCATGGGCTACTGGAACAAGGTCAGAAAAGATTTTCCAGATGTTTTTAAGTTGCGCGCTATGCGAGAGCGTGAGGTTGGACATAGCTGCATAAAAGGTATTTTCCTTGACGAATTACCCAGCGAGGTTGGTATATGCAATCCAGTGGTACCTAGCTGCTCGCTAGATTGTGCGCTCGTAGAGGTCGATGCTATGTGATGCAGAGCGCAGATGACTATATCGACAATCAAACTATGGGCTAAGGCGTACAGAGAAGGCGTTGAAGGCACTGTTGCGTGGATGCTTTCGATTGAGCGAGCAAAAGGAGCTGAATATATGCTGCAACAGGCTTATGAGTTCTGCTTTAAAAGAAATCTTGATATTCCAAATTACGAAGAGAAGAGAGCAGAACTGTTGGACAAAGTAATTAACCACGAAATCGAAAGCGATGAATCGTCCATCGTAATCGATGCAACAGATCCTAAAGAAGGTGAGAAGTAATGAACCTCGATGAATACACTGACAAGCTCGCGGAGCTTGCTGCAGAAAGTGTCACGGAGAGCGACCTTTATTTTCTCAAAGGTAGAAACGTGTACCTGTCTGGACCAATCACGGGCGTGAAGGGGTACAAATACCCCTTCATCTTTGTGGAGAAAGTTCTGCATAAGGTAAGCGATGGCATGGTGTTCAATCCGGCCACAGAAATACCTTCAAACACTCCATACGAGGCCGCTATGGCCACATGCTTACAGGCTCTATCGCTTAGAGTTCGAGACGGTGAAGACGAGCCATATTATCCGATGTACGGTGTGATGATTCTTCTCCCTGGATGGACGAAGAGCAAAGGCGCGCAGATTGAAAACCGCGTGGCCGAGGCATGTGGTATTGAGGTCGTTGATATGTCACTGGATATGCCATTCGTAAAAATCAGGCCTTTCTATCGTGCTCTTGTAGATGTGGTGAATAACTATGGGAAATAAAGACGACCACAAAGACCTCCTGGAGGCGCTTAATTGGATAGACCCCTCCGAGCTTGATTATCAACAGTGGGTGGACTGCGGCATGGCGCTTCATGAGTCCGGCTTTACGTGGCAGGACTGGGACGCATGGAGCCGTATGGACATCTACCGCTACCACGAGGGCGAGTGCGAGCGTAAGTGGAAAAGCTTCGGCCGCTCACCATCACGCGTTAAAAGCGGAACCATTATCGCATTCGCGCGAGCTCGTGGATGGTCGCCAGGCACGAAAAGTTACGCCATTGGTTGGGACGACGAGATTATCGACCCGGGCGACGCCTTCGGCATTACACCAGACTGGGCGGACGAGGTTGACGTCGATGTCATGGACGGAGACTGGGACCAAGCCAAAGACTTGACGGACTACCTGGCGGCGGTGTTTGAGGATTCTGACCGCGTGTGCTACGTCAATGAGGTCTATGAAAAAGACGGCAAGTATATGCCAAAGCGTGGACACTGGGACAGAAACGCAGGCGAGCTTCGAGAGGAGCTCGCCAAGTGCGACGGAGACTTGGGCAAGGTGCTGGGCGATTGGAACCCAGAAGCGGGCGCATGGATCTGCTTTAACCCAGTAGACGGTAAGGGACGCTCCAACCAAAACATCACAGAGTTTAGATACGCCCTTGTTGAGTCCGACACGCTGGAAGTGGAAAAACAGCTTGGCATGATCCAGGCGATGAAGCTTCCGTGTGTAGCTGTGGTATCAAGCGGCAACAAGAGCGTTCACGCTATCGTCCACATTGACGCAGGCACCGATGAAAACTTGTACAGGAAGCGCGTAGAGAAGCTGTACCAGTTCTGCGCACGCCGTAAATTCTCGCCGGACATGGCCAACAAAAATCCCAGCCGTCTCTCACGTATGCCAGGCATCACGCGTGGCAAGAATCGTCAGAGACTCTTAAAGCTCAATATTGGCTGCAAGGACTGGGACGAATGGGAGAAGTGGGCGGACGAATCTGAAGACGATTTACCAGACGAAGCCGACTGTTCAGACTGGGACGAGCCGGTGGAGTTGAACGCTCCGCTTATCGGTATTGAGGGCGCGGGACTTCTGCGCCAGGGCCAGAAGATGATTCTCACGGGCGACTCCAAGATGGGCAAATCCTATGCGCTCATTGACTTAGCCGAAGCGGTCTGTACGGGTAGCACGTGGCTCGGTATGCCATGCATCAAAGGACGCGTTTTATACGTAAACCTAGAGATCGAAGCGAATGAGTTTAGACAGCGCCTCCACACGGTTTGGGATGCCCGACACGGTGATAAACAACCTGGCGCACTCGATGATTTAAAGACCAATTTTTATGCATGGAATCTGCGAGGTAAGGCTCGCCTTATGAAGGACTTAACGCCGATACTGATTCGCCGTGTTTTAGCACGTGGCGAGAAGGGTTTCTTCACCATGGTCATCGTTGACCCGGTCTATAAGGTCAACGGCGGAGACGATAACGACTCGCGCATGGTAGCAGAGTTCACGAATGCCATCGACCGTATCACGGAGGAGTGCGGATGCGCTGTCGTCTATGCGCACCACCATCCAAAGGGTACAGCTGGCCAGAAGAAGGCAATGGACCGCATGAGTGGCTCTGGCGTCTATGCACGTGACGCGGACTCAATGTGTGACTTCACACCGCTGGAGATTCCGGAGGAGTTTCGCCGTACACGCTTGAACGATTGCCCGGCGTATCGCGTATCCATGACCACGAGGAGCTTTCCGACACCGCCAGAGCGCGACGTCATCTTCAAGTGGCCGAGGTTCTACGACGACCCAACAGGCATGCTCGCCAAGTTTGAGACGGAAGGAGCTGACCCATTTGCCAAGGGACGCGAGAGTAAGCTGGCGAAGAACCATCGCATCCAGAAGGAAGCGGCGGAGCTGATGCAGGACGCTTACGATGCGGCGGTGGCGGATGGTTGCGCGGACGATAACGGCTTTATTACTCCAGAGGATCTGCTCGAGCGAATCGGCACGCGCATAGACCCAGAGGGGTACGAAGTGAAGCCGAATAAAAAGAATATTTACTACTGGGCCAAGCAAGAATGGTGTCCGATTGGTAAGACTCAGATTGAGGTTGAGGGCTCACGAGGTCGTACTCGCAAAATGACGATGTTTTTTGATGTCATTTCCGCAGCTGAAGATGACTTTTTAGACGACGATGAATAACAATGCCACCAAAACGGCAATGCCGCTTATATATACATATATGCCTGTTTTGGTGGTAATGGTGATTTTTTCGTATTCAATCCTTGGACAATGCACCCTTAGCACAGGGGTTTGGCGCCAAGGGCGCGCGCCAAACGCCCCTTGTACGCTGAGGCTAGTGCTAGGGTGCGTTTGCCACAAGCTCTTGAACATTTCCGCGCGCGCCCGCGTAATTGGCGCGGTTCATTTTTTTGAAATTCACGATTCACGATTCACGATTAGGAGATTGATTGATGTGGTTGACCCAAGAAGAAGCGCGGGCGGCCGTACAAGGCACGCAGAGCCCGCAGAAAGCGCGAAAAGGCGTGTGTCGGCATTCTTGCCCATGAAGCCGCCGAGCGTGACGCATAACGCCCTTGTGGCGTACATCGTGGGCGGTGGTAAAGGAATGCACGCCGCCATCAGGAAGTCGGACGAACTGAAGACCGCGGAGGATTTGATTTGCGTGTGGCTGAAGTCGGTCACGAAGGTGTCGGAGAATTTCCAGCCGCTCACCGGACCTTTGCGCTGTGTGGTGAAGTGGTGCTTCCCTGCGAGCGAGAAGCATCCCGATGGCAGCCCCATGACGGAGAAGCCAGACATGTCGAACATGCTGAAGACGTTCGAAGACTGTCTGACCAGGTGTGGAATAATTGAAGACGACCGCTTTATCTGCAGCGAGAGTCTCGACAAAGGCTACGCTGACATCATGGGCATCTATTTCTCGGTCGAGGAATTGTAGGAAAAGGCGAGGTAGTGGCATGGCTGGGCTGGAATGGTGGGAGAGTGTTAGGCAGGCCGCGAAAGACATTGAAAGCGCTCGCAACAGGCTGAACGCCGTCAGAGAGCCTCTGAAGGCTTCAGGAGGCTCGGGAGCTAAGAATTCGACTTCTGACCCGACCGCACGCGTAAGTATGGCGGAAATGACCGCACAAGAGTTTCTAGAGGGTTTGTTGAGCGAATTGGAGAGCGTCATTCTTGACGGTTACACCGCGTGCAACACAATCGGCGAAGCGCTCGGCCAAGATGCGGCCCTCGTGATGCAGTTGTACTTCGTCGAAGGCTACACGTGGTCGGAGACGGCTAAAAGAGCGCACGTTTCCATGCGTCAAGCGTTCAAGCTGCGCGAACGTTCTTTGGAGTTTACAAACACGATGGGTATTGCTAAGCTGTGTATAAAGTAAGAAGAATATTCATAAATCGTGCATAATCTTGCAGTTATATTCATATTAAAACGTGCTATCTTGATACCGTAGGAATGTACGAAAGTTAACAAAGCGACTCGGGCGCTCTCAGAAATGAGGGCGCTTTTTTGTTAGCTCAATATTCATTTTTATGCATAAGTGAAGGAGTTTATTCACGAATGGCAAACAATCCGAACGCGGCGAAGAACTTAACGCCTAACAGTCAGCGCACCAAAGCGGAGCTGAGCGCGATAGGCAAGAAGGGCGCCGCGAAGTCTAACGCGGTTCAGAAGCGCAGGCGCGAAATTCGTGAGACGCTTCTAGATCTTCTCGCCATGCCAATGAAGCCAGGCAAGCTGTCCGAGGCGTCCACCATCGCAGGGCTCACGGGTAAGAACGTGACCGCCAGCGAAGCCATGGCACTTGCCATGCTCACTCAGGCGCTCGAAGGAGACGTGCGCGCGGCTGAGTTCGTCCGCGATTCTTCCGGACAGAAGCCTGTGCAGCAGATGGAAGTGTCCGCCAACGCTAAGGAAGCCAGTGCCGCGTTTAAGAGCCTGCTCGACGAGGTAGAGAGCGATGGAGACAAATAGAGCACTCGCGACGCTTATGGCCAAGCACCCGGTGCGCCTGGCACATGAGCTAGGTTACGACCTTCTGCGCGAAGGACTCCACGACAGATGGATCCATGAGATGGTCTTTGGCACGGGCGACATGACGCTTCAGTCTCACCGAGGTTCATACAAGACGACCTGCGTCGAGGTGGCTCTGTGGCTGATATTGCTCACCCGTCCGGACTTGACCGTGGGATTCCAACGCAAAGGCGAGAATGACGTCGCGGAGGTACTCGCGGCGGTCAAACGCATGATTGAACATCCTCTTACCCAGGAGATTGCGCAGAGCATCTACGGCCAGCCACTGAAGCTGACCACGGCAAGCTTCACGGCAATCTCGACAAGTCTCGCGTGTAACGTCTCCGGGTCCCCTCAACTGACGGGCATCGGCATTGGTGGCTCGCTTACCGGTAAGCACTGGGACATCATCTTTACGGACGACATCGTCACACTGCGCGACCGCGTGAGCCGTGCTGAACGTGAGCGTACAAAACAGATCTACCGCGAACTGCAAAACGTCAAGAATCGTGGCGGGCGTATCATCAACACAGGAACCCCGTGGCACAAAGACGACGCGTTCACCATCATGCCACCCGCTGAGAAGTGGCCATGGGATACTACAGGGCTCGTGAGTGTGGACGTGGCCACAGAACTGAAGGCGTCGATGACGCACTCACTCTTCGCGGCTAACTATGAGCTCCGCCACGTGGCAGAGGAGGGCGTAGTCTTCGAGGGCGACTGTAAGACGTTCAAAGACGAGAGCCTTCTCTACGATGGCATCATGCATGTGGACGCGGCCTACGGCGGTTCAGACGGTACGGCCATCACGTGTATCAAGTGGGTGGACGATAAAGCTTACGTCCACGGTGAACTGTATCGCGAGACGCACGTCGATAAGTGCATGGCGCGCATTCTAGAGCTACACCGCGAGCTAAGACTTGGCACAGTCTACATGGAGAAAAACGCGGACAAAGGTTACGTGGCTGACAAGCTCGACGGGTACGGGTTGCCCGTCCATACATACTCAGAGACCGCCAACAAGTTCATCAAGATTGCGACGTATGGCCGTGGCACTTGGTCCAAGCTGTCCAGGCTTGAGAGTGTCCGCGAAGCCAGCGTCGATTACTGGAATGAGGTCATGGACTTCACCGAGGGAGCGGAGCACGATGATGCGCCTGACTCTCTCTCGTGCGCTATTCGCTTACACGACAATGCGCCAACCATTCGACTATTTAGAGGAGGCATTTAGTGGACGCTGACGTTAAGGGAGCAAACGCTTCAACGTTTGAGCCAAGGGGCGGCTATCGCCTACCAAAAGACACACAGATGACCGCGGAGCTTCTCGGCAAGCTCTTGGTGGACTACCGCGCAAAGCAGATTAACCGCTTGGCCAGCCTTCGCAAAGCATACGAGGGCGACCACGACATTCTGCACCAGAAGGAAAAGGCAGAATACAAGCCGGACAATAGACTCGTGGCCAATTTCGCCAAGCAGATCGTGGACTCCATGGTCGGCTACTTCTTGGGCGTTCCTATTCGCACTACCGCTGACGATGAAGCGTTTGCGGAGTATCTGGACGTGTGGAGCGCGGTCAACGATTCTGACGACCTAGACGCCGAGCTTTCCAAGCTTGCCGACATCTACGGCGCAGGCTATGAGTTGATGTGGCGCGACGAGGAAGCCTTCGCGCGTTCTTGTTCAGTCACGCCAATGAACTGCTTCGTTGTCCGCGATGACACCGTAGAGAATGACATCATCTACGCGGTGCGCTTCTGGTTGGACGATAACCTTTTCGACAATGAGCGCGACACACTCCGCGGCACGCTCTACGATTCCATGTTCGAGATGCCGTTTGTGATGGACGGCTCGAAGGTCATCTTCGGTGAGCCTGTCATCCACGGCTTTGATGATGTGCCTGTGGTTGAGTATGTGGACAATGAGGAGCGCCTTGGTTTGTTCGAGGGCGTTATGTCGCTCATTAACGCGTACAACAAGGCCATCTCCGAGAAGGCTAACGATGTCGAGTACTACGCTGACGCATACCTGAAGATTCTTGGCGCACGCCTGGACGATGAGACACTGCAGAATCTGAGAGACTCGCGCATCATCAATTTAGACTCGAGGGATGCGGCAAACGTTACCGTTGAGTTTCTGTCTAAGCCTGACGCGGACGGCACGCAGGAAAACTTCATTGATCGCGTGGAGCGCCTTATCTTCGTTCTGTCGATGGTGTCAGACCTTTCAAGCGAGAAGTTCGATACCAGCTCCGGCATTGCTATTAAGTACCGCCTGCAGGCTATGAGCGATATCGCTGTCGTAAAGCAGAGGAAGTTTCGCCGTTCACTATCCAGGCGCTGGAAGCTGCTTTGTAACTACGCAGGAAACACACGCCTAGACGCTAAGGCATGGACCACTGTCCGCGCCACCTTCACGCGCAACCTGCCATCGAACCTGCTTGAAGAGTCTCAGATTGCGGGCAACCTCTCCGGCATTACGTCCGAGGAGACGCAGCTGTCTGTTCTGTCGTGCGTTGATTCGCCACAGGCTGAGATGCAGCGCATGGCTGACGAACGCGCCGAGCAGGCCGCGCAGATGGTCCCAGACCGTACGAACGAAAACAATAACTAAGGAGCAACATGGACTCGTATTGGCACCAACGCCAAACACTCGCTGACGCAGCGATGGAGAAAGACGAACGCGCTCTGTCGATACGCGTCCATAACGCTTACGAGAGTGAGCTCCGCCGCCTGAACCGCGAGATTGCGGAGTACTATCAGCGCTATGGCGAGAATGGAGTACTTGAGTATCGCCGTCTCATGGAGACGATGGACCCTAAAGACCGCGAGCTTCTTATTCGTGACTGCGACGAGTTCTTGCGCCAACATCCAGATATGCAGTCCATTGTGGATGTGCGTAAGAGCATCTACCAACTGAATAGGCTCGAAGGCTTACAGGCGTCCGCACGCTTGCACCTCTACCAAGCAACGGGAGACGTGGTTCAGCGCATAGACAACCACATCATGCGCCAGTCATTGCGTGGTGCAAACACAGCCGCTGAGGCGATGGGATTTGGTCGGTCGTTCTACAGTATGGACTCTGACGCGGTTCGCCGATTCGTTGATACGGTGTGGACGGGTAACACGTCATACTCCCAGCGCATCTGGGACAACACGGAGACGCTCGCGTCATACGTGGCGCAGGACATGTCGAAGGCACTCGCGCGCGGGGACTCGTACCAGCGAATCGCGAAGGCTCTAGAGAAGCGCTTTGTGGACGTTCCGCAATCGTCACTCATGCGCCTGGTTTACACCGAGGGAACCTACGTCTCACGCATGGCGCAGGTTGAAGAGTTGAAGCGTGAAGGCTTTGACTCTTACACCATCGAGGTGGTGCATGACGAGCGCGCCTGTGAAGAGTGCGAAGGCGTGAATGGATCTACGTTTAGGTTCGAGGATATGCAGGTGGGCGTGAACTTCCCGCCGCTCCACCCATATTGCCGCTGTCAGATTGCGCCCGCTGTGGACGATTGGGACGCCTGGCAACAGAAGCAAGAGGAACTTGGCCAAAGGGACAAGACTCCCGAGCAGATGGAGAAAGCAAAGGAAAACACCATGCTCCGGTTGGGCTCAAAGGACGACAAAAGAGCCAAGGAAGAACGGATTAAGGCTTATACAGATCGGATAAGAGATCTTGATAGCAAGATTGCGGAAGCGGCTAAGAAGGGTCAGAACGGACTTGACAGACTCCTCAGTCAAATATCCCCAGACGAAGGCATGATAACGACACAGATTGGCGCAAAATTCGACGGAAAAGAACTGAATGTGGCGATTAGGCTTGCAAACATGGGGTCAGATGTTTCTTTTATCAAGGCGTCCAGTAAACCTGGCTCCCACACACCGGATATGTTGAAAGACGGTGTTCCTGTTGAGATTAAGCGCGTGGAATCATCATCGGTCAAACGACTGTTCAAAAAGATGTGGGAAGCTTCCGCGCAAAGCCGGGACATCGTCATAGATTTGTCTCTTGAGACTATCAGCGAGGAAGATGCTGAAAAAACTGCTAGGGAGTTCTTGAAAACACCACTATCCCGATATCAAAGAAACTATGAGAAAAAATATAGTACTGGTAATAGGAATTATGAAAAGCAGATAAGGGCTGATTCTATAACGCTTATATTGCACGACAAGGTTATAACGGTAAAGCAATAAAAAAAGAACCCTGCTCGGCCCCGGACATTAACCGAGGTGGCGCGGGTTCTTTAAGCAGAATATACCATAATTCCGAATTCTATGCAACGATTGGTGGTGAGAATATGGCGCGAGTAGTGATCTATATGGCCGAGTGGTGCAGCATCTGTCGCGGGACTATCAAGAGGATAGTGCCGGCTTTATCTGAAGAGGATATTGAGTACGAGATTATTGACGTGGACTGCTCACCGAGGTCCAGGGACGCGAAGAGCATCACGCACCTTCCGACTGTGTGTGTTGTGGACGCAGGTGAGCGCGAGCTCATGCGTTGTCGTGGATGTCCCACGGATGAAGTACTAGAGAAAATTGTTGAACTGTGTATTGAAAGCGACTAGACGGTCGCTTTTTTAATGCATCGACCAAGCTTTGACGTCGCTAAAAGCTAAGGAGAAAAGGCACGCCGACGCGCCTTGGAGCGCCGGGGATTAGGAGAAACACAATGGGTGCAGAAACAAACGCAGCAACAACCACAGAGACCGCAGAGGAGACTAAGCAAGCTCAAGCTCCTGCAGTGGATGGCGAGGGCGCTAACAAGGACGCGGCCACCGCACAGAGCGAGCCAAAGCAGGACGACAACAAGCAGCAGCCAAAGTACACGGACGCTGACGTTGACGAGATTGTTTCCAAGCGTCTCGCGAAGTGGGAAAAGCAGCAGGCCGCAAAGGTTGAGGAAGCTGCAAAACTGGCCGAGATGAATGCTCAGCAAAAAGCAGAGTACGAACGTGACAAGGTCCAGAAGGAACTTGACGAGTACAAGCGTCGCGACACTGTAAACGCGATGGTGGCCGAGTCTCGTCGTCAACTCTCTGAGCAAGGTATCGCGGTCAGCGATGACATTCTCGCGCGTTTAGTGGGTGAGACTGCAGAGGAAACAAAGGCGTCCGTTGACGCTTTCTCAACGGCTTTCACGGCGGCCGTAGAAGATGCCGTGAAGAAACAGCTCGCGGGCAAAGCTCCTGCGGCAGGTGTGGCTACTAAGACGATGACCAAAGAAGAGATCTTGGCCATTAAAGACCCAATCACTCGCCAGGCAGCCATCCGCGACAACATTGGATTATTTATTTAACACTAAGAAAGGTGGCACATTATGCCAGCAGAAACAGGACTCACCGTAAAGACCGACATCGCTCCTGAGATTTCTATTGATTACGTCAACCGATTCTCCCAGGGCATCCAGGAGCTTCAGAAGGCTCTTGGTATTACCAACCTTATCCCAGTACCACAGGGCGGCACCATCAAGACCTACAAGTTCGTGAAGGACGTTAAGAATGGCGTAGTTGCTGAGGGTGACACCATTCCAGCGTCTAACATCAAGCGTCAGCTTGACCAGACCATCGAGCTTCCTCTTAAGAAGTATCGCCGTGTAACCTCTGCCGAAGCTATCCAGCTTCGTGGCCGCGACCGTGCAATCAACGAAGCTGACGCTCAGCTTATCGGCACCATCCAGAACGGCATTCGTAGCGATCTGATTGCAAGCGTCGCAACCACTACAGCCGCAGCAAAGAACGGCAAGACCCTGCAGGCTGCTATGGCCAACCTCTGGGCAACTCTGACCGCTAAGTTCGAGGGCTATGACGGATTCGACACTGACGCAGCTAATCCATTCGTCTTCTTCGTCAATCCTCTCGATGTGGCTGACTACCTCGGCACTGCAACCGTTACCACCCAGAACGCCGCAGGTATTACTTACCTCAAGGACTTCCTTGGCCTGGGTACCGCAATCACCTCTTCCGCAGTTAGGGCTGGCACCATCTTTGGTACTGCAGCCATGAACCTCAACCTGGCGTACGTCCCAGCAAACGGTTCCGACCTTGCTTCCACCTTCGGCCTGACCTCCGACGCTACTGGCTTCGTTGGTATCACTCACAACATCGACACCAAGACCGCAACCTGCGACACCTTGGTTATGTCTGGCGTCAAGATCTTCCCAGAGATTACCGACGGCGTTGTCAAGGCAGAGATTAAGGCAACCGTCTAATTCACGAGTAAGGAGGTGAGCGTATGAGCGTATTAGATCGTGTCAAGACACGACTCGAAGCGGTCGAGGATAAGCCGAGCGATAAGTGGCTGGAAGAGGTCAAGAATACGCTCACAGACCGCATCTGTTTGCGCATTGGTGTGTCCACGCTACCCGACACAGCTAAGTCCCTTGTGGTCGATGCAACAGTCAAGGCAGTAAATCGTCGATTCGATGAAGGCATCACACAGGAAGCGGAGGGACAGGGCGGAACCTTGTCTCTTCAGTTTGTGGACGATTTGCTCGCGGAGTACGCCGCGGAGATTTCCGCCTTGGCTGAAATTGCTAGGGCGGACACTACCTCCGCTCTGCAGTTTCCAAAGGTGAGGTTCGTATGAAGTGGCGGATGTGCGAGTTGATTGAACTCGCGGACACCGACGCGCGCGACAAACTAGGCAATCGCGTGCTCTCGCGCCGGGTGCTTACAACCACCCGGGCGAGGGTATGCCCCGCATCGCTTGTAGAGACGACAAACGAAGGCAACGACTACGCGGCGTGTGACTTGACGCTTATCACGACAGCTCCCGCCGAGCTTGCCCTTCGCGCGTCTCTTGTTCGCTTTCCCGTGATTGACGCTGGTGACGTCTTCGAGGTTATCCATGTGAGTGACTTCGGACGCCGTCGCGTTCTGTCACTGAAGAAGCTAAAGGGTGATGCGTATGCCTAGTGTTCGCCTGCAATTTGACGATGGCGGACTTGGCGATGCACTGAAGGAGCTTGCGAACATCAAGCCCGAGATTGTTATGAAGCGCACCGTGAACGAGATAGCCGAAGATCTACGCGCAACCACACCACGAGATACGGGCGAATTAATTGGATCCATTCGCCAAAGCGTCAAAGGTGGCGAGGGTGAGGTCGGCTACACGGGAGAATACGCGCCACACGTTGAGTATGGCCATCGTCAAAACGTTGGCCAGTACGTTCCGAAGCTTGGCAAGCGCCTAAAGGCTCCATTCGTGGAAGGCCAGCACTTCTTCGCTACGGAGATAAAGGCGGCGCGCGCTGTTCTAAAGAAGCGGTGCGATGAGTATCTAAGGAGTAAGGGCTTATGAGACAAGCACTAAGGCGACTCCCGCTTGACGACTTTGTCGCGGCGGTTGTGGCACGTGTCAAAGAAGGCACGGGCGTTAAATGTGTGACCGACGCGAATAAAGAACCCTCTCCTCTTTATTCCGTCGGCGCACTCTCAGTTCGTCCGGACAAAACTAAAACAATGTGGCTGGATGTCTACACCATCGAGCTTCACGCAATCTCCAAGCCGTCTAAGACGCGCGAGGAGATATTCAAGATGGTGACGGCTCTAGAAGAAGCCATGAGCCAGCCAATTAGTTTGGCTTGTCCGTTCCAGGTCATCCGTCAAACGGATAACGGTCTAAACACAATCAAGCGAGACGAAACAGGAGAGTGGCACGCGGTTGTGTCGTTTGATGTGGTCGTCTCCTATGGTCTGATTATTAAGTAGAAAGGGGCATTACTATGCCAGATTCAACTGCATTCGATAGCGGTGCATATTGCGACGTCTCCGCCGGTGGCGTTAACGCTGTAAACGGCGCAGAGGTTCTGCTCGGCGTATTTAGCGCTGACGGATCTAAGCTCCTCGCAATCGCCGGCGAGAAGTCTCACAAGGTATCGCTTTCCGCTGATACTACGAGCGTCTCCACGAAGTCTTCTCGCGGTGCTTGGAAGGTCAATCGCGCATCTACCCGTTCCTTCGAAGTCTCCGTTGATACGGTGGCCATCAAGGACGCTGAGAGCGATAAATTGTTCCGCCAGGCACTCGCTGACGGTACTATTTTGTGTGTCAAGGAGTTCCTGGACAACACAGACTTCACGCCAATCGGTGGCGGCGCTGTTATCGTTACTAAGTACGAGGCGGACTCGCCAACCGATGACGTACGCACCGCGTCTGTATCTCTCACAGGTACAGGCAAGTGGACGTGGTTTGACATTGACGCAGCCGCTAAGGCTAAGGCAATTACCAAGCCAACAGGACGATAAGCGTCCACAAACACAACTCACGGGGTAGCTTCGGCTGCCCCTTTTTTATTAGTTAAGGAGTAAGAAATGGCAGATTTTACCTTCGAGGTTGACGGTACTACATACGAGCTTCTCTACGCGGAGAAACGTGTTGAGATGGCAGAGAGTGCGATTGGTAACAAAAGCATTATTTCCGTGTTCACCGCTCAGCCAACTCTGCGCGAGACTAAGACCATCTTCGCGTATGGCATCCGTGAGAGTGGTCAGAGTGCATGGGTTAACCCAACACAGGCCATCGAGCTTGCTGGAAAGTACCTGCAGGAGCACGGCTACGCTCAGATGATTGAAGCCGTAAGCGACTCACTCATGAAGGACTGCGGTTTTTTATTCCGATAGATCTGGTGAGCCCGCGCTGGGTCAGACCATCCACAACCACACAACAAGCCAACCAACCACAAGAAGCGCCGCAGAAGCCACTGACGGGCTACGAGCGCGACAAGTTGTGGGCGTGGGCGGCTGTTCGCTTTGGATGGACACCGGACGAGTTTGACAGGCTCACAGCGGCTCAGATTGCCCTTCTTCAAGTGGCTGAGCATGACCGTGTCGCGTCTGACCAGATGCTTCTCAATGAAGCAATCGCGAACGCACTCGCTAATGGCTACAAGAAAAAGAGCGAAGAACCTGAGCTTCTGTGGGTTGAAGCAAACAAGCCTGACAAAAAGACCATGAGCGCACAAGAAGCGCGCGACAAAATGGCCGCGCTCGAGAAGGCTCTATCGAATCAACAGAAATAAATGAGAGGAGGTATATATGGCAAGTGACTATACTCTCTCCGCGAAGTTCACCGTTAATGCTGATGGCTTTATCGATGGCGTAAACAAGGCGCAGTCTTCGCTTAGTCAGATTCAGAACAAAGCGCAGAACGTGTCGAAGTCTATCGGCAGCGATATGGACGGCGCATCTAATAATGTGCAGTCATCGTTTGCAGCTATACGCAGTAAAGCGCAGAGCGTTTTTTCAAACATTGCCAACACAGCTAAAAATGGACTGTCTGGCGCGTGGAACGCCGTACGCACTAACACCCAGCAAATCGCGAGCTCGCTGATTGGCGTAGGCCAGGCGGGAATTGCTGCGGTTGCTGGTATGGCCATCCAGGGCGGCATCGACCGCGCACTGAACATTGACAACGCACGGAAGAAGCTCGCCGGCTTTGGCCATGACGCCCAGGACATCGAGTCCATTATGGACTCGGCCACTCAATCAGTCCGTGGCACGGCGTTTGGTCTGGGTGATGCAGCAACGGCAGCGGCGACGCTTTCTGCAGCTGGCATTAAGTCCGGCGAGGATATGACCAACACGCTGAAGTCCGTCGCGAACGTTGCGGCAGCATCTGGTCGAGCGTTCAATGATGTCGGCGTCATCTTCAGCTCCGTCGCATCGCGTGGCAAGCTGATGGGCGATGACATGATGCAGCTTTCAAGCTCTGGCGTGCCAGTTCTGCAACTTCTTGGAACATACCTTGGCAAGACGTCCAAGGAAGTCTCCGAGATGGTCTCCAAGGGACAGATTGACTTCCATACATTCTCGGAAGCCATGCGCGTCGGTCTAGGCGAAGCGGCTCTGTCGTCTGGTGACACACTGGCTGGCTCATTTGCTAACGTTCGCGCCGCTCTGTCGCGTCTAACCGCTCCAATCTTCACACAAGCTATTCAAGCGTTGGTTGAAGCATTTAAGAACATTGCTCCGGCAATTGATGGATTCTCGAAGTCAATCGGAGGAGTACTTCCTACTATTACTCCGCTTCTTACTGTCTTCGCGGCGTTAAAAGGTCCTGCGGCCATTGCGGGGATAATCGGACAGATTCCAATTTTGTCAGGACTACTTGGACCACTATCTAGTGGATTGATGGCGCTATCAGGACCAGTTGGAATTGCTCTCGTAGCCTTCGGTGCATTAGTTGCTACTAATAAAGATGTACAGGCGGCTATAGGTCCACTAATGGAAACTCTCGGAGCCATAGGACAAGACATAATGTCTTCATGTGCGCCAGCCCTTGAGTCTTTATGGAGTTCTTTCCAAAGGATTGGTGATGTCATCGTTAACATTGTTATTGGTGCGATTGAATCGTTAGATTCAGTGTTTGGTCGTCTCTACGATATGGAGACAATCTCTAGCATTATTGGAGGAATTGCTAATGCAATCGCGTTTATTGGCGATGTTATTGCATCGTTTGCTGAAGCAGCCGCCCCACTAATTACTGGCGCTATAGATGAAATTGGGCAAGCATTTGTTTCAGTTGTTGAGTACTTTACACCGCTGGGAGATGCCTTCCAAGATACAGCACAAGCAGGCGAGAATTTCGGCACCGATATTGGTCTAGTTATCGAGCAGTTAACCCCAATATTTCAACCAGCTATCGACGGGATTACCTCAGGAATTGGCATGATCGTCGAAGCATTCAGTGGGTTCGGTGAAGCTGTTGGCGGAATGATTGCGACACAAATGCAGATGACAGAACAGCTACAGGAGATTTTCGCGCCATTTATTGCAACTATTCAGCCACTGATTGACGTATATCTGCAGAATCTAGGAGTGGCATTAACCACAATCGCCACGATTGTTTCTACGATATTCGGCGCAGCCTTTGAGGTTGCTGCAGCGATTGTCTCAGCTGCTATGAATGTTATTGCTGGAGTTATTACAACAGTCACAGGCATTATTCAGACAGTTGTTGGTGTATTCGTTGGCATCTTCACAGGCAACTGGCAGATGGCCGCCAATGGCGCACAGACAGTATTCCAGGGTATGAGTAACATCATTTCGGGAATTATGGGCGGCCTTCAAGGCATACTGTCTGGCATTGTCAACGGAATCGCGAACATTTTCTCTAGTGTATTTAATGGCATCTCAACCATGGTGGGCAACATCTTCCACGGTATCGCGAGCACGATTGGCAATGTCATGGGTGACTCGAAGAATATCGTTTCAGGGGCTTTGGACGCCATTAGTGGATTCTTCCGTGGCCTACATCTGGAGTTCCCAAAGATTAAGCTCCCACACTTCAGCATCTCCGGTACATTCTCGCTCGCGCCACCATCTGTTCCAAGCTTGGGCATTGAGTGGTACGCCGACGGCGGTGTTCTAATGAATCCGACCATGTTCGGCATGAACGGAAATAAAGCCATGATTGGCGGAGAAGCAGGACCTGAAGCTGTTGCGCCAATTAGCACGCTCACAGGCTACATCAGCGACGCGGTGAACAACTCTAAGAGTGACGACGAGCTGATTAGCGAGATTGCTGGACTGCGTGAAGATGTGCGCAATATGCGCGTTGTAATGGATGGTCAGACGGTCGGTTCAATCGTCTCGCCGTATGTGGATTCAAACCTCGGAGAATATAAGGTGGTGGCAAATAGATGACGGAACTAACAGACACGTACGAGGTTGTGGTTGATGGAGTGCCGCTCTGCGCCACCTACCGCCTAGCGGTCACGAACTACACAGACAAGCCGCCAGCCACCAGAACGTCTACGGTGTCTATCCCTGGACGTGATGGCGTGCTCGACTTGTCTGAGTGGCTGACAGGTGCTCCGGTATTCGACAAGCGAACAATCACCATTACACTCTCACCGCTCGACACACATGATTGGGCAAGCGTTGAGACGACGCTGACCGCTCTGCGTAACATGCTCCATGGTAGACGCTTAGAGTTCACGCTGTCCTGGGATGAGGGTTATACGTACACAGGACGCTTCGAGGTCACCTCCCAGACGCTCTACGACGAGACGGCGGACATCAAGCTAACAATCACTGCAGATCCATACAAGTCGCGCGGTGTTATGCACTACGAGCTTGACGGTGAACTTGGCAAGACTTACATCATCGACGGCCCCGCGCATGCGGTGGTTCCGGCCATCACATGCCACACACGCGCCCTTGTCAACATCAACGGGCGAACCGTTGACCTTCAGCCGGGTGTGTGGATAAACCGAGACTTGGAGCTGCACAACGGAAAGAACCGTGTAACCGTAAACACTACGCCGGACTACGGAACGGCAATCTGGCGCGATTATGCGGGGCTTACCTGGGAGCAGCTCGACGGCACAAGCCTGGCATACATTGGCCGCGCTGGAAAGAACAGACTCAAGGGTCTGACATGGTCCAGCCTAGCCGGTAAGAAGTGGCAGGACATGCGCGGGACATGGCGCGAGCATGCATACGTCGATGACGCAGAGACGCACAACAACACAACAGTTATGCTCGACTTCGATTGGAAGGATATTTAATGAGCACAAAGACTCCAAGGCTGGGTCTCACGAAGCCTGACGTCACGGACGAGACTGTTCAGACTATTAAGGACTTGGCCAAGAACTTCGACCTCCTGGACGCAATGTTTCCAGTGGGCGCGATTTATCAGAGCACCAAGCCAACTGACCCCTCAACATTCCTTGGTGGTACATGGCAGCCATTGAACGGTGTATTTCTCCTGGCTCAGTCGCAGAAATTCCCCGCGGGCTCAACGGGCGGTGAGGATACTCATACGCTGACCATCAACGAAATGCCAAGCCACAGCCACGACACCTCGATGCATTACGGCACGGATAACGGCGGCGGCAACCAGTGGACGGCACGCTCAGCTGATACGTATACCAATTACCGCTTCCAGGTTGACGCGGTCGGCGGCGGTCAGCCACATAACAACATGCCACCTTACAGAGCCGTCTATATGTGGGAGAGGGTGGCATAAATGTATGTGCTGACTTATGCGGGAAACGTTATTCATGATCCGCGTGAGGAAGGCGTGCAAATCTCAACCGGTAAGCTTGTAGAAGAGTCGGGGCAGTCTCCGACTCTTTCTTTTACCGTGCAGCCAACACACCCACTCTGGCGCGCGTTTAATCGTGAATCGGTCATGAACACCGAGCGCGAGATTGAGCTCACGGAACACGAGACACAGAAGATTCTCTTCCGTGGTCGAATCCGTAAAGTGTCGATGTCCATGAACGGATCTATTGATGTTACCTGCGAGGGTGCGATGGCGTACCTCAATGACACCACCGTCCGCCCATATAAGACATACGACACCGACGAGATTGACTGTGAGATTAACGCCCCCGCCAAGGCTGGCGAGCTGTTCGAGTGGTTCATTGAGCAACACAACCTGCGCGTGTCTAACCGATGCGAGAAGTTCAAGGTAGGCATTAACGCTGGCGTTAACTTCGGCGCGCTTCAGCGTGGCACCGGCACACGTCCGACCACACTGAAGGAGATGCGCGAGAAGCTCACAAAGCTCTGCGGCGGTTATTTCCGCGTTCGCTATGTGGGCGAGGATAACTACCTCGACTGGCTGAACGCGGACGGCTCAAGCGAAGCTGTTCAGTCTGTAGAGCTTGGCCAGAACCTTCTAGATCTAAACACCGGCGCGGATGGTAAAGATATCTACACCGCTATTGTTCCAGTTGGTAAGACCGGCGAAGGTGAAGACGAGAAGGACGTAACCATCGACGATGAACACGCCTACGTTGGCGGTGGTTATGACATTGTCGGCGACGCAGTTGTTGATACCGCGATGGCTGAGCGTTACGGCATTATCGAGAAGCTGATGGAGTATGACCATCTAAGCCAGCCACAGGCACTCGCGGACAAAGCAGTAGCCGACCTTGCCGCGGGCAAGCTTTCTGATTCCATCACCGTAAGCGCTACGGACTTGCACTACGCAGATGCGACCATCCAGCAGATTGATTACTTGCAGCGCGTCCAGGTTACAAGCGAGCCACACGGCATTGATCGCATGATGCTCTGTGTTGGTCGCACGATTAACCTCGTGGACCCAAAGGCCACGCGATACAGCTTCGGCGCAATCGAAGGCACGCTGACCAAGAGTGGCACAACGTCCCAAGAACGCACGCAGGAAGCAACTGACAAGCGTCTGACCGCCCTCGCATCGACTACGCGCAAGACGGTAGAAGACACTCACAAGACTACGGCCAAAGTTCAAGCAGTCGAGGAGAAGGCGGCGGCAGTTGAGAAGAAGGCTGACGCAGCTACAGAGAAGATTGCTGACGTAGCAACTACCGCAACAGCGGCTGCGGAGAAGGTCGAGACTGTCGCGGCTAAAGCTGAGAAGGCAGCGGAGGAAGTGAGCCATGTAGCAACAGACGCAGCAAACGCAAACACAGCAGCAAAGGAGGCGAAGACTATGGCCACAAAGGCGCAGAGTGACGCTAGTGAAGTCAAGAGCACGGTTGCAAATCTAACCAATACATTCTCACATGATGAGAATGGCGCACACGTTGGTGGCAAAGATGGTATGCATACCACAATCGATGCTCATGGTATGAAGCTGCTAGACGGTACAAATCAGCTTGCCTCGTTTAACGCTGGAACGGTTACCCTTGGAGGAACAGCATTAAGTATTGTTGCTGGGTACAGTGACGGTCATGATGACTCACTCAGTACCCTTATAACGTGTGAAAATTTGCTATTAAGACCAATGGCGGGCTTTGGTGTAGAGGCTAAGTCTATGAGCGCCCGCCTATCAAGTTCCGACGGAATGAACACTACAGCAATCGGCGCAAACGTTGACGGTCTGATCGTGTCGGTCAACAACGGCGCTAACAAGGTTGATATTACGTTTGAGCAGCTGGTAAAGCTGCTCAAGTTCACGCCATGGATAACACTACAAGATGACGGCGCTTGCCGTGTTCGCTACTGCGTTCGCGGCGGCATGATGTATCTCGATTGTTATCTTGCAGCGGGATATTCGAGTCGTATCACAACGGCAGAAATGCCTAAGGAACTATTACCAGCCACTGATGGTTATTACCCTCTAGGCACACAGGACGGCAACAACACCGCTAAGGTCTGGGTTGGTTCAGTGGACAGTAATGACGGTCATATTTACCTCTATAACTACAGCAGTGGTTACGCTACAGGAATTATCCCGCTGCTACCTCTGAGTATGGAATAGGAGGTGACGATATGAACCCACTAACCTTCGAGCAGATTATTGCGACTGTCTCATTTTTGGGCATGATGGTCTCTCTCATCAATGGCGCTCGAGCGATGACCAGAGCCAGCAATGAAGACGCCATGCGACTGGTGCGCATTGAAGAAGGCGTGAAGCAGCTCAAGGGAGACGCAGAAGATAGCCAGAAAGCGTTTGCGGCTTACATGGCACGCACGGATGAAGTTATCTCCACGCTCAAAGAGACTATCGCCCATCACGACACCCGCCTGGCTGTGGTTGAGGATGTGACCCGTACACAGGCGGGACGGCTAGAGCGCCTCGAGCAGGCGAATACACATTAATTCTTATCTAAGGAGATTCACATGATTAACTGGAAAGTACGTTTACACAACCCTGCATGGTGGCTGGGTATGGTTGGAATCGTCATGAGTCCTGTCCTGGCATATTTGGGACTAGCTTACTCAGACCTCACTACATGGGGCAGCCTTGCTGATGTATTCGTGAAGTTCATCAGCAATCCATATCTCATTGGCACTGTGGTTGTGGCGGTCCTTGGTGCTATTGGCGTAACTGTAGACCCAACCACAAAAGGCATTAGTGACTCTGCACGTGCAATGACCTACGACAAACCAAGCGTGAGCCCTTTAGACGAGGAGGCGCGCTAATGGCTGACTTTTCCGGACAGATTACCGCCGACGCGTATATTCCAACGTCAGCATATTCAGCTGGGCGAGACGGTCATTCCGTGCAGTATATCGTGGTACACCATGAAGCTGCCACAGGCTTAGACGGTGCAGCCATCACAGCAATGTGGGACAAGATGCAGGCGCAGTCTGCACACTATTCTGTGGACGGTGCAGGCACTATCACCCAGCACGTACTGGAGAGCAACACCGCATGGGCGTGTGGTCGCTGGGTTGCTAACTGCGAGAGTGTTAGCATCGAACATGCGAACAACTCCACATCGCCCTGGACTGTCTCCGAAGCAACCCTAGAGAGCGGCGCGCATCTTGTTGCTGCGTTGCTTATTAAGTACGGACTCGGCTACCCTCGATGGGGCGGCAACGTCCGACCACACAAACAGATTGTGGCAACCGCTTGCCCCGGTGAGCTTGCAGGCTCTCAGAATGCGCACTTTATGGAGCGAGTATGTTACTGGTATGAGGTTATGACTGGCGCACGTTCAACAGACGAGCGTGGCTGGCATACCGACGGCAAAGGCTCATGGTGGTATCAGACGGGCGCGACCGCTGACGATTACGCCACAGGTTGGCTCAAAGTTGGCGACGGCTGGTATTACTTCAACGAGAGCGGCTGGATGTTGACCGGCTGGGTATTTGCTTCTTGGGGCGACTCGGATAAATACTGGTGGTACTTCGGCGATGACGGCGCGTTGCAGTTCGATAAGTGGCTCGAGTACAATAACGGCTGGTATATGCTGCTCTCTGACGGCCGCATGGCCACAGGTTGGCAGGAGCGCGACGGCAAGCGTTATTACCTCGACGAGACAGGCCGCATGGCCACAGGCTGGCTAAAGCTGGACGACGACTGGTATTATCTGCGTTCCGACGGCTCACGAGTTGAGGATTGCCTTTACGAGGTTGGCGCAGACAATATCTGCGCCTTCGACAAGGAAGGCAAACTTCTCACAGGCGACATCACAGTCACAACCAATGACGACGGTTACATCGCCGGCATTAAGTAATATTTACCCCCTCCTGGCTAAGTGCTGGGAGGGGTATTTTTGTGTCCCAAGCGCGTCCCAAATGGCATTTTTACGTGTATCTTCTGAACCTTATCGCCAACAAACCTGCACTTAATACGCATATAAACAATGTAGATATTTAACTGTTACAATAGCCGGTATTATAAAGTGCGTACGCCATACGTATACAGCGGCTATAAAAGCG
>ERZ773057.277-NODE-277-length-23203-cov-10.758942_pt1 | contig 23203 bp, 23 predicted proteins | sample MGYA00580629_ERZ773057 | MGnify/ENA primary metagenome ERZ773057 (study PRJEB29015, sample SAMEA2738143) | human oral metagenome | biome: human oral; feature: human-associated habitat; material: saliva | place: China | collected 2163 ...
CAATCATCATTGTAATAACATCATCATGTTGACGTCATGAGGTATAATTAGTTCATGAGTAAAAGAGCAGACGGCAAGAATGGTTTTGCAATCGGCGTCGGTAAACGTGCGAACGGCACTTGGAAGAAAGAACGGACGCCACGTGGACGGCTAGAGATATTATTAAACGACGTTAGCTATGAACAGTTGAAAGACTTGTTCAGGCGATTAGACAATGACGAGTTCGACGGCACTGCTAGAGTTGGCGACGTTTTAGATATTGCCGTTTTGAAAGAGATTTTCGTTAGAAATGCGCCAGGAGAGAAGATAAAAGTCTCTAGTGACAAGTTACTAAAACTTTACGATTTTATTTATGGTAAAAAGTCTGAAAACAGTCTAAATGGCAGAATTGACGTTGACATTGACGCCAAGATGACCAGTGTCAGAGGGTTCATATTGCCAGTATCAGGTCAAGATTTTATTGACGAAAAGGGGCGACAGATTGACCAAGGCGACGTCAAGTCATCTGAAGACGCTGGGGAACGACAGAGCTAACAAGCTACGCTCATCTGGTTATTGGGTGCCAATGCCGGGACCTCAGACACTAGCCTCAGCCGTAGCTAGTGATAGACGTTTTCGTGAGATTTTGTACGGGGGGGCTAGAGGCGGCGGTAAAACTGATTTATCGATAGCCCTACTTGGCGTTAGGCTGGCTAATAAGAGAGCTAAACAATTAGTCATTAGACGCAATGCTGATGATTTAACTGATTTTGAGTGGCGAGCTAAAGAAGCGTATCAATTCTTGGGAATTAAGCTAACACATAAGCCTCTATTGTTTACGGGCAATGGTAGGGGTAGACTACTAGGTGGTCATCTAAACGACGAGGACAGCTATACTAAATATCAAGGACACGAATATTGTCGTATCAATATCGAAGAATTGACTCAGATACCATACGAAGACATGTATCTTAGACTTATCAGTTCAGCTAGAAGTAAATATCATGACCTATATCCTCAGGTGTTCAGCACTACTAACCCAGGTGGTGTGGGTATGGCATGGGTCAAAGAACGTTTTGTCACGCCTGATACTGACCTGTGCGACGTGGTTCATAACACCTACAAGTGGTATGACTATGAAGGTAAAGAGCATGAAACCCATTGGCAGGTGGTTATTGACAAGCAGACTGGATTGTGGCGGGCGTATATTCCAGCCACCATTGACAGCAATCCTATCCTGATGAAGGCTGACCCTGAATATGTTAGGCAGCTAGAGGGATTAAAACAGACTAATCCAGAGCTATATGAAGCTTGGCGCAATGGCTCATGGGACGTTCAGTTTGGTGCAGTTTTTGACGACTTTAGCACCGAAAGACACGTATTTGATAAGTTTGCCGAGTTTGGCATAACTCAAAAACAGTACAAGTCGTCGTGGAAGATATGCGGTATGGATTGGGGATACAACGATGAGTGTGTGCTATTGTGGGCGATGTTTGACAAAATTGGCGACGGTAAAGAACGAGCGTTCATCTTTAGAGAAAAACACGGCAACCACCATGGCTCGGAGTGGTGGGCTAAAGAGTTTGCCCGCATTCAAGAAAAAGACCCAGTTGACGTTTTTGCCATGCCGCACGACGCCTACGCTCACTCTGGCGGGGCTGACAAGACTATTGCTGAAGCGTTCAAGGAGCAGACCGATTTATTACCACCTGACATTAGACCTATCTACGTGCGAGCTGACAAGATGATGAGAGACAAGAAAATTAGTGCTATTGACACATTGCACAATATGTTTGCTAACGCCCTAGACAACGAGCCGTCATTACTCTTTCACCGCACCTGTAACTATCTGATAAAAACGCTACCGACTATCGTTTACGCTAAAGAGACAGGCGGTGAAGAGCTGGATAAAGACAACGTTGACCATGCCCTTGACGCCCTATTCTACACACTGCTGACAGCTGACCGAGTGCGAGGCTCATTGGTCAATCGTAGCCAGATAATCAAGAAGGTGACGCCGTCGTTTGTCACTGGACTGCACAATGTGTACAAAGACGTGGGACTAGATATTGAACGCCTGGTCAAAGAGGCTAATCAGCCAAAACGTGACTGGCGCACTATTTAGACAGTGGTGGAATGGCTATAGCGTGCTATGATAGCCATAATATGAATGATAGTCAGCAACCACTTTTTCATGACCCCTCAGTAGATGTTATTACTGACCAGACAGACGTCGTAGATGAACAGGCTGTCTTAAAGCTGGATATAGACGATAGACAGCTCATCTCTAACTTTAGACGCTGGATTGATGGCAGTAATGGTTACTGGAACAATACGGACGGCTACAATCTGGAGAATGTACGCAATCAGAATGAGCGATATTTTTTGGGCAAGCAGATAGACAAGACGTTGCTTTATCCTCATCAGGTGCCTTATCAGGAGAACATTATCTTTACCGATGTGCAAGCTATCATGGCTTACGTCACAGCCTCAGAGCCGTCATGTGAGGTGGTACCCGATAACGACAAGACTCAGTCAATGGTTATGGCTGAAGACTTGGAACGGGCTATCAATATTCATACTGAACGTCACAAGCTGGCTGAAAAGATAAAGTCTGCTGTCAAGAACATGTATCTGAAGCGAGTCGGCATTATTAAGCTGATATGGGATGAAAAGTCGAACGATATCAAGCCTGTCGCTGTTGACCCTGCCAGAGTGATTTTAGATAAGAACTGTCTCTTGGGTGAAGAGCCACGGTTTATTTGTGAGGTGTGTCTGAAGAGTGCGGGTGAACTGGTGAAGCAATTCCCTGACAAGAAAGATGCACTGCTCAAAGCCTTAGGTAGAGAGCGATGGAGTCAAAAGCTACTTAACGAGATGATAGCCTATAACGAGATATGGTTTACTGACGACACGGCTGATTATGGCGAGCAGGAGTGTGTTGCCTGGTATTACAAGGACGTCGTCTTTGATAAAATGAAAAACCCGAATTATCTCTATGACGGTGAGGGTGTAGCTGTCAATAACTTCTTAGATAGACCGACAAAGCCGTATATCTTTTTTAACTACATCAATGACGGCTCATCACTGATTGACCAGACCACCCCGCTGGAGCAGGTCATATCATTGCAAGACGTTTTGAATAAGCGGGGGCGACAGATTGTCGAAAATGCCGATACGGCTAACTCTATCCTTGTTTTTAAGGCTGGGGCAATTAAGCAGGAGACGGCAGAGAATATCACCCGTGACCCTAATCAAAAGATATTGCTGGAGACAGCACCTGAACAGCCTGTCAGTAGTGCCTACGGTGAGATAGAACCACACCTGTTGCCTAATTACGTCATAAACGATAAGCAGGATATTAAAAACGCTATCCACGATATTTTAGGTGCGCCAAGCCAGTTCAGGGGTAGTAACGACAACGACAACGTCAATACCTTAGGTGAAGCTCAGATGATTAAGTCTCAAGCCAGCGGTAGGCAGGATGAGATTGTACGTGCTATCGAGATGAGCCTGGACAGCTACTTTAAGTTGCTGGTTCAGATGATGAAAGTTTACTATGACGAGAAGCACCCCTTTGCCACCAGAGATACTGACGGCAAGTTTGTCTACACTGAACTATCCCGAGCTACTATGCCCGATATTGCCTCTATCTCTATCTCTCATGGCTCATTGCTCAAGGTAGACCGTGAGAGGCGAGAGAACGTAGCTATGGCGATGGCTAAGATGGGGCTAATTGACCCGTACAATCTGTTCAAAGACCTATCGCTACGTGATGCCGATAAACGTTATGAAGCTTTAGTTAAGTTTAAGGTAGACCCGACCAGTCTGGTTAGCGACGTCAAGACCGAGGTGGACAACCGTGAAGCTTACATCGACTTTGCCACTATCATGGGCGGTAATAATGCCGAGCCACGTCAAGATATCGAGCCTGACTACATCTTAGCTATGCGTAAGTTACTGATGACTGACCAATTCTTGTATGCCAAGCCTGACCGGCAGAAGAAGTTGCTGGACTACATCCAAGGTTGCGTGATTGACTTAGGTAACCGAGTGAGACTGGAGCAGGCTGACCAAGCTGGATTACTGGTAGACCCGAACATACCGATTACCCCAGAGCCACCTGAAGTACCACCAGAGATGATGGCTCAGCAACAGCCCCAACCACCGATGCCACCCGACCAAGCTCAGCCCGAGCAACCACCTATCCAGAATATGCCCAATGTACCCAACCAGGAAGCCCCTGTCTCTATCCAGGACGCAGGTATACCTCAAGACGCCATTAGTACACTAGGTGGATTGTTAGGAGGATAGAATGAGCGTTTTAAGCAGTTTATTTAAGAGAATACTCAAGGGTAGAGGCGATGATATCGCTGAAAAGGTAGCTCAGAATTATGGTGACGATGCTATTAGGATTGCTACTAACGGTATCAAGAACCACCTGGATGAGGGGCTTGACTCTGCTAGTAACCTGATAGCTACCCACCAGATATCGCCCGAAAAGCTAGCCCAGGCAACCGAGATGGGTGGTTTTATGCACCCGTCTTTAGCTGTCACCGCCCCAGGACGAGGTGGTGGCACATTAAACCCCAGTTATGGCGATATTGTTATGGTGGCCAACCGTGAGCAACTTATGCCTAAAGCAGGTAAGGCGGTTATTGCCGACCGAGACATTTGGTCGCCGACCGTGCCAAGGGGCAGGACTGAAGTTGATGAGAAAGCACTAGATAGATTACTTAAAGCTAACGGGGTGAAGGCGTCTGCCTCTAACCTAGTTAGATTTGGCGACATTAACCTAGATAGCCCACGGGAGGGGCTGGTTGGTCTATATCGTGCTTTCAAGAACAAGCCAGATGTTGGACTTGCTGACGTGGTTGATACAGACGACTATAAAGACTTTGTTAAAAACATTGCCGATAAAATTGCTGGTAACCGTGTCTTTGAGCATCAGACAGCCAGTGGCAATTGGGTAACTAAGCCATATACGCCCGAGAATATAGATAGGTTTTTAAGTAGCGGTGGTGCTATCAATAGGACGGGGTGGTATCTGGATGGCAAAGACGCCTTACTTAGTCAGACTAGACGATTTAAGTCACCGACGCCCCTCTATGGGCAAGCTAATCGGTTGATGGACAAAGAGCTGTCTGAACCAGCCTTTAACGCTATCCTTGACAATTTTAGTGACGTTCTTGAGCAGATGGGTCATGACGGGGTGCCGAAGCAGTACGACCCGTCATATGCCCTATCCGAGATGATAGCGGGTAATCTACCTGTTGCTAAAAGCGTCAGACCGCAGGTTGATGATTTGCGCACCGCCCTGAAGAATATCCCCGTGCCATACTTTGAGGCTAAGCTCAGACGTATCGAGCCAGGTAGTAACTTCTATGGAGCTTTAGTACCAGACGACGTCTCTGGCGAGGTTATGGATAATCTGGGCAAGCTGGGCGTCAAGAATATCCAACCCTACAACGTTGATGAAGGTATCCAATTTTATCTTGGCAACATGGCTAAAAGAGGGCGACGGCTTGTCAATCCATACGTACTTGGACTAGGCGGAGCAGGCGTCTTATCCAGTTTGTTCAGTGGTCAAAACGGCTCAGATAACGCATAGTGACATAAACAACATTTTAAGATAGACTAAAATTGTAATAAGAAAGGAGATAGATGAGCGATATCGCCGATATCTTAGAGAGTGCTTTGGCTAATGATGAGTCATCCGAACAGCCCGATACTGGGCAGGATAATCAGCCAGAACAGCCCGACCAGGAGACTCAAGACCAGTCTCAAGACGAAGCTCAGTCTGGAGCTAATCAGGAAGAGTCTCAGAATGACGAGGCTGACCAAGAGCAATCCGACCAAGAGCAGGAGGATGAGCAAGAGAGTGAAGGCGAACAAAAAGATGAGCAACCCGAGCCCGAACCGCCTAAGGAAAAACAAGAACCAGAAGCTCAGAAAAAGCAGGAGCAGCCTCAGTCAATCAGTGACGAAATGTTGCAAGCTGAACTTGAACGACGGGGTATGGTAGCCACCAAGAAACAGGAACAACCTCAGCCCGAAGACCCCCGTTTTAGCCAACCAAGAGAGCTACCTGACGCCGTGTGGTCAAGGATGACCGAAGAGGGCAAGTATATCTACAACCAATTACCTTATCTGACCATTAGAGGCAAGGACGGTATTCTTAGGGTTAAGTCTGATGAACAGATACCACCCGACTTCGAGTGGGCTGATGAGGCGGAGAAGACGCAGTTTTACTCTAAAGAGCTACCAGCTCAAGTTTATAGGGCAGAACAGCTCAACGCTCAGGTGACTAAAGCCGTCGAGGACTACAATCGAGAGCTGGAGAGGCAACGTGAGGCTCAGACGATAGTGCAGGGCGTCGAGAAGCTACAGGCTAGTGGTATTTTGCCTAAAATACCTGGCGAACGTGGCAGTAAAGAGTATGAGGGGTCGGCAGAGCTGGCTTACGTAAACAACGTGCTTGGCTTATGGGAACAGCATCATCGTCAAGGTGAAAACATCTCTATCGAGACCGCAGCCTATCTATATAAGGCTCAGCACCCCGATGCGCTAAAGCCTAAGCCGACTACCACCCCGACAGACAAGATGCGTAAGGCTAAGTCAACTAATATCAACGGTGGAGCAAAGGGTAAAGCTATGCCTGAGCAGAGGCACACCTTCCCGCCAGGGACAATGCCGAGCGACATAATAGATTACTATCTGGATGATTTTGAATAAAGGAGGGATATGGCAGAAAACACCAGTAATGCAGACCAGAGCGACAACTTAGAAGATACGCTGACTCAAGACCTTGACTCAAGTACGAGGGGGACTGAAGTAGCCTCATCTCAATCGATGCGTGAGATTTTGCGAGGTATGTTTGAACCGAGCGATTATGTTAAGCTAACCAACCCGTTTGCCTATTCTATGGGGTGGGTATACGCTAATCCCGCTAAGCAACCTAAGTCGGAGCAGACCTCAAGTGCAGGCAAGCGTGTCTATCACGGCGTACAGGATAAGAAGATACTCAAGCCTGGCGAGAGTACCGCAGTGACAGGCGGAGAGGCTTATGTGGCTATCGAGCGAATGTACAAGCGTTACGTACAGATAGAGGGTGACGTGGTTATCATGTTCAACAACCCCGAGTTTATGCGTGAGTTTATCCCACGTGTCTACAAGGGCAAAGTCGACGTAGCAGAGCTAATCGATATGATAGACAACAAGCACCAACCAGCCCCCGTCGAGGTTAAGACCGAAGACTTAGCGCAGATGCGTGAGAATATCGCTGACGATATCGATACTCTAGGTTTTGCTGAGGAGGATGAGCCTGAAGCACCTAAAGAGATAAGGTTCAAGAAGCCTGTCGGAAGACCGCCCAAAAACAGCAAGTAGTTGCTAAAATGAGGGTATGGATGAAGTTAGTCGGCAGATTGGAGAACTTAGAGGACGTCTAGACACCTTTGAGCGTGACCTGTCTAAGGAGCTTGGGGAACACGCTCAGAGCCTAGACCGTATACAAGCCTCAGTCACTCAGATAGAGACCAGATTAGCCGTTAAAGATAACTCACTAATCGGTAAGCTATCTCAAGTACTGGAAAACTCACTAATTAAGATTGTCGGAGCGGGCTTTGTGACAGTAATACTGATATCTATCACTAATCACTATCAGAGCCAACTGGATGAGCTTAAGGCGCAAGTAACTAAGACCATGACAGTGGTCAAGGAGAGGGAGATAAAATAATGGACATTAGACCTGGAGAACTAGAGGTAGCTATCCCCGTAGACCCCGAGGAATTAGAAGCTATGGGCAAGGGGGAGTAGATGGCGTACTTCGAACAGAAGTGGCTATCGCCCAACCACACTATTGGCAGGGATGGGGCTACCGTAGATAAGATTGTCTTGCATCACGCCGCTACAACCAGTTTTGCGGGTATTGGAGCTACTTTTCAGAATAGGAACATTGCCACCAGCACTCACTATGGCGTGTCACCAGGGCAAGTCTGTCAATACGTCGAGCCTCAGAACACGGCTTGGGCGGTAGGTAATTGGGAGCAGAACAAGCGTTCAATCAGTATCGAGTTTGTCAATTCTACAGGCGCACCAGGCTGGGACATTGCCCGAGAGACTTTAGACACCGGCGCAGAGCTGGTAGCTAATATCGCTAAATACCTAGGCTGGGGCGGGCTGAAGATAGGCGAGAACGTTTTCTATCACAGTGACTTTTTCCCGACAGCTTGCCCCGGCGTGCTTAAGAGCACACCGAAAGGGCAGTATGTGGTAGATATGGCTAACGCTATCATAAATGGTGGCACTTTCACCGCGCCGGAACAATCGAAAGTACCAGTACCGAGACTAGCTAGCCAAGCCCTAAACCCGGGTATGTGGCTATATCATGACTATAATGGCAATTGGCGCAATAAGCCGTCACTAACGGGTGAGATAATGGCTACCTACCCCGCTAACACCTGGGTCAAGATGAAAGGTTACGTGCATGGCGAGGTGGTAGATGGTGACGATAGATGGCTGGTATCTGACGTTCATGGCTGGTTTGCTCATGTCTCTATCTTTGGCGGGGTTTATTTACTGCCTGATTTAGGCAAAGTCAACCCCGATGAAGCTAAACCGTCGGGAGCTCATACATTAGTCGAGCAACACGCCACCTACAAGGCTACCGATACAATGAATATCCGTCGAGAGCCGTCTGTCAGGGCTGGTGCTGTCGTAGGCACATTAGCACCCGGTGAGACGGTCAACTATGAAGGCTATATCGATATCAACGGTTATCGCTGGATTAGCTATAGAGGTAACTCAGGTATGAGGTGCTATATCGCTAGACGCAATCTATCGACCGGCGAGATTTATGGAGAATGTTATTAAAAGGAGGAACTATGAATAACTTAGAACTAAACAACAAGACCTATGACCGATTAAAGTTAGCGGTACAGGTAATCTTACCTGCCTTGCTAACCTGTTACACCACTATTGCTGTAGCGTTAGGGCTACCTGGCACTGAAGTGGTCACTATCATCGCAGGGGCGGTCATTACCTGCCTGGGTACAATTTTGGGTATCAGCTCAAAGAACTATGAAAAGAACAAGATGGACAATAACGCCTAAAGCCCCTTTTGTTTGGACTGCCCTGTTCAGAGATGGTCACGCCATTGAGCAGGGCGGTAACCATGAGGAGGCACTAAACCGATTAGTCTGGTATCTACATGGTGACCCCCATGAGTTCACCAGACGTTCACATTACCTTATCTGGTTCAAGCTGTACGACAAAGACAACACCGATATGCTCACCGTCAATTTTGACCCCGATGGAGATGCTTACATATCCCTTATCGGTGGTCATTTTATTATGACTGAACATAAGATGCGGTCAGCCGAGTTACTCTATCGAATTATGTACGATAAGTTATTCATCGGCTTTGGTGGACTAAACAGTTTAGGTAAGCTGGACGCTAAGGTGGTAGTCGTCAATCCTAACACCTCTATCAAGCAGGCACGCACGGCGACGCTATTATATGATAAGCTTAAGGTATGACAGCAATCGCACAATGGCAAGAAGATAACGGAACTGCCACGGGAAGCCCAGCTAAAGGTGCTACCCGCAATAACACTAATAACGTCAACTGGAAGTCAGTTGACGATACTACAACGTCACCCGCTAACGCTACTATTCTGGCAGGGACTAACAGCTACCCAAAGTATACATTTGTAAAGTTTACCGGTACGTTCAATCAGCTATCCATGGGCAGGTTTGCTCATGCAGGTGGCTCAGTCAGCCCTAACACTAAGTTGGTCGGATTAGTTACCAGCACTTACACTACACCGACCAGAGGAGCTTTGGCGGGGGCTAAAGACTTAAGCAATCCTGTATCTCTAGATAACGGTGAACCGGTCAAGTTTGCACCGGCAGGACCGGAGGGCACGGCTGTAGGAGACAGATTAACGATGGCTGGCTACACCCAGTACATGGTTACTCAGTTGCAGACCACAGGCAGTGCTCAGCCCGGTGATACGCCTGAACTAACATTAGCTTTCAGGTGGAACGAGAACTAGCGATGACAGACGGACAACGATATAAATGGCAAGCTATCTTTGCGGACGGCGAACGGATTACTCAGCCCGATGATGACCGTTATTCTAAACATAACCCGACCAAAGAGCATAACCCGTCTGCCTTTAGAGACGTAGAAGATAAACGTGAAAAGACGCCGTTGGTAGCTTTTGTTTTACGAGATGTTACCGATGATAGCCAAGCCGTTTTGTTAGACTTGGAAGCCCGTATCTTCTATGTCAACAACATGCCACTCAAGTTAGCAGGCGATGAACAGTTTATCTATGACATTAACAGTAAGCCTGCCGAGCTTATCTACTACCGTACTATGGAGCAGAAGATGGAAGATGGCTCAAGACCAGTAGTCAAGAGCCACACAATCGGCTACAGATACAACAACGTGTCATACGTAATTGTCATACCTGATGCGCCATACTTAGAAATTATGAAGGGAGAGCAGAAAAATGAGTGAATATCGAGCTACTACAACCAGCCATCTAGGCGGTGTAATAATTACAAAATAGCTTGCGGTTAGCTATCTATCTTGGTACTATATTGGTGTAGCATATTAGGTTTTTGGTTGATTTTCCTAGTATGCTTTGTACTTTCACCACACACAATCTTTTCCTGTAGGCGGGTTTTCTCTTAATCTTTTCCCGCTTGCGGGTCATTACCTGTCGTGAGAGTGGTCTTTTGGTCAGTTTATCCCACTCTTACGATGCATATTGCGAAGACGCCTAGCTCACCCTAGGCGCTTTTTTGTTTACTGGTAAGATAGTAATAAGATGAATGAATATTTTACTGATTTTTCTAATGAGCCACCGGGTAATATTCCCCGTGACAATCCCAACTGGATAGTTGACCAGAACCCGGGCAATTACATCGCTTTTACCCCTGACCAACATGGCTGTATCTGTATTAAGGCAGATAATAAAGGTCAAGTCTTTATCCGTTGTCGGCAATACGAGCCTGGCGCATCAGTCGTTGAGTCACTCACTCGTGTTATCGTCTGGACTAGTAATCAGAATGTAGGCAGTTATGGTATTTTAGGGCATCGCTACAACAGGTCAGCCCCACAGGGATTGACACTGGCGTATATCCCTAGTTATGGACGGTTGTCACTGTTTCTAAATGACGACACTCGTAATGAAGGGATAGCTTATCATCACTACAATTGGTTGCTAAGTACACCTTATTGGGTCAGGTTTAGGTCAGATAATAATCGCCAGTACGCTAAGATATGGCGTGATGGTGAGGCTGAACCGGCTAACTGGCAGATAGATGCTGTACGTAAGTTCGGTGATAATAGTGGCGAGATAGGCTTAGTCAATTACACCGGTAGACCGGGTGAAGTAGGTGTAACTTATACCCAGTACTCATTTGCTACAGGCGGGTTTAGTGCGCCTAGGTCACAAAACGCTATCGCCATCCAGGGCTCAGCCAGGATAGAGCGGGCTGATATTGGTGTAATCAAGGGCAAGGCAGTCATAAATAAGAATATGTCTACTCAGCTATCCGGTAAGGCAGATATTCTTAAGTCAGTCACCGCATCGATTGTCGGCAAGTCTAAGATTGTTACAGGCGTAAACAAAGACGTTCAGCTTAGAGGCAAGGCTAGGCTGAACAAGTATCAGACTAAGCAGATTAGCGGCAAGTCGGTTGTCAGCGTCTTTGTCAAGCAGGCATTTATCAAGGGGCGGTCTAGGATACATATCCAACCGTCCCTCATACTGCTTGGTAGTGCTGTCATTGCTAATGAAGCGACTACTACGATAAAGGGTGCATCTCGGATATATGGCGTATTTACAGTGTCTCTGAAGGGCAAGTCTGTTTTAAGACGCCCACCACGACCAATGTCGCCTCAGCACTGGCGCAACGCCGATACGCACTCACCCACCAAGTGGCAAGGTGTAGACACCAAGCCTCAGCACTGGCGCAACGCCGATACGCACTCACCTACCAAGTGGCAAGAACAATAAAAACCACCCCGTAAGAGGTGGCTTTTTAGTTGTAGCCGGTCGCACTAGGCTATCGACTTGATACCTGTAATCACACTGTTGCGTCGTGGCTGTCGGTGGATTAGGTTACCAAGCATTACCAACCAACCAATCTTACCGTACTGGTTGATAGGCTGCATGAAGTCACGCATCTGCAAGAACGACGGCACTTGGTCTTTAATATCTGAATATGTACCCTCAGTTATGTTGTTCTTGTTGTTGTAGTTGTTCAGGTCTTGACCCTTTAGATTGCGGTACTCCAAGTAGTGCTCGTTAATCCAGTAGAACCGGCCGTTCGGGCACTTGTCGTCAGCCACTACAGGCTTGCCGCGGTAGCTGATAGCATCGACGCCCCAAGCACCTTTCAGAGACTGGGCAGGTACGCTAGTACCACGTGGGGTCTTACCATTTACACGGTTGTAGCCGGTAATGGCTGTAGCGTCATAGTGCGCCTGCAAGCTGTTGTTTTTGTGCAACAAGCTTTCAAACAGACTCCAAATCTGAGAGGTGGTGAAGGCAATGTCGGGCGACTCTTGCGATGAGCCCGCCGCTGAAGCATCGTCAAACGCCTTAGAGACAAGGTCAAGAGTCATCTTGCCGGCAGCCGCTGCGGTGACGTGACCGTTAATGTTCGGCAGTTCAGCACGACTTAAGCCTGCATAAGATGAGGTGGCAGTACCATCATCGACGATGAGCCCCAATCCATCAAAGTCTTTGCCGTTACCATAGCCGTATAACAGGTTGCCGACACCATCAGCCAGAGAGTTCGCCGCCTCATCCATCTTTGCACCAAGCAAACGCACAGCACCCTTGTTAGAAGTCTCGTTGACAGATTGCTCGATACCCGGGATAACGATGCTCTGCTCATAGCCCTTGACGTACCAAGTCATACTACGCACGTTGTTAGTGGCTGAGGTGTCAAACTCATCCATACCGTCAAATGAGCCACCGGTTGTTGAGTTAGCAATCTGGATAGGCTGATTGACAGTAGTACCTCGCCACGGCTTAGGGTTAGATAACGCCCTGGCGGTAAAGATGTTGCTCTGGTTGACTGTATCCACAATCGACGGCAATATCTCGTTGTAGGTAATTGTCTTAACTCGTTCAGAAAATACCATTTCTTCTCCTTACTTATCTTATAGGGTGAATATACCACAGATATCCGCCCAAACTGTGACCGTTTTTAGTTATTGCCCCAGCATGTTATAGATTGACTGTATCTTAAGTCTAGCTTTCACCGGATTGTCGGCGATATCGGGCGCCATTGACATGTATGACTTGATATCCATATCAGACAGCGTGCCGCTATCACCACTGGCTCTAGCCAGGGCTACGGCTAATGCTTGACGCTGAGTGTTGTATGCTCCTGCCGCCGGGTTGACACTGTCAGCGGTAATGGCATTGAGGGCATTAGTTAAGTGTCCACCTACACCACGACCGCCACCGGCTTGTCGGTACAGTTTCATCAAGTTGCTCATCTGAGTGCGGGCAGAGTTCTGTTTAGCTGCCGTTTTAGCATCAGCAGCACTGCTCTTGGCGGCTGAGGCTTTAGTGGCGGCTTTAGTTCTGCTATCCAGTAGGTCGATAATACTGGCTATTGACTTACCCGCTTTAGTGTTACCATCCATCAGTGCCTTGACGTAAGCGTTCTCCAAATCTTCCCTGGTGTAGCCCGCAATAGTGTCATTGTTCGCTGAATTAGCAGCAGCCAACCCGTTAGATACATCTCTTGGGTTACCGGTAACACCGCCCATAGCTGAGCCCATTCCGTCAGCCTCTGAGCCACCGCCGGGCATACTAGCACCTCTAGCCTGTCTACCGCCCAGCTGGTCACCTAGCATGGATAGTGCTCCAATACCGCCCGCTGCGACTGCACCTCGCTTGATAGCCTTCTGTACGCCCTCATCTCTAAGCTTATCGGCAGCACCTACTAAGGTTGACCCAAGCTTGCCTGTCGCCGCTTGAGCCGGCGTACCGACCAGGGTGTCCAGCAAATTAGTCAGCCCTTTAGGCATACCGCCCATACCACGACCACCGCCTGAGTTACCCAGCAAAGCACCACCGCCCTGAGCCTGGTCAGATAGTCGCTCCAGCTTCTCACCGTTGACAAAGTCACGCTTAAATGAGCGTAAGTTAGCAATAGTTCTCTCTGCTGCCGGGGTGGCTTCCAGTTCCTGAGCCAGTTTATCGTAAGCCTTCATGAAAGGCGTATTGTTCTGTAGCCTAGCCTCGCCGGCAAGCCTTTTGAGCTCATTGATCGAGTTCTCGTACAGTTCTTGAGTAGCACCCGGTCTAACCTGTTCTACGGCGTTATCGATACCTGTAGCAATCTTATCGCCCATGTCCATCATCAATCCGCCCAAGGTCTTATCACCAGCCTTGTTAGCTGTATACATCAGTCTACTGCCCTCGCTCTTGAGTAACTTTTCCATCTGTACGGGGGTGTAGTGGTCGATTAGCGGTCGTAAGTTAGACGGAAAGCTGTTCAATACCGCCTCGTATTCACGGGTAGGTAAATCAAAATGGGTCATATCCAGTACGTCGGTAGCCGACCTGGTGCTATTGATTGCTTTGTCCAAAATAGCGTCTTCAGTACCCGTTAGTGTCCGTCCCAGCTCTGCCTGAGCTCCAGGGTCTGAGATACCTGTCCGTCTAAATACTTCAGCAATGTTGTGCTTAGCATCTGGGGCAACTTTAGCCATACCGGCTCTGGTGACGCTTCTGCCCGTATTCATCGCCGTCTCGCCGCTCTTTTCCAGTAAATCAGCCACTGAGTTCAGAAAACCACCCTTCTTGACCACGCTCTGAGTAGTGTCATCAGCTATTTCACGCCCCAGATTAGACAAGGCACTCTTACCTAAACCTCTAGAGGCACTGGCTACTGCGACATTAGCTAAATCATCACCATAGTTTCTAGCCAGGCTGCTTGCTAACCCTCTAGAGGCACTATTAGCAACACCACGGGCAATATCATCGCCTGAGCTTCTGAACAATTTACTTAAAATACTGCCAAACATTAGTAGTAGCCTCCTCCATATTCATCTTCATCTTGATACTGGTTCTGATACTGGTTTTGTCCGCCGCCAAATAACGGCAATAGTTTACTGCCACCATATAAAGCACCGCCACCTAAAGCTATCTTGCCCATAGTAGACTTGGGCAGATACTTACGCCAATCAGTGCCTGTCAGCTTATTCTTTAGACTACCAAACTTTTCAAATCCGATAGGCATAGCTGCGCCCATTGCTGCACCCATGGGTATACGTCCCAAAGCATCGCTGAGCTTAGTATTCTGTCCACCCTCACGATAGGTGCTAGCCACATCTCTCGCTGCACCTGCCAGGGCATTCCTAACCAGTGCGCCTCGGCTAATCTTGCCTGCTGAGGTTAAAGCTTTGACGCCTGATGCTCCTGGGATAATGTTCATAAGGCTCTCGACACCAGCTCCAATATCTGAGACGGGGTCACGATTGTTTTGCTTGTAGGTATTGCCCATCAAATCGACCGCCGCTGTCCCCGCCTGATACATCGGGTTAATCATACCGCCGATTATCCCGTTACCGAAAGGCTTGTACCGCCAATCTTTCTCCTCTTGCTCATAAGCCTTGCCCAGTGTATCCAATCCGCTCTTGTTTTGGCTTCGGGCAGTATTGTAAGAGTTCATGATTGCCGAACGTCTAGCCTGCTCCTCGGGGCTAAGACTACCCCAATCTACTCCTTCAATGTTCTTGGCATAGTAGTCATTAGCCTGCTGGTTCAAAGCATTAGCTTGGTCTATCTGCTTATTGACCGTATCACGGTCATACTGTCGACCTGTACCAAAGAGTAACTTACCTAAATTACCTAGAATATCCATATTTACCAGCTCCCTCCGCCATTACCGCCAGATGCACCGCCCCAGCGGTCTTCTATGCCCTTATTAGCCCACAATGAACCACCACCAAACAAAGCTAGCGGTCCATACATCCTAATGGCGTCACCAAAGTTATTAGCCTTGGTAGCATAAATCGGCTGTTGCCTCTTTCTCGGCGTGTAGGTGTTGTCGTTACCAGGTTTATCGGTGTTACCTCTGCTTGGTTGAGGCTGAGGCAGGTAGCTACCTATTCTAGCTGCTTCTATCTTGGCATCATGGGCTAGCTTAGCGCGGTAGTTCTCCTGTTGCGCTTTCCACCTGTCTAACGCCATCTGGTCTTGCGCTAACTGCCACTTATCTCGTGCACCGTACTCATTAGCCAGCAAGCCTCTATCCTGCTGGTTCATCTGGTAGGCAGAGTTGCGCTGACCAAGCAATGTTGACCAGACACTACGCAAAGCATCCAGGGTCTTTTCTTGGTCGCTCATCTGATTGCCAGCCACGTACTGCGTCTCTTGCATACCACGATTAGCTAAATCGGTGTAATCCTGCAAGGTGTTGTTGTAGTTCTGACTAAGCATGTTCATAGTGTTGGCGTTATCGCCCTGTCTAGACTGCATAATTCGTGATAGCTGAGCCTGAGTTAGATTGCCACCATACTGCTGTCTGATAGTGTCGGGCATGCGGTTGATAGTATCGTTGAGCTGGTCTACTGCTCCTCTAGCTTGCTGATAGCTGGTTCTAGCCTTGTTTATCTCATCGGTGTTGAGATACCTATCTCTGGCTGCGCTATATATGTCACCAAAGCTCTGACGCTTATCAAAAGCGTTGTTGTACTTGCCATACGCCTCATCTGCCTGTTGTTGGTAGGCGTTGTATTTCTGATAACTAGCGTCTGCGTTTCGGTTAGCTGATGCAATACGTCCACTAAAATCCATCTAAACTCCTATTCTTAGGATTATCGTAACACAGTAGCTTCGTTAATAAGCCCCCGCATAAGCACCACCTTCGTATCTTCTGAAGTATTCAGCTAGCGATAACTCACCTGATTGCGTCTTAGCAATATCTGAACGCTTACGGGCGGTGGCCTCTTGAGCCATGCGTGCACGTTCGACGCTAGCCCTCTTAGCACCAAGCTCGGCATTGATTGAGGCTTGGTATCGTTTAGTCCTGTTAGCCTCTATCTCCCGCTCCTGAGCCATCCAGCGTTGCTTAATATTCCACCAGTCATAGGCACTCTGAACTGACTGTTGCTGATATCTAGCTTGAGTAGCCATATCTGACCACTGCTCTTCGTTCTTGACTGCTGTATTCCAGTCATCAGCCCGCCTCTTGATGCCTGACCAGTAGCTATCGCTTTGCTTGTTAGTTAGCCCTAACGCCTGATTGAAGGCTTTCTCGACCCGAGAATGATAATCGTTGAACTTGGTCTGGTAGCTAGCCTCATATTGCTTAAATCGGCTGGTGAGGGCTTCTTCTTGAGGTTCTTTGACCTTCTCCAGCTCTTCTTCGGTAAGATTGCCACCAAAACGCTGAACAATAGTAGTGCTGAGCCTATCCAGTTGGTCTTTAACTACCGCTAAAGCCTCTTTAGACTTATCTAGAGTAGTTTTAACGCCTGATACGTCCAAATCTTGCTCTGATTGACGCTTGTACTGGTCATATATCGTCTGGTAATCGGGGCGTTGGTCAAAAGCAATATCGTAAGCTTGCTTAGCCTGCTTAGTCTGCTCTTGAGCTGCGCCATACGCACCGTAAGTCTGGTCTACATATTGTTGAGCTTCTTGTAGCCGTCTTTGCCAATCCATAGTCTTATTATAAATGGTAAGGGGTAATTAGCGTGGTGATATCAAAAGTAATACCAGTTAGCCACCACCAGCTCCACCATTGTGAGGTAAACCACCATTGACCACCACTGGCTCGATTGCCCCACGCCCAAGCCACGGTGGAATAGACATCGATATCGCCATTATCTCTCGGCTCGATAGAAAAACCGCAATGGATACTCGGGTCAGTCATCATCGGCATGGTCGGTTGTGAGCCGTTAATATAGCCTCTAGTCGGATAATTACCACTCGGTGAAAACGCCCAGACAAATAATTCATTAGTAGCACCAGCAGATATTACGTTTTCTGTAATATTGAAGTTAGAGTAGGCAAAGATAGCGTCGGTGCTGTTAGCAGGAAAGTACACATCAAAGTTGCCATCACCGTCATATTGCCACCAAGCCTCATGAATAGTTGACCTGAGGTTACTGTTGCCAATTTTACTATGAGCTAAGTTGATTATCCTAAGTTGCCCAGCCGGTATGCCAGTTTTGATAGTGTGAACATGCTTCTTGTGCATGCCATGACCTGACCTGAAGACGTTATCCCAAGTAAACGGATTAGGGTAGACTGGTGGTTCTGAGGCATCACCTAGCACAGTAAACTTGTATGTTCTAATCTGGGGTGTTTTGCGTGATATGTCCGTCCCGATTAGCTTGTAGGCACTATTGAGATAGACGACGTTATCATCATAAGGTGATAGTACTTTTAGCCCATAATCAGCTCTTGGTACGATACCGCCATCTTTAGGCGGTAGCTCACTTAACCCCTCGGCATCATCCTCATAGTAGGGCATACCTTTGCCTTGATACTTCACTTTGTAAGTTTTACTAACTAAATCAAAGAGACAATCACTTGGGGCGGGGGTAGTGCTGTATTCAGTGCTACCTTTTTTAACCGGTATAACATGCAATCGTTCAGTACCGGTCTCGTCCCGTAAGATAAGCTCACCCACATCCATCAATGGGGCTCGCTTTTCTACCTCACCGCCAGTATTGACTGAGCCGATAAAGACTGACCGACTTGGGTTGACAATCGTACTATTGAGCTCTACTCGCCGTCCATTGATTGAGCCATAGCTAGGCTCGATATGTAAGCGGTAAATCGGGCTACTATCATAAGGGATATCAAACATGTCGGGGCAATCTAGCATTACTCTCTTACTGCCGTAATACATATAAAACTTGTTATCCATAATTTCACAGCCAAACTGGTCTGGTGTTGTATAAGTTGCTCTACTGCCACACAGCCAGCCATCGCCTGGATAACGGTCTTTTACTCTAAAAACACCATCCACAGTCCAGCCATGCTGAACAATGACGTTACTATCTATCGACTGGGTATCGCCTACACCACCTAGTCTAAGCCATCTCATGGATTGACCACCAGTCTAGTCACCTCACTAGTCACCATCGGTTGTCTGACCACCACCAGGCTGCTCTTAGGATAGACTAGATGCCCATTGATATTGAAGCCCTTGACCCCATTTAAGGTATACGCTTGATAGCCTCCTGCATCCTGATAAGATACGCCACTGTTGTGCCATAAACCTTGACTATCCTGGATGAAAGAGTAAGCTGCCACCTGGTTGTAGTCCATACCACCGGGTAACGGGTAGAAGCTGATATCTTTTTTATCAAAGGTAGCTACCTTGACCGCCAATACCAACTGACTCTGCACCATAGCGTTTAAGCCTAGCTTATTCGGGTCTGTCTCTTTAGGGTTATCACTGAGGATATGCTTTAAGCCATAATCGTACGTTTCACCCCAATCAGTGCTATCTGGGGTGTCAAAATAGGGGTATTCAATATCATGGCTGATATCCACTGCTATCAGCAACGCCCTGTCTTTGAGCGTCTGAGCTTTATGCTCGTTATATATGTTTAAGTCGTAAGCGGTAATCTCTTGATATATCCAGCTCTCATTCCACCAAAAGCCTCTGTACGCCTCGCCAAATGAGGCTGGTTTATCTGTAGTAATCATCATCGGTGGATAGCCTAGATTGTGTAGTAGCTTAGCCTTATACCTGTAGACGGTTCTCGTCTCGCCGTTACGTATATTATATTCAGTGGTAGCACCATCCTGTAATACCTCCCAGGGGCTGTTCTTGTCGATAGTGGTTATCCACTGCAAGCAAGGAAAAGATGAGCAATACAGTAAGTTCACATCTGATGCTGTTCTAGCGTCATAACCCTTCTTAGCGATTTTAATGCCGTAATCCTGTCTTGGTCGCATCGTTGACGGCATCGGCTTTGATTCAAGAATTGGCACTAGAAAGCTCCTGGTGAGTAGCCCATCAGCACGACTACCCTACCCTTGTTGTCTTTGACCTGATAGAGACCTTGCACCACCTGAGTACCTCTAGTGACACCCGTCCTAGTCTGACGTGGTGCTATCTGGGTCTGCTGAGCAATATCCAGTTCACTGACATTGCCAATTTCCTCAAAGGTAGCTTTCAGCTCGGTCGGCTTAGTCTGAGAATAGCTGGTGACTAAATCGTTAGTATTCTGATTGTATACAGGTTCTGCCATTACTTATGCATCTTTCCTTCCTCTGGTAAGCTCCTAATGTTAATACCGATTGAGGTTATTCTAGCGGGCTTAGTAGCACCGTCATTTATACCCTCTAAGCCAAATTGTAGCACCTTGAATCGCTTGTTCACCTCAAAATATAGTTCTGTACTACCCGCCTTAGCTTTACCCTCACTAAATACCCAATTACCGCCATTTATCTTATATTTCAGCTTAATAGTACATCCCTCTGGTAGCGGGTCAAAGGTAGCCACCATCCTGAGTAGCTCCTTAGCTTTCCAAGGGTAGCTACCGTCATACTCCAAGCTCTCATACTTAAACTTCTTAGCAGGCTTTGATGAGTTATTGACTACAGTTATGTACCAGATATCAGAGTTGTTGACGTTGTCGTGAACTCGATTAGAGATATAAAGGTTTTCGCCAAAGTTCCAAATACCACCGACCTCAAAACTATACTTGTCCGTATTACAGTTGTCGGGCAAGCCAGGCAAAGCGTACGAGTAGTAGTAGCTGTTCGGGTAGTTCTTGTCTAATGAGCCATAGCTGTATATGCCAGCTCTAGTCTTGAGAGTTGTCTTGCCAGGATAAGCTAATAACAATATCCCTTTACGCACAGTCATAGCGTGGTCATAAACGACCGTCTGATTGTCTACACCTGAAAACTCACCCAAATCACTGGATAAAGTTCTAATCTTAGCGATAGCTTTTGAACCAGTATAAGCGTACAAGCCGTTATCTATGACCATGTAGATGATGTTCTGATGAGAATATAAGCTCTGAGGTGCGCCTTCTTCTAAATCAACTCTAAAGTTGACGTTGTCAGCCACGCAATCCCAAAAGCATAAGCTACCTTGCTGAAAGTCCCTCGATTGACCTTTGCCAACCCGTTCGCAGCCCATCACGATATACTCATCTGAACTAGTCAAGCTGGTTATCTCCATACCGTCGACAGCACTAACGCGATTAGATTGCATCACCTCTGGCGTCTCTGCCTCTGCACCAGTCGGTAGCCACTGCATTAGATAGCGACCGTTGCCAACCAGCAATGTGCCGTCCTTATAAGCCATTATCGGGTGATAGCCACTGCTAGTGATATTCAGCGCATTAGCGTAATATCTGAAGTGCAAACCATACATCTTACCGCTTTCATAACAGTCGACCGTCCAATCATTACTGTCGGCTATCAGGTGGATATGATATTCTGTTCCACCTGTCTTATAGGTCACAATTTCGATCGGTTTAGTGAAGGTGAAGTTGATAGTGCCATCTGCTTGGATATCGCTAACAGACGCCTTGACTCTAGCTATCTCTTTATTAGTGTTGTTATGTAAAATCAGCGTCATCTCACCAGATACTGGATGAGACCTCACCCTAACTGCTATCTTAGCCATCGGCGACACGTCTGGGATAAAAACACACTTATCATCATCATTTTCAGATAAGGCTGTTTTGACTACTGTAGTAGCAGCCCCACCTGTCTTAAATGACCATCTATCAACGCCATTGCCAGTCAGATAGCCGGCTGGGCTTCTAACTAGTAATTGAGCGACTGTGTTAGACGTGCTGTAATTTAAGCTATGAACTACTACTCTGCTTGAGAGATTGTCGCCTACGACGTTGTCAAAGCTGTACAGCCTGTTGTTAGCGGTGATATATAGCGTATCGTTCATGTTTTGATAGGCTATATCAGCTCTACTGACGCTATCTGTCCAGACGTTAGCCTTAACTGTGGCTATAATAGCTCTATCCACCTTAATCAGCTTGCCGTGGTCGGTTATCATCCATTTCATGCCATCGGCTGACTGTGTCATGCCTGTAACCAGACCTAGCTCAGTAGTCTTGCGGATAATATCAGCCTCAGCCAAAACAGTCATGGCACTTGGCTCTAGCCTAGCGTCTAGGCACTCGCTGTCGGCATAAGCGTTTTTGATGCCAACTTTCTTGTCCGACCCCTGTCCGCCGTAAAACGACGTCTGACAGATTACTAAATCTGTACTGTCGTATCGGCTAGCCATTTAGCCTCCAAGGTGATACTCGTGGGTCATTAACAGGTAGTCTAGGATATGGATTGATAACGCCGTCTGAGCTCTTCAAACCATACGTTGTTCTGTATCGCTCCACCAGCTCGTCATACAGTTGCTTATAGTAGCCAGCTGTCTGTAAATCTTTGCGCATCAGATAAAACTGTTGACATGCATAGTAAACGATAGCGTCGTGGTACTCTTCAGGAATATCAACGCTCTGACCGATAGTAACAGTAGTATCAGCTGAGCTGTCACCTTCATAGTAGTTCTGCAACAGTATATGTGTATCGTCAAGCCGTCTATCTATTTTAATCGCTCGCTCATCTGAGAATATCATATAGCAGTCATCTACTACATCAGATCTGAACTTATCGCCACCTACCGCTTGAACCGCATCGCTGTTAGTCTCTAACTTGACTTTAACAGAATAATCGTCGATATGTAGTCTAGTCGCCTTAGCTTCATAAATGACTTTTAATCCATCGGTGACGTTGACTGCGCTTGGTGGCAATAGCTCAATCTGGCGTGGTGTCTTGACAAAATAGTATGTCGGTTGTGAGGCTAGAGTTAGCCAGTTGTGTTTAACCGCTAGATATTCGCTAGTGCTCTTAATTTCAATCAGTTCAGTATCTCTAGCTGTTACAGCTGTTATTCTTAAAACGTCATCGCTGAGCTGATATGACGTCTGCTTGGCAATTAAATCGGTCGTTTTAGTCTTAGTTACAGGATATCGTCTAGCTAGAGAATTGATGAGCTGAACACCTGAGCAGATATCCTTAGCTATCTTGACCAGTTCATCCGAGCTGTCATCTAAACCGCACAGCTGAGCTACTTCTGACTTCATCTGAGTAAACGTCTTCATATCTGTATTATAACGTATTATCATGACGTCAACATGATGATGTTATTACAATGATGATTGTGACTAAAATGCTTG
>ERZ773057.280-NODE-280-length-22982-cov-3.454486_pt1 | contig 22982 bp, 18 predicted proteins | sample MGYA00580629_ERZ773057 | MGnify/ENA primary metagenome ERZ773057 (study PRJEB29015, sample SAMEA2738143) | human oral metagenome | biome: human oral; feature: human-associated habitat; material: saliva | place: China | collected 2163 ...
CCAGGATCGGCAGGGGCGCGGCGCGCAGGTTGGCGACCAGCGTGGCGTCGTAGGGAGGCACCCAGCCCTCAAGAATGCGGGACGCCGCGGTGGTGACCTGGCCATGGGTGACGATGAGGTCCTTGACGGCCACCGGCACACCGGTCAGCTCGCTGGTAGCCTGGCCCTCCTTGCGGGCGGCGTCAGCGGCGTCGGCCTGGCTCAGGGCACACTCGGCATCGACGTCGAGGAAGGCCCCGACGGCGCCGTCGACGGCGGCGACGCGGTCGAGGTGGCCGACCGTGTACTTCGGCATCACCGCGTGCCAGCGGTCGATGCGCGTCACGGTGGGCTCCCCGTGCACGCCGAGCAGCGGGCGCACGTGGTCGAGCACCGCCGGCAGCAGCTCGTCGTCGGGCGCGCCGGTGAGCGGGCCGCGCTTGTCGGGGATGAACACCCGCACGAGCGCCTGCCCGTCGGGGGCGCGGCCGGCGTACTTCACGGAGCTGGTCGTCACCCCGGAGACGGGGCCGGGGTCCACCTCGAGCCAGCCCTGCGAGTCGGGGGGCCGGTCGAAGTCGTCGACGCGGAAGCCGAGCGAGACGACGGTGGTCGAGGCCAGCGGGATCGCGTCGAGGACGGCGGCCGCGTCGGGCGCCGGCCCGGCGAGCAGGAGGGCCGAGCAGGCGGCCCCGCCGGCGAGGACGACCGCGTCGGCGGGCACGAGGGAGCCGTCGGCCAGCTCGACGCCGGCGTCGGTGAGCCGGGCCGCGGCGGCGCCGGCGCGCAGCTCGACGCCGCGGGCGCCGAGTCCCTCGACGAGCGCCTCGACGACGCGGCCCAGGCCGGCGCGCAGGGTGCGGAAGGGCGAGCCGACGGCGCCGCGGGCAGTCGCGCGCCCGCGCCGCGCCGCCCGGCCCTGCGCAAGGGAGGCGACCATGAGGGAGCGGTGCTCCCGCTCGTTGCGGCGCAGCGACGGGAGCACCGCGTCGAGGCTCAGCTCGTCGACCCGGGCGCCGTAGATGCCGCCGACCATGACCTCGGCGTAGCGGTCGACGATGCCGTCGCCCAGCCGGGAGCGCAGGAAGGCGCCGATGGAGACGTCCCTCCCGTCCCGGAGCCGGCGCGGGATGACCAGGTCGAGGCCGGCGCGCAGCTTGTCGGGCCAGCCGAGCACCCGGGTCGTGACGAAGGGCCACAGCCTGGTGGGCAGCACCATGCCCATGCCGGCGGGCATCGGGCGCAGCGCCCCGCGCGCCAGCAGCGCCGCCCGGCGGCCGCCGCCGGGGGCGATGACCTCGTCGGCGATGCCGAGCTCGTCGAGCAGCCGGGCCAGCGCCGGCCGGTAAGCGACGTACGAGTCGGGGCCGCCCTCGATGACGAAGCCGTCGCGGCGCTCGGTGACGATCTTGCCGCCGAAGCGCCCGGAGGCCTCCAGCACGGTGACCCGCGCACCGCGCGCGGCGCCCTGCCAGGCGGCGGACAGGCCGGTGATACCGCCGCCGACCACGACGAGGCGCGGCCCGGCGCAGCCGTCGTCGTCCGCCCCGCTCACGCCCCGACCCCGCTCACGGCCGGGCGTCCCGCGTGGACACCCGCCCTCGCCTCGGCCGGCTTGTAGGGGCACAGCGGGTCGGACTCGAGGGGATCGCCCGTCCAGGCGTAGGCCCGCGAGCGCGAGCCGCCGCACCACTTGTTGAACTCGCAGAGGCCGCAGTCGCCCTTGAAACCGTCGGGGCGGCGCAGGGCCCGCATGAGCTCGGTGTCGCGGTACAGCTCGACGATCGAGTGCTCGCGCACGGAGCCGACGCTCATCGGCAGGAAGCCCGACGGCATGACCTCGCCGAGATGGGAGATGAACATGATGCCGTTGCCGTCGCGGATGCCGAAGCCCCGCGAGGCCGGCGAGTCGAGGATCTCCTGCTCGGTCCGGCCGGCGCGCAGCATCTGCTGGGCGGCGATGCGCCGGTACTGCATGGCCTCGGTCGTCTTGATGCGGAAGGGCGCGTCGGGGCGGCGCCTGTTCCACTTGATGAGGGTGCGCTCGGCGTCGCCGGGGCTCATCTCGCGCAGCTGGGCGCCGCGGCCCACCGAGATGAGGAAGAACAGGCTCCACTGGAACAGCTCGTAGCCCTTGAGCAGCTCGTAGGTGTCGTCGAGGTCGGCGACGGTGGTGTCGGTGACGAGCGTGTTGATCTGCATGGGCATGCCGACCTCGTTGGCGTCGGCGAGGGCCCGCAGGGTGGCGTCGAAGGTGCCCGGCACCTGGCGGACACCGTCGTGGTGGGCCGCCGTCGAGCCGTCCAGCGACAGCGACATGGCCTGGACGCCGAGGGCCGCCATGTCGGCGATGCGCTCCCTCGTGAGCAGCGGGGTGACGGCCGGGGACAGCGAGACGCCGATGCCGCGGTCGCGGGCGCCGGCGATGAGCCCGTCCAGGTCGAAGCGGCGCATCGGGTCGCCGCCGGTCATGATGACGTGCGGCATGGGGCTGCCGAAGTCGGCCACCTGGTCGAGGATGCGCAGCGCCTCGTCGTGGGTGAGCTCGCCGGGCGGCGGCTCGAGCTGGGCGCTGGCGCGGCAGTGGCGGCAGGCCAGGGCGCAGGCCGTCGTGAGCTCCCAGTAGATGATCATGGGCGCGCGGTCGTAGGCCCAGTCGACGGGCTTGACGGAACCTATTCCTGCGGGTCGAGGCATGGTCAGTGCCCCTCCTTCCTGTGGGGGCCGGCGTGCACGGCGTCGACGATGCGGGCGAGCACCTGCGGGTCGGCGTCCTTGGGGACGCCGTGCGCCAGGTTGACGATGTGGGCGGGCGCCCGGCGCCCCTCCTCGAGGATCCGTGCCAGGGCGGCGTCGAGGTCGGCGAGGGGCCCCGACAGCAGGGCCGGGTCGAGGTTGCCCTGCAGCGGGGTGGCCCCGCCGAGGAGCTCGTCGGCCCGGGAGAGCGTGAGATCGCGGGCCACCCCCATGACGTCGGCGCCGGCGTCGCGCATGGCGCGCAGCAGCGCCGCCGTGCCCGTGCCGAAGTGGATGCGGGGGACGCCGAGACGGCCCATCGCGCGCAGCACCCTGCCGGAGGCGGGCTGGACGTGGGCGAGGTAGTCGTCCTCGGCGAGCTCCCCGACCCAGGAGTCGAAGAGCTGCACGGCGCTCGCACCGGCGAGCACCTGGGCGCGCAGGAAGGCGATGTCGAGCTCGGCGACCCGGTCGAGCAGCCGGGCGAAGACCTCGGGCCGCTCGTGCATGAGGGCCCTCGTGCGCTCGTGCCCGCGGGAGGGGCCGCCCTCGACGAGATAGGAGGCCACCGTGTACGGGGCGCCGGCGAAACCGATGAGCGGGGTGGCGCCCAGCTCGGCGACGGCGAGGCGCACCGCCTCGCGGATGGGCTCGAGGGCCTCGTCGGTCAGGGCGGGCAGGGCGTCCACGTCGGCCTCGGTGCGCACCGGCCGGTCGAGCACCGGCCCGACGCCGGGGACGATGTCGACGCCGACCCCGGCCAGCCCGAGCGGGGCCATGATGTCGGAGTAGAGGATCGCGGCGTCCACCCCGTAGCGGCGCACGGGCTGGAGGGTCAGCTCGGCGGCGAGAGCCGGGGTCAGGCAGCTCTCGAGCATCGTCGTGCCCTCGCGGGCGGCGCGGTACTCGGGCAGTGAGCGGCCGGCCTGGCGCATGAACCACACGGGCGTGCGCTCGGGGCGCTCGCCGCGGGCGGCGCGCAGGAAGGCGCTCCCGGCGATGTCGGCCCGCCGGCTCGGATGCTCGGGGCCGAGTTCATCAGCGGCCCCGCCGCTCGGGCCGGGCGCGCCGAGGGCGGCGGCCACCTCGACGGCCAGGGCCGTCGGGTCGGTGGCCGTGCACTCGACGACGTCGAGGCCCAGCGCGCGGGCGGTGGCGCTCGTCGTGGGGCCGGCGCCGAGGACGAGGGTGCCGGCGGGCACGCCGTCCGGCCCGGCGAACCCGGCCAGGGCCCGGGCCGCGCTCGAGGAGCGCAGCAGGACGGCGGAGTAGGCGCCGCGGGCCAGGGGCCCGACGCTGGCCAGCGGCTCGGGGCGCGCGACGGTGGTGTAGACGGGCAGCCGGAGGACGCGCCAGCCCCCGGCGCGCAGGCCCTCGGGCAGCTCGGCGCGGGCGATCGCGCTGCCGGGCAGGAGGGCCACCGGGTCGACGGCGGGCACCGGCAGGGCGCGCAGCCGGGGCAGGACGGTGCCGTTGAGCAGTTCGACGAGGGCCTCCGCGTTCGGCGCGGTCTCGGCCCGCTCCGCCAGCGGCCCGGGCAGGGCCCCCCGGGTGCCGCGCCCCGTGACGAGGACCCGTATCCGCTGGTCGAGGGCCGACGACAGCGCCCGCTCGAGGGGCCCCCTCCCGGCCACGGACTCGAGATGCCCCCAGGTGCGGGGCGAGGTGATGATGAGGGCGGTCTGGGGGCCGGCCGCGGCGAGCAGGCCGACGAACCGGTGGGCCGGCATCGGATCGTCGCAGGGGCGCGTCACGAGATAGGGGTCGGTGGCGCTGGCGATGCCGTGGTCGTCGAGCGCCCGGGCGTCCCGCTCGTTGCCGTCGGGGCGGATGAGCAGGACGGGCCTGCGGTCCGGCTGACTCATCGGGCGACCTCCAGGAGTTCGGCGGCGGCACGGGCGGCGGCGAGGGCGTCCTCGCCGAGTTCCGCGTCGATCTCGACGTGGGCGTGGTCGACGCCCAGGTGGTCCGTGAGATCGGCGACGAGGCGCAGCCCGGGGCCCTCGAGCTCGCAGTACGCGCCGACGGCGGTGGTGCAGGTGGCGCGGACGCCGGTGAGCACCTGCCGCTCGGCGGCCACGCGCAGGCGGGCGCCGGGGTCGTCGACGAGGCCCACCGCCTCGGCCATCGGGTGGTCGGCGCGCATCTCGACGGCCAGGGCCCCCTGCGCCGGCGCGGGGACGATGATCCGCGGATCGACGAGCTCGGCGATCTCGTCGCCGCGGCCGATGCGCTCCAGACCGGCGGCCGCCAGCACCGCGGCGTCCACCTCGCCGGTGCGCACCATGCGCACGCGGGTGCCGACGTTGCCTCGGATCGGGACGATCCGCAGGTCGGGGCGGGCGCGCAGCAGGGCGCTGGCCCGGCGCGGGCTCGAGGTGCCGACCCGTGCGCCGGGCGGCAGGGCGGCGAGCCCGGAGCCGTCGCGACTCACGAGGGCGTCCTGGGCGGCGGCGCGCTCGGGCACGGCGACGACCCGCAGGCCCGGGACCGGCGCGAAGGGAAGATCCTTGAAGGAGTGGACGGCCGGTGGAAGGTCAGCGGCGCATCCTCAGCCACGTCGCGCAGGCGGGCGGCGAAGGCCCCCGGACGCGGCGGGGCCGACAGCGGGATCGACAGATCGTCCCCCTCGGTGCGCACGCGGACGAGCTCGGTCTCCGCACCGGTGAGCTCCTCGATCCGCCCGGCGACCGTGAGGGTCTGCGAGACGGCCAGCTCGGAGCCGCGCGTGCCGAGGCGCAGCGGCCCGCCGGTGCCGGTCACCGGTCGACCTCGATCCCCAGCAGGGTGAGCGCCGCGAAGAACTCCTCGCCGCGCCCCTCCTCGGCGAGCTGGTTGCCGCGGACGGTGGGCGTGTGGAGCATGACGCCGGCGAGATGGCGCAGCGAGCGCTCGACGGCGGCGCAGACCTCCTCGGACTCGCGGGCCCGCACCCGGGCGATCTCGCGGTCGACGAGGACGCCCACCTCGGCGCGCATGGCGGCGATGGCCGGATCGGCGCCGCGGGAGCGCTCCTTGGCCAGGTGCCGCGCGACGCCCTCGTCGACGACCTGCTGGGCCTGCTCGATGACCTCGCGCTGGGTCTCGTCGGCCCGGTCGCGCACCTCCTCCAGACCGATGACGCGGACGCCGGGCAGGGCCCTGGCCTCCTCGGTGAGATCACCGCCGAGGGACAGGTCGAGGACGGGGAACGCGCCGGGCGCGGCCAGCTCGGGGCGTCCGGCGAGCAGTGGCCCGGCGCCGAGCACGGCGCCGTTGCCGCTGCACGTGACGACCAGCTCGGCCTCGGCGACGGCCCCGGCGAGCCCGTCGTCGTCGAGCGGGACGACGTCGTGGTGGGCGGCGAACCGCTCGGCCCGGCCCGAGGCCGACCAGCAGCTGATCCGGCCGGCGCGGCGCGTGCCGAGCTCGGCGAGGACGACGCGGGCGAAGGCGCCGGTGCCCACCAGGAGCACCCGCCGGCCGCGCAGGCCGCCCGGCAGGCCCGTCATGTCGAGGCCGACGCCGGCGACGGAGCGGCCGGCGGCGCCGAGCGAGGTGCGGCTGGCGACGGCGCGCGAGCTGGTCAGCGCGTCGTGGCAGAGGCGGTGGAGGCGGCCGGTGCACTGGCCGCGCTCGGAGGCCAGCTCGTAGGCCCGGCGCAGCTGGCCGGCGACCTGCTTGTCGCCGATGACCGCGGCGCGCATCCCGGCGGCCACCTCGAAGACGTGCTGGACGGCGGCGTCGCCGACGTCCGCGCGCAGGCCGGACAGGGCGCGCTCGTCGACGTCCGGCGCGAGCTCGCGGAGCAGCTCGCAGACGCGCTCGCGCAGTCGCTCGGGCCCGAGGGAGTCGTCCGTGTCGCAGATCAGCTCGAAGCGGTTGCACGTGGACAGCAGGACGGCCCCGGCGACATCGGCCTGCCGGGCCATGAGGACGCGGGACAGCCCCTCGCCGTCGGACAGGGTGGCCAGCGCCGCCAGCGGGGCGGTCCGGTGGTCCACACCGATGACTTGGATGCGCACCCGGGCATAGTAGGCCCTGTCGGGACGAGAACGTGAGTCCCGAAAATGACGACATCCCGTCGCGCCCGCGGGGCACGGGCGGGAACGCCCACCGCCTGTGCCGCGGGTCTGTGCCCCGCCCGTACCGGACGATCCATCCCGCGGGGCGTCAGAGCCGCCCTCGGCGGCGCCTTTCCCGCCGCGGGCGCGGGACCAGCGACGTGACACCGAGAAATCCTTCATCATCGGTACCCTTCCCGCCGCGGGAGCGGGATCGGCGACCACGAGGAGAACATGCTTCGGCCGCCCGGCCCCGATGATGACCTGTGGGCCGGGGGACGACCGCCAGTCCGCCCCCGGCACGGAAAGCGCTGCGGACAGGTCTTCCGCCGCGGGCGATCGTCCCGCGGGCGCGGATCGTGCGTGCGCACCCTGGACGGCGCCGGACGCCGGCATCGGCCATACTGGGAGGAGCGGCCTCCTCCCCGTCGTCGCGCCATCTGCAGGAAGGCATCATCCCGTGTGCGGTTTCATGACGTTCATCTCCACCGACGCCCTGCGCACCGAGCGCGTCGACCAGGTGCGGGCGGGGATGGCCCTCCAGCGGCACCGCGGCCCCGACGACACCGAGGTCTGGCACGACGACCGCGCGGCGCTGGGCTTCAACCGCCTGTCGATCATCGACATCGAGAACTCCGGCCAGCCGCTGCGCTGGGGCCCGCCCGAGGACCCCGACCGCTACTGGATGGTCTTCAACGGCGAGATCTACAACTACCTCGAGCTGCGCGCCGAGCTGGCCTCCTCCGACGGCGCCGTCTTCCACACCGAGGGCGACGGCGAGGCCATCGTCGCCGGCTACCACTACCACGGGGCCGACTGGGTGCAGAGGCTGCGCGGCATGTTCGCCTTCGTCATCTGGGACGCCCGCGAGCAGCGGGCCTTCGGCGCCCGCGACTGGTTCGGCATCAAGCCGCTGTACACCGCCGCGACGCCGGACGGCGTGGCGTTCAGCTCCGAGGCCAAGAGCCTGCGCGAGCTCACCGGCGCGGCACGGGTGAACACCCGCGCGCTCCAGCACTACCTCGTCCTCCAGTACGTCCCCGAGCCCGAGTCGATGGACGCCGGGCTCACGAGGATCGAGTCCGGCTGCTCGTTCACCGTCGAGGACGGCCGCCTGGAGCAGACCCGCTACTTCCACCCGGTCTTCGACTCCCGGCCGGTCACCGGCCCCGAGTCCCAGGAGGCCCTCTACGACCGGATCGCCGCCGTCCTCGACGACTCGGTCGCCAAGCACATGCGCGCCGACGTGACCGTCGGCTCGTTCCTGTCCGGCGGCATCGACTCGACGGCGATCGCCGCCCTGGCCAAGCGCTACAACCCCGACCTGCTCACCTTCACCGCGGCGTTCCGGGCCGAGGGCTACTCCGAGAACGACGTCGCCGACGAGTCGGCGAGGGCCATCGGGGTGGAGCACGTCACCCGCTGGGTCACCGAGGAGGAGCTCACCCGGACGCTGCCCCTCATCATCTGGTACCTCGACGACCCGGTCGCCGACCCGGCCCTCGTGCCGCTGTACTTCGTCGCCAACGAGGCCCGCAAGCACGTCAAGGTCGTCCTGTCGGGCGAGGGGGCGGACGAGTTCTTCGGCGGCTACACGATCTACCACGAGCCCGTCTCGCTGGCCGGCTTCGAGCACCTCCCGATGGCGCTGCGCCGCGGGCTGGGTGCGGTCAGCCGGGCGCTGCCGAACGGCATCCGGGGCAAGGACATGCTGCGCCGCGGCGCCCTGCGGCTCGAGGACCGCTACTACGGCAACGCCCGCATCTTCCGCGAGGAGCAGCTGCCGGGGCTGCTGCGCCCCTACGACCCGTCGATCAGCTTCCACGACGTCACCGACCCGCTCTACGAGACCTCCCGCCCCTGGGACCCGGTGCAGCGGATGCAGCACGTCGACCTGTTCAGCTGGCTGCGCGGCGACATCCTCGTGAAGGCCGACAGGATGACGATGGCCAACTCGCTGGAGCTGCGGGTGCCGTTCCTCGACAAGGAGGTCTTCGAGGTGGCCCGGCGCATCCCGATGAGCGAGAAGCTCGCCGGCGGCACGACGAAGTACGCCATGCGCAAGGCACTGGAGCGGATCGTCCCCGAGCACGTGCTGCACCGCCGCAAGCTCGGCTTCCCGGTGCCGACCCGCGTCTACCTCAAGGGCGACTCCTACGCCTGGGCTCGCGACATCATCGAGAGCTCCCCCACCGACGAGTTCATCGACCCGAAGGCGGCCATGAGGCTGCTGGACGAGCACCGCGCCGGCGTCGCCGACCACTCCCGCCGCGTGTGGACGATCGTCTGCTTCATGCTCTGGTACGACATCTTCGTCGCCGGCACGGTGACCCCCGAGGTGCCCCGGCCGCAGTACCCGGTGCGCCTCTGAGCCCGCGCGGTCGACGCCCTCGCGCCACGGCCCCGGCCGTCCCGCGCTCCGACCCACCGTTCGCCCCCGGCCGTCCCACGCCCGGCCATCCCGCACCCCTCACCCGTCCCACGCCCCGGCCCACCGTTCCCACCTCACTTTTGTGCTCGCACCTCGGACATAACCCGGGTGCAAACCAAAAAGTGAGGTGCGAACCAATGACGGGGACGGGACGACGCGCGCCCCGGACGCGAACCGGACGAGCGGGCCGGCGGGGGCCGGGCGCCGCGGGAGCCCACGGGGCATTCGTGCGATCTTTTTCCCCGAACCGGAGAACCGGCAGCAGAACGATCCGTTCACAACAGCGGATGCCCGAAATAGCGTCGATTCCGCAACCACCCGGGAACCGTCGGAACGGAGTCGTCAATGTCGAACACATGGCTGGATCTTGATGACAAGGTCGTCATCGTCACCGGAGGCGACTCCGGCATCGGCAGGCACATCGTCGAGGGCCTGCGCTCGGCGGGCGCGCAGGTCGCCTGCCTCGACCTGACCGTCGAGGACGGCGTGGACGTCTCCGGCGTCCTCGACGTCGGCGTGGACATCACCGACGCCGGGGCCGTCGAGGCCGCCGTCGCCACCGTCGAGGAGCACTTCGGCCGCATCACCACCCTCGTCAACAACGCCGGCGTCAACCAGCCCCGCCTGCTCGTCGACGCGAGGGGCGAGGCCCCCCAGTACGAGCTGGACGAGAAGTCCTTCGCCTTCATGTTCGACGTCAACGTCAAGGGCGCCTTCCTCATGGCCCAGGCCGTCACCCGCCGACTCGTCCGGGCCGGCGCGGGCACCATCATCAACATCACCTCCGAGGCCGGCGCCGAGGGCTCGAAGGGGCAGTCGGCGTACTCGGCGACCAAGGGCGCCCTCAACGGCTTCACCCTGTCGTGGGCCAAGGAGCTCGGCCCGCTGGGCATCCGCGTCGTGGGCGCGGCCCCCGGCATCCTCGAGCCCACCGGCCTGCGCAGCCCCGCCTACAACGAGGCGCTCGCCTACACGCGCAGCACGACCGTCGACCGGCTGTCGCCCGACTACAGCAGGACCATCCCGTTGGGCCGGCCCGGCACCCTTGACGAGGTGGCCGATGTCGTGTGCTTCCTCGCCTCCGACCGCTCGGCCTACATCACGGGCACGACCGTCACCGTCACCGGAGGCAAGTCCCGGGGCTGAGCCGTCGCCGACCCCGTACGATCCGCGCCGGTCCACCGCCGGCCCGACCCATGCACCGTTGCACGAATCGCTCTCATCACCAGGATCATCGTGAACAGACGAGCAGAGATACTCCTCCAGCTGGAGCGACATCTCTCCGCCGATCCCGAGGCCCTCCAGGACCGTCTCGGGGTCGGCGCGAAGACGATCACGAACGACGTCCGCGAGCTCAACTCCGTCCTCGACCGGGTCGCCCAGGTGCGTCTCGACCGGGGCCGCTACCGCCTGTGGGTGATCGACCGGGACCGCTACGCGCGGCTGCGCGCCGAACTCGTCGACGGCTCCACGTCCTTCAACGATCCCGGCACCCGCTGCGGGCACATCACCGCCCGCCTGGCCCGGGCCGCAGGCCCCCTGCTCGTCGACGACCTCGCCCACGAGATGTCCGTCGGACGCTCCACCGTCCTCGGCGACCTGGGCACGCTGCGCGAGCGCGCCGCCGCCTACGGCATCACCATCGTCGGGCGCCCCAACCGGGGCATCGAATGGCACGGCGACGAACTGAGCGAGCGGCTGTTCATCCTCGACCACCACTACCCCGCGGTCTACTCCGGCTACCCGCTCGACGAGAACCTCGTGGCGGTCGTCGAACGGGTCGTCGAGGACTTCTCGATCTCGATCCTCGCGGCCCAGGAGATCACCCGCTGGTACACGGTCATGCTCGACCGCACGCTCACCGGCCATCCCCTCGAGACGCTGCCGGTGGAGTACGGGGCCGTCCGCGCCAGCAGCGCCCACGCCTTCGGCGCGGAGCTCATCGCCGCGGTCGGCGCAGAGCTGCAGCTGCCCGTCCACCCGAACGAGGCGGTCTTCATGACGCTGCCGGTCATCGGCATGCACACCCCGCACGACGAGCGCCGCCTCGCCCGGTTCCCCACCTCGGCAGAGGTCCGCCCCCTGCTCGACGTGATCCTCGCCGAGATCGCCGCCGAGATGGGCATCGACATCCCCTCCTCGGAGATGCTGACGAACTTCGCCCACCACCTGGCCTTCATGGTCAACAGGCTGCGCTTCGGCATCCGCATCCCCGCCGCGCCCACCAGCGATCTGCGCAGCGCCTACCCCGTCGCCGCGCAGATGGCCGCCATCACGGCCGGGATCATCGACCGCGAGCTCCGCCTGCGGCTCCCCGACGAGGAGATGCAGCTGCTCACCGGGTACTTCCAGGTCTTCATCGAGGAGCACCGCACGCTGACCAGCCCCGACTACCGGGTGGGCGTCGTCACCCGCGGCGGCGGCGTCTCGGCCCGGCTCGTGCAGCTCCAGCTCGCCACGGTGATGGCCCCGTCCACGCGCTACGAGCTGCTCAGCCTCGACGAGGCGGACGAGGACGGCCTGGACGGCTTCGACCTCGTCGTCGCGACGACCGACCGGCCGCTGCGCACGGACGCCCCGCTGATCCGCCTGACCGAGGTCTTCGACCGCGAGGAGCTGCTGCACCACATCAACCGGCTGCGCTTCGACAAGGGCGTCGACGTCCTGCTCGGCGCCGGCACCCGCTCGCTGCTGGCCGGTCTGCTCACCGCCGAGCGCTTCGTGGTCCTCGACCCGGCCGACGACCACGAGGAGCTGCTCGCGAGCATGCTCGACCGGCTCGTCGCCGCCGGAGAAGTGCCGCCCGGCTTCCGCGAACGCGTCCGAGAGCGCCAGGAGCGGGCGTCGATGCTCCTCAGCCCGCAGGTCGCCTTCCCGCACGCCACCCTGCCCGAGGGCTCGGACCGCATCGTCCTGGCCGTCGGCGTCGTCCCGCGCAGCGGGGACTCCGACGGGTTGCGCCTCCTCCTCCTGCTCGGAGTGCCCGACAAGGGCGACTACGACGACACGGTCCTCGTCGACATCTACGACGAGGTCATCCGGCTGGCCGCCGACCGGCCCGGCCTCGACCGGATCTGCCGACTCACCTCGTACGAGCAGTTCTTCTTCCACATGACGAACGATCCGGCCCACCTCAAGGAGAACTGACATGAACTACTGGTTCGTCCTCACCGCGCTCGGCGCGGCCTGTCTGGCCCAGATGCACCTGGCCGCCGTGCAGATGAAGGACTTCTCATCGTCCTACGGCGCGCTGCGCAGGCGCGGCAGGGTCGCGATCGGCAAGCGCAAGAACGCCTTCAGCGCCGGTGCCATCGCGATGCTGCTCCTCGACGGGGACGGCACCGTCATCGACGCCAGGGCCATGTCGGGCCTGACCGTCATGGCCCGGTTCAAACCGTTGGACGGCGTCACCGGGCGCCGCATCGACGACTTCGACCCGGCCGCGCTGCGCCGCTGCCCCAGGGGACTGCGGCTCCCCCAGGAGAACGGGGCGACGGCCCGGAACGGGGGCGTGCCCGAGGATCCGCCCGGCCCGCTCGGCCGGCTGCTCGAAAGGCTTCCCGGCCGCGCCGGGACGGGACGGGCCCGCCGCCGGGCGGGCTCCCCCGGCCGGCCCGCCACCACCGCCACGGCCCGCAGGAGAGTCGTGCGGTCGACCCCACCCACTCGACTGGAAGGAGTGATCTCATGAACGTCATCGTCAAGGCGGCCGAATGGTTCATCGGCCTGTTCCAGGAGGGCGCCAACACCTTCATCGGATGGATGGGCACGACGGTCCCCCTCGTCCTCGTGCTCATCATCTTCATGAACTCCATCATCGGCATGATCGGCGAGGACCGCATCAACGGCCTGGCCCGGCACGCCGCCGGCAACCCCGTCACCCGCTACATGGTTCTGCCGTTCCTCGGCGCCTTCATGCTGGGCAACCCGATGGCCCTGTCGCTCGGGCGCTTCCTGCCCGAGTTCTACAAGCCCTCCTACGCAGCGGCCGGAATGCAGTTCTGCCACACCAGCAACGGCGTCTTCCCGCACATCAACCCGGGCGAGCTGTTCGTCTGGCTCGGCATCGCCAACGGCATCGACCAGCTCGGTCTGCCGACGATGCCGTTGGCCATCCGCTATCTGCTCGTCGGCCTGCTCATGAACTTCCTGGGCGGCTGGAGCACCGACTTCATCACCCGGTGGGTCGAGAGGCAGCAGGGCGTCAGGCTCCGCCGCGAACTCCGGGCCGCCGCGTAGCCGCGCGAGAAGAGAGGAACCCTTCACATGACACACCAGGCAATCACCATCACGCGCGGGAACTCCGGCTACGGCGGCCCCCTGACCGTCAGCGCCAGCGGGACGAGGAACAAGATCGTCTACATCGTCGGCGGCGGCGCCAAGCCCGAGGTCGTCGACCGGATGGAGGAGCTGTCCGGGATGGAGTCGGTCAACGGCTTCGGCACCTCGGTCCCCGACGAGGAGACGGCCGTCGTCGTCATCGACTGCGGCGGAACCCTGCGCTGCGGGCTCTATCCGAAGAAGGGCATCCCGACCGTCAACGTCATGCCGACCGGCAAGGCCGGCCCGCTGGCCCAGTTCATCAACGAGTCCATCTACGTCTCGGCCGTCGGCCCCGACCAGGTGAGCCTCGCCGACCCGGGCGCGACCCCGGCCGGACGGGCCGCGGTGCCGGACGGCGCCGAGAGCACGACTCCGGCCGGGCCCGCGGCACAGGACGCCGACGACGCCGTGCACTACTCGTCCGACATGAAGGTCTCGGAGGCGCTGGCGCAGAAGAGGAGGAAGAACCTGCTCGAGAGAATCGGCCTGGGGGCGGGCAGAGTCATCGCGATCTTCTACCAGGCCGGCCGCGACGCCATCCAGACGATGATCACGACGATCCTGCCGTTCATGGGCTTCGTCGCCATGCTGATCGGCATCATCAAGGCCTCGGGCCTGGGCAACTGGTTCACCCACTTCCTGACCCCGCTCGTCGGCTCCGGCCCGGGTCTGCTGGTGCTCGGCCTCATCTGTTCGCTGCCGTTCCTGTCGCCGCTGCTCGGCCCGGGCGGGGTCATCGCCCAGATCATCGGGACCCTCATCGGCGTCGAGATCGGCAAGGGCGCCGTCAGCCCGAGCCTGTCCCTGCCGGCCCTGTTCGCCATCAACACCCAGAACGGCTGCGACTTCATCCCGGTCGCCCTGGGCCTGGCAGAGGCCGAGGCGGAGACGGTCGAGATCGGCGTCCCGGCCGTGCTCTACTCGCGCTTCGTCAACGGCGTGCCGCGCGTGGCGGTCGCCTGGCTCGCCTCCGTCGGCCTCTACGCGGCCTGACCCCGCCGGGACGCCCCGGCGCCCCTCACCGACCCGACCGACCTCATCCACCCGATCGCATGCTGCGCCCGGCGCAGCGCAACGACAAGGAGACCGACATGGCTCAGATCTACACCACCACCGTCAGGGGGATCGGCCCCGAGGCCGCCTCGTTCGCGGAGCAGGGCATGTACGTCCTGTTCGGCGACGGGGCCCCCGCCTCACTCGCAGACTTCTGCTTCACCATCGACATCAACCGGTCCGCCGACGACATCAGGCCGGGCGACCGGCTCGTCATCGACGGCACCGCCTACCCGATCACCGCGGTCGGCGGCCTCGTCCGCAAGAACCTGGACGGGCTGGGCCACATCACGCTGAACTTCGACGGCGCCGCCCGGGCCCAGCTCGAGGGCACTCTGCATGTGCAGGGCGAGGCCCCTGCGCTGACGATCGGTTCAACGATCTCCATCGAGAACTGAGCCGATGATCGGCAGATCCGTCACCATCGGCGACCCGCTGGGGGTGCACGCGCGGGCGGCGGCGCTCCTGGCGCGAACCGCCGGGCGCTTCAAGTCGTCGGTGTGGCTGAGCTGCCACGACGGGCGGGCCTCGCTCACCAACCAGCTCAGGGTCATGGCGCTCGGCATCGGCCCCGGTGACGAGGTGCTCGTCCTCGCCGACGGCATCGACGAGGACGAGGCCCTCGAAGCCGTCGCCGCCCAGCTCGGGCTCCGCATCGACCCCTCGAACGGGTGAGGGGGCGCCCACCGACACGGGCGCCCCCACCATTCCCACCTCACCTTTGTGCTCGCACCTCGGACATAACCCGGGTGCGAACCGAAAAGCGAGGTGCGAACCGACGGACGAGGTACGGGCCGACGGACGAGGTGCGGGCCGATGGACGAAGCGCGGAGGACCCAAGAGCCGAGCCGGTCAGAGACTCCCCGTCCCCTCATCCTGGTGGTGGCCCCGTCGGGAGGGGCCACGGCCGGTCGCCGGACCCGGCATGACGTACAGCCCCTGTCGCACGAACGATCCGGGAAGTGCCGCCACGCGCAGCACGGTGAGAACGGTCTCGCCGTCCGCGGCCCTGGAAACCACGAACGATCCGGGAAGTGCCGCCACGCCCTGTTCGAGAGCGCCGATCACGTCCTCGCGGCCCGGGAAGCCACGAACGATCCGGCACGAATGATCCGGGAAGCGCCGCCACCGGGCCTGACGGCGCCAGCCGACCGCTGACAGGTACACTCCCTGCGGAGGATCGCCCCTCCTGACGGAGGACCGCTCCCCTGTCGGAAGGCCCCGTTCATTCCTATGCTTAGGGCAGCCTGAACTTAGGAGCCCGCCGTGTCCACCGTATCCTGCACCGCCCCGGATCCCGCACCCCGCGGGGAGGCGCTCGACCTCGTCCGCGTGGAGCATCTGACGAAGAGCTTCGGCCGGGGCGGGGCCCGCACCACCGTCCTCGACGACATCACCCTGAGGCTGGGCGGGGGCGAGATCTGCGCGCTGCTGGGCCCCTCGGGCTCGGGCAAGTCGACCTTCCTCAACCTCGTGGGCGGCCTGGAACCGGCCGACTCCGGGACCGTCGCCGTGGACGGCGAGGAGGTCACCGCGCTGACCGGTCGCCGCCTGGTGGACTACCGACGCCGCGAGCTCGGCTTCGTCTTCCAGTTCTACAACCTGGTCCCCGATCTCACCGTGCGCGAGAACATCGAAGTCTGCGCCTGCCTCGTCCCCGAGCCCCTCGACGTCGACGGGCTCCTCCGCGACCTGGGCCTGTGGGAGCACCGCGACAAGCTGCCCCGCCAGGTCTCCGGCGGCCAGCAGCAGCGCTGCGCCATCGGACGCGCCCTGGTGAAGAAGCCCGATCTGCTCCTGTGCGACGAGCCCACCGGCGCCCTCGACCACGAGACGAGCAAGGAGGTGCTCGGCGTCCTCGAGCGCGTCAACCGCATCCACGGCTGCACCATCGTCATCGTCACCCACAACGACGCCATCGGCGCCATGGCGCACCGCACCCTGCGGCTGCGCGACGGCCGGCTCGTGCAGAACGAGGTCGCCGAGCATCCGGTGGCGGCGTCCGAGCTCGAGTGGTGAGCGCCGTGACCGGATCCCCCGCCGCCCGCCCGCGCAGCCCGCTGCGTCACCGGTTGCCCCGCCAGCTGCGCGCCAACGCCGGCCGCTGGGCGGCGATCCTGGTGCTCCTGCTCGCCGTCTCGGCCACCGGCACCGGCTATCTGTCCGCGGCCGCCTCCATCACGAAGACCACGCACACGCTCCGCGCGGACTACGCCGTCGAGGACGGGCGCATCACCACGGCCGCGGAGCTCACCGACGAGCAGTCCCGGGTGCTCTCCGACGCCGGCCTCGAGATGCACGACAACCGCTCCCGCGACACGCCCCTGGTCATCGACGCCGCCCACCTGGCCGACGGCGAGGACCCGGACGCGACGGTCACCCTGCGCCTCCACACGCCGCGCGACGGCTTCGACCTCGAAGCGCTCCACGAGGGCGCGATGCCCGCCGCCGACGACGAACTCGCCCTCGACACGACCTTCGCCAGGGCGCACCGGCTGGGCGTCGGAGACACCGTCACCGCCGCCGGCACGAGCTGGACGATCAGCGGCCTCGTCACGCTCCCCGACTACACGGCCCTGTTCAAGACGAACTCGGGCATCGTCATGAACACCCTGACCTTCGGGGTCGGCACGGTGACCCCCGAGGGCTGGAAGCGCCTGGACGGCGTCGGCGGCGTCCCGACCGCCTTCACCGGCTCCTTCTTCCTCGACGACGCCCTGTCGGCCGACACCACCGCGCACGTCGGCCTCGACGGCTCCGCGCTCACCGACGGCGACGGCACCCTCACCGCCGGCGAGCGCCACGACGTCGAGACCGACGCGGCGGCCCGTCTCGTCGCCGCCGGGGCCCGGGTGACCTCGCTCATCGACGCGGACGACAACATGGGCATCACCTACGGGATCGACGACGTCGACCACGACTCGGTCTTCATCACCTGGCTGCTCATCGTCCTCGTCGTCGTCGTGGCCTTCATCGTCACCGTCATCTCCTCGGCGACGATCGAGTCCGAGAGCTCGGTGATCGGCACGCTGCTGGCCTCCGGCTGGCGCCGCGGCGAGCTGCTGCGCCACTACCTCGCCCTGCCGGCGCTCGTCGGCGCGACCGCCTGCCTGGCCGGCAACATCCTCGGCCACACGGTGCTGACCGCCCCGATGCGGAGCATCTACTACGACATGTACAGCCTGCCGCCCTGCACGGCGAGCTTCTCGGTGCGGGCCCTCCTGCTCACGACGGTGCTGCCGCTGGTCCTCCTCATCGGCATCACGGCCCTCGGCCTGGTCCGCGCGCTGCGCCGCACCCCGCTCCAGTTCCTGCGCCACGAGCACCGCCGCCGCGGACACCGCGCGGTGCACCTGCCCGCGCGGCTGCCCTTCCGCACGAGATTCCGCCTGCGCCTGCTGCTGCAGGCCAGGGCCGCCTTCGCCACGCTCTTCGCCGGCATCGTCCTGTCCAGCTTCCTCCTCATGGCGGGCCTGTCCTTCCTGCCGATCGTCGACAACTACACCGAGGACACCATCGCCGATCTGCCCGCCGCCTACACCTACGCGCTGAGCGCGCCGGTCGACCCGGCCGACGCGGGCCCCGACCCCGACGCCGGGGCCTCGGCCGAGCGCATCACCACGACCGTCCTGCGGGTCGAGCGCCGCTGGGACGCCGGGCCGATGGACGTGCAGCTCCTCGGCATCGACACGGACTCGCCCCACCTCGGCGGCCTCGACGTGGCCGACGGCCGCGTCGTCGTCGGCGCGGGTCTGCTGGACAAGACGGACGTCCGGGTGGGCGACGAGCTCACTCTCACCGACAGGTACACGGGCACGCAGTACCGGTTCACCGTCGCGGGCACCCGGGGCAACAGCACCGATGTGCGCGTCTATCTGTCGCGCGCCGAACTCAACGGGATGCTGGGCGAGGCGCCCGACGCCTTCAACGGCTATCTGTCCGACAGCGCGCTCGAGCTGCCGTCCGAGGCCGTCGCCTCGGTCATGACCGAGCAGGACGTGCGCACCGCCGCCGACCAGGTCTCGGCCTCGGCCTCCACGATCATGCGGATGGCCGCCGTCCTCGCGATCCTCGTCTTCGTCATCGTCGTCCACCTGCTGACGAAGACGGTCATCGACCGGGGCGCCCGCACGATCTCCCTGCTCAAGGTGCTCGGGTACCGCGACGACGAGGTCTCGGCGGTCTACGTGCGCACCGTGACGCTGACCGTCATGGCCTCCCTGCTCGTGAGCCCCGTGCTCGTCGTCCGGTTCCTCGCGTGGGGCATCGCGCGGGTCTTCATCGGCTACGACGCGAACTTCGTGCTCGCCGTGCCCCCGGTCATGGTGGCCGAGGAGATCGCCATCGCCCTCGGCGCCTATCTGCTGGTGGCCGCCCTCCACCTGCTCCACGTGCGCCGGATCCCGCCGGGCGAGGCGCTGCGCGTGCAGGAGTGAGCGCGAGGACGAACCGGACGCCCGGCCCCGCCGAGGCCGGGCATCCTGCACGCGAGCCGCCGGCCCCGGCATGCGCAGCCGGCTGCGCGCCGGGCCCGGCGGCCGCGCGGCTGCGGACCCGGCTTGCCCATGAGACCTAGTCTGGAAGACGTCATCCCTTGTCCCGGGTGACATGCCCTTCTTCCATGATCAGAGGAGACCACCACATGGACGAGACCATGCGCGGCGTCATCATGCACGCTCCCGGCGACGTCACCGTCGAGGACCGCCCGGTCCCCCACGTCGTCGAACCGACCGACGCCGTCCTCAGGGTCGAGATCGCCTGCATCTGCGGCTCCGACCTGTGGCCCTACCGCGGCCTCCAGCCCGTCGAGGAGTCCCCGATGGGCCACGAGTACATCGGCACGGTCGTCGAGGTCGGTTCCGAGGTGAAGAACGTCGCGGTCGGCGACTTCGTCGTCGGCTCCTTCTGCCTGTCCGACAACGGCTGCGAGATCTGCGCCTCCGGATACCAGTCCCGCTGCGTCAACGGCGGCTTCATGGGCGACACGCAGGCCCAGTACACCCGGGTGCCGCAGGCCGACGGCACCCTCGTCGTCGTGCCCGGCGGCAGACCCGACGACCCGGAGCTGCTCGCCTCCCTGCTGGCCGCCTCCGACGTGCTCGGCACCGGCTGGTTCGGTGCGGTCGCCGCCGAGGCCGGCCCGGGCCGGACCGTCGCCGTCGTCGGGGACGGCGCGGTGGGCCTGTCCGCGGTGCTCGCCGCGAAGACGCTCGGCGCCGAGAGGGTCATCGCAATGTCCCGCCACGAGGACCGCGCGGCCCTGGCGCGCGAGTTCGGCGCCGATGTCGTCGTCGCCGAGCGCGGCGACGAGGGCGCGGCCAGGGTCAAGGAGCTCACCGGCGGCCTGGGCGCCCACAGCGTCGTCGAGGCGGTCGGCAACCAGGTGTCCATGGATCAGGCCATCGCCTGCTGCCGCCCCGGCGGCAACATCGGTTTCGTCGGCGTCAGCCACGACCAGCAGATCGACGGCGGCGCCCTGTTCTTCTCCGAGGTGCACCTGCACGGCGGCCCCGCACCGGTGCGTCGCTTCCTGCCCGACCTCATCGACCGGATCCTGAGGAAGGAGATCGACCCCGGCAGGGTCTTCACCATGCGCCTGCCGCTGGAGCGGGCGGCCGAGGGCTACCGGGCGATGGACGAGCGCCGCGCCATCAAGGTGCTGCTGGAGCCCTGAGGCGGGGACGACGAGGACGCAGCCGCGCCGGGGCCCCGGGTCGGGGCGACGGCTGAGAAGGAGAACCGTGAGCCGCAGAGGAATCGTGGTCGCCGTCACCGCTGCCGTGGGCGTCCTGGCGCTGCTGGCGGGGGCCCTGTTCCTCCTGCTGCCGCCCGGGAACGGGGACACGAGCCATGTCAGCAGGCGGGTGGTCGACGCCGGGGGCCGCAGCCGGCAGGACATCGATGCCGCGATGGACGCCGTCGAGCGGGAGTTCGCCGGAGGCTACGAGGACTGCACGCTGACCGATCTGTGGTTCGACGGGAGAGCGGACCGCGAGCCGGAGTACCAGGACGAGTACGGCGCCGAGAACGTCCTCGTGCTCGATTCGAGGTTCACCACGGGGCGCCGGGCGCATCCCTCGTTCACCCGCAACACGAGTTACGGGTGGGAATGGATCCTCGTCAGGGACGGCGCCGACTGGAGGGTGGCCGACGCCGGCCAGGGCTGAGGACGGCGGGCGCCCGGCGGGATCGTCCCGTCGGACCGCCCGGACACGTTGTGGTCGGCAGCGGTCCGTAATCCTGGGGAGCCCTACTCTTGGGGGCGAGGAAAGGACCCGGCAATGCCAACACTGCGCTCACGCATCACGTACGAGGGGCGCCCGATGGCCGGTGCCCGCGCCCTGTGGCGCGCCACCGGCATGGGCGACGACGACTTCGGGAAGCCGATCGTCGCCGTCGCCAACTCGTTCACCGAGTTCGTGCCCGGGCACGTCGGGCTGCGCGAGGTCGGCCGGATCGTCGCCGACGCGGTGAAGGAGGCCGGCGGCGTCGCCAAGGAGTTCAACACGATCGCCGTCGACGACGGCATCGCCATGGGCCACGGGGGCATGCTCTACTCGCTGCCCAGCCGCGAGATCATCGCCGACTCCGTCGAGTACATGTGCAACGCCCACCAGGCCGACGCGCTCGTGTGCATCTCCAACTGCGACAAGATCACCCCCGGCATGCTGCTGGCCGCCCTGCGGCTGAACATCCCGACCGTCTTCGTCTCCGGAGGCGGCATGGAGTCCGGCAGGCCGATCACCAACGACGACGGCACGACGAGCTCCCGGCTCGACCTCATCCACCCGATGACCGCCTCGGCCGACGACTCCGTGTCGGACGCCGAGCTGGCGCGCATGGAGGCCAACGCCTGCCCCACCTGCGGATCCTGCTCGGGCATGTTCACCGCGAACTCGATGAACTGCCTCACCGAGGCCCTCGGCCTGGCGCTGCCCGGCAACGGCACGACGCTGGCCACCTACAACGCCCGCCGGGCCCTCTTCGCCGAGGCGGGCCGGCTCGTCGTCGCCAACGCCCGCCGCTGGTACGACGCCGACGACGATTCCGTGCTGCCCCGCTCGATCGCCACCCGTGAGGCCTTCGCCAACGCCATGACGATGGACATCGCCATGGGCGGCTCGACGAACACGATCCTCCACCTGCTGGCCGCCGCCCAGGAGGCCGGCGTCGACTTCGACCAGGACGACATCGACGAGCTCTCGCGCCGGGTGCCCTGCCTGTGCAAGGTGGCCCCGAACACCAACGAGTACTTCCTCGAGGACGTCCACCGGGCCGGTGGGATCCCGGCGATCCTCGGCGAGCTGCGCCGCGGCGGCCTGCTCGACCTCGGCGTCCACTCGGTGCACCACGACTCGATGGCCTCCTTCCTGGACGACTGGGACGTGCGCGGCGGCTCGGCGCTGCCCGAGGCCGTCGAGCTGTTCCACGCCGCGCCCGGCGGCGTGCGCACCACCGAGATGTTCGGCTCGACGAACCGCTACGACGAGCTCGACACCGACCCGGTGAACGGCTGCATCCACGACATCGCCCATGCGTACACCGCCGACGGCGGTCTGGCCGTGCTGCACGGCAACATCGCCGTCGACGGCTGCGTCGTGAAGTCGGCCGGCGTGCCCGCAGACCAGTTCGTGTTCAGCGGCCCGGCGCACGTCACCGAGTCCCAGGAGGAGGCCGTCGAGCACATCCTCGGCGGCAAGGTGAAGGCCGGCGACGTCGTCGTCGTGCGCTACGAGGGCCCCAAGGGCGGCCCCGGCATGCAGGAGATGCTCTACCCCACGAGCTATCTCAAGGGCGTGGGTCTGGGGCCGCAGTGCGCGCTCATCACCGATGGCCGTTTCTCGGGCGGCAGCTCGGGCCTGTCGCTGGGCCACATCAGCCCCGAGGCGGCCGCGGGCGGGGCGATCGGCCTCGTGCGCGACGGCGACATCATCGACATCGACATCCCCGGCCGCACGATCAGCGTGCGGGTACCCGACGAGGAGCTCGCCGCGCGCCGCGCCGAGCAGGACGAGGCCGGCTGGCGGCCCCGCCACCGCGACCGCGAGGTCTCGAACGCGCTGAGGGTCTTCGCCCTGCTCGCCCAGAGCGCCGACAAGGGCGCCGCCCGCCGCAGGCTCGACTGATACGTGGGGGTCCCCTGTCAGATGGCAGGGTCAGGCGCCCCGTGCTGGTTGCATGGGGACGCCTGACCGTTGCCGGGTGTCGGGGCGCGGCGTGTCGTACGACGCGTGGTCGGTCTGATGTTCACGAGTTGGTTATCCCAATTCCCGGAAGCCTATTCAAGACTCTTGACAAACCCGGCTCTGACTATGGCCGTCATGAAACAAAATCGTTTCTGGTTTCGTGGGGTGGGAGGTGTTCGGAGTTGTGGTCGACGGTGCGGCCGGTGACGTGTGGGGCGGATGCGATGATGG
>ERZ773057.283-NODE-283-length-22873-cov-44.635463_pt1 | contig 22873 bp, 22 predicted proteins | sample MGYA00580629_ERZ773057 | MGnify/ENA primary metagenome ERZ773057 (study PRJEB29015, sample SAMEA2738143) | human oral metagenome | biome: human oral; feature: human-associated habitat; material: saliva | place: China | collected 2163 ...
CCGCCTCGAGCAGCAGGCGTGGTTCATCCGTTCGCAGAACGGCCAGGCCTGAGCCAGATCCCTCCATCAGGAGGACGCGAAGCCGTCGGCTTCGCGTGAATAACGCCCGGGTGCCCCGCCTATCTGATAGGCGGGGCACCCGTGTATCTACGACAGCGAGGCTCCCAGGCGGGAACGTGTTGGCGTTTCGTGACCGTGTGGTCGCGTTGCGCGACCACGAGTGAGGCGTGGCGATGCTTGTGCGTCGCGCAGGCACAACGAGGCCTGTAGTGAGCGGGAGCGTGCCTTCCGCCCGTTATTGAGGCGGGAAGTGTTCGCGTTGCGTGGCGAGGCTGCAGGGAGGTGACACCAAGTCAGGGACAGCGCGTCCGCGGACCACTATTCTGAACGGGTGATGATTTCCGAGGATTTAACGCCAGTCGACCCTCGCGCCGCACGCCCGATGAACGCCCGACCAGGCGATGCGCAGCCCGCCCTGATTCTGGTGAACCTAGGCACGCCGACCGCGCCCGAGCCGTCAGCGGTGCGCGCGTACCTGCGTGAGTTCCTCTCCGACCGCCGCGTCATCGAAATGAGTCCGTTCCTGTGGAAGCCCATCCTCGAAGGCATCGTTTTGCGCGTTCGCCCGCGCCCGGTCGCCGCCAAATACCGCAGTATCTGGCTGGATGGGGGTTCACCCCTCATGCACTACACCCGCGAGCAGGCGCGCCTGCTGGGTGAACGTCTGCCGGGTGTGCGCGTTGAAGTCGCGATGCGTTACGGGCAGCCCTCCATCGGCTCCATCCTGGACGGTCTTCACGCCGACGGGGTGCGGCGCGTCGCTGTCCTGCCTGCATACCCGCAGTACGCTGCCTCCACGGTCGCGACCCTCAATGACACGATTGCGCGGTGGATTCGCCGTAACCGCGACGGCTTCGAGATGCGCCTTCAGCGTTCCTTCCCGGCTGCCCCCGCATATATTGACGCGCTAGCTGTAGCGCTCGAGGAACATTGGGAGCGTGTGGGCCGACCGAACTTCCTCGCGGGTGATCGTGTTGTCGTGTCTTTCCACTCGATTCCGGTCGCCATGGACGAGGCCGGGGATCCCTACCGGGGTGAGTGCCGCCGTACGGTTGCCGCGTTGGAAACGCGCCTGGGCCTGCCGATGGGGTCACTGACGGTTTGTTTTCAGTCGGTGTTTGGGCGTGCGCAGTGGTTGGGTCCGCAGACGATCGACGAGATGGGTGAGCTTGGCCGTGCCCGCTGTCCGCGTGTGGACGTTATCTGTCCGGGTTTTGTGGCGGATTGCTTGGAGACGCTCGAGGAGATTGATCAGCTCAACCGCGAGACGTTCGTCGAGGCCGGGGGCGGGGATTTCCATTACGTGCCCTGGGCTAATGATTCTGACGGTGCGGTTACGGCCCTGGAGGAACAGGCGCGTATCGCCCTCGCTGGCTGGGTGTAGGCGCGCACGTTAACCCGATAGGTGGCGCTAGGGGTCCCTCGATGCGCACGTTAACCCGATAGGTGGCGCTGTTGGCCGCGCGCCCACACTGCTACCACTAGGGTTTAGCTGCGCGTTGAGGGGTTCATACCCCCAGTTCTCGGGTCGCGGTCGCCACCTCTTTGCGCCCCGAGCGCGCGCTGTCACAATAGATCGACCGACGAAATCCTTCGGCGTAGCCAGCTACGGCCTCGTACTGTGACGGTATGAGTGCGACTGACTGTACCGACTTTGCGACGCTGGCCATCCACGCCGGGTTCGACCCGGATCCCGTGACGGGTGACGTGGTGCCGCCGATGCACGTCACGTCGACGTTCGTGCAGGATCGGCCCGGTGAGCTGCGAGAAGGGTACGAGTACGGGCGCTGCGGCAACCCGACGACCAATGCCTTCGCGGGTGCGCTGGCCGCCCTGGAGGGGGCGACGCACGGCTTCGCGTTCCCGTCGGGCATGAGCGCCGAGGACACGGTCATCCGCCTGCTGGCGCGCCCCGGCGATCACGTCGTGCATTCGACGGACGTCTACGGGGGGACGCACAAGCTCCTGAGTGTCATCAAGCCAGTGGAGGGCATCACCTCCCGGGCCGCAGATCTGAGTGACCTCGCCGAGGCTGAGCATGTGATCCGCGAGCAGCGCCCGCAGATCGTGTGGGTAGAGACCCCCTCGAACCCATTCCTGACGGTCACGGACATCGCGGCGGTCGCGGCTCTTACGCATGAGGTCGGCGGCTTGCTCATCGTGGATAACACGTTCGCGACGCCCTTCCTGCAGCGTCCGCTGGCGCTCGGAGCGGACGTCGTCGTGCACTCGACGACCAAGTACGTGGGCGGACACTCCGACGTGGTGGGTGGCGCGGTCATCTTGCGCGATGGCCTGGAGCTGCCCGGGCACGTCGAGCCTTTCTTCGGGGATCGAGACGCCGCAGCTGAAGCCGTGAAACTGCAGATGGCCCTCGGGCACGTCCCCTCCCCGCGCGACACGTACCTGGCGCACCGGGGCCTGAAAACGCTGGCTCTGCGCGTGGAGCGTCACTGCGCCAACGCGTTGGCGGTGGCTACTTTCCTGGCCTCCCACCCGAAGGTGAGCGCGGTCCACTATCCGGGGTTGGCCTCGGACCCGGGTTATGAGCTGGCCCAACGTCAGAATCCTCGCGGCGTCGGCGGGGTCCTGTCCTTCCAGGTTGCAACGGGGGAGGCGGCTCTCGAGGTGACGACGCGCACGCGCATCTTCGCGTTGGCAGCGTCCCTGGGCGCGCCGGAGTCCCTCATCGAGCATCCGGCGATCATGACGCACTCGACGCGCGTGGGCGGCGTGGGCGGAGTGCCCGCGACGCTTGTGCGTCTCGCTGTCGGACTCGAGGACGTGGGCGACTTGATCGCGGACTTGGATCAAGCGCTCGCTGGGATCTGACGCCCCTTCGGTGCCCCTCTGGTGCCGCTCTGATACCGCTCTGGTGCCTTCCCCACAAATCTCGCACGTAATTTAATTTGGTCAGTTTTTAGTTATGCAAGAAAACGTTGCAATTCCAACGTTGTGAATTCAATGTTTGAAATAGCGTTGGGGGAATTACGTGCGACGTTGTTGGGGAACTAGTTGCTAGGCCTGGGTGCGGCGGGTCAGCGGGCGCTGGAACGAGGCCGGGGCACCCAGAGTGACGACGCGCGGTTTGTGGCGGCTCATCCAGGTCGCCGTCGCCATCGGGTGTAGAACGAGTGCACACGCGAATAGGATGTGATCATCCGGATAGAAAACAAACATCCGGATAGCTTAATAAGCTATCCGGATGCGCATAACCTATCCAGATAGGAACAACCTATCCACATGCGCGCAACCTATCCGCGTAGCACTCAAACAGAAGACGCTGCGGGGATCGTAAGGGCGGGCTTAGCGGGTGCGGCGGGCTTAGCGGGTGCGATGGGTCAGCGGGTGCGGGAACGAGGCCGGGGCACCCAGAGCGACGACGCGCGGTTAGCGGCGGCTGAGCCAGGCGGTCGCGGCAGTGGCCCCGCCGACGGCGAGGGCGGCGGGCACGAGGATCGTGGGTCCCTGAGCGGTGAATTCGATGACGAGGATGAGGCCGGTGAAGGGCGCGTTCATGGACGCGCCGAGGAACGCGGCGGCCCCGATGAAGGCGAAGGCGGCCACCTCGGATCCGGGCCAGGCGACCGCCCACGGCAGGCCGATGACGGCTCCCAGGCCGGCGCCAAGCGCGACCGCGGGGGTGAGGACGCCGCCCCAGCCGCCGGAGCGAATCGTGAGGAAAGTCGTGAGGGTCTTTGCACCGAGCACCAGCGCCGCGAACGCCAGACCCGCCCCGGTCGCCCACGTCGCATCAAACTGCGTCTGAGCGCTGGCTTGCCCGTTGCCGAGCACGGAGGGAATCCTTGCGGAAATCAGGCCAACGAAAAGGAACGCGAGGGGCAGGGTGAGGAGGATACGCCAGTCTCGCGGCCGGGCCGCGCCAACGCGGGCGACGCCCTGCTTGAAGGCCCAACCGGCGGCGCCGAGCAGCGGGCCGACGAGGGCCCCGAACACGGTGAGCGACAGGGACGGCGTGAGGGTGGGGACCGTGTAAAAGGGCGTGGGCCTGGTGAATCCTGTGGAGATGAGGACGGCGATCCCCGACGTGAGGAAAGCGGGGGCGACCGCGCGCCCCGAGCGTGAGACGAGCAGGATTTCGAGCGTGTAGATAGCGCCCGACAATGGAATCGAGTAGACGGCGGCCAGGCCTGCGCCCGCGCCGCACGCCACGATGATGCGGCGGTCTTCGGCGCGAAGCCCCAGGCGATCGGCGGCAGCACCAGCGAAGGCGGCGGCCATCTCGCGGGGGGCGACCTCGCGCCCGACGGACGCGCCGAGGCCGACGACGAGCACCTGGGTCAGGGCGTGCCAGGTGGCGCGCAGGGGAGGCATCGGGGTGCCGGCGACGGCCGCTGACACAGACGTGATGGCCTTGTTGCGGCGGAAGAGGAGGAACCATGACAGAGCCCCGATGATGCCGCCGAGGGTGAGGACGAGGATGCGTCGGGTGGGGGAGAGTGCGCTCGCGGCTTCCAAGAGAGTACCGGAGTGCATGTCCCAGGCGAGGGCCTGGATCCAGTGGAGCAGGTGGATGCATGTTAGGCCGACGAGGCCGGCGATGACTCCGGTCGCGACGGTGGCGATCGCGAGGCGGCGCGCGTTCACGGACATGGCGTGTCGGAGTCGAGACGCGCGGCCACTCGACGAAATAGTGCGGTGAGTGTGTCGATTTCTTCGGGCGAAATGTCGTTGAGGAAAAGCTGGCGAATCACGTCGCGCTGGACAAGGGCTGCTTCGTCGAAGAGGCATTTTCCGGCCTCGGTGAGGAAGACGAGGCCTCCGCGCCCATCCCCCTGGCAGGGGCGACGTGCGATGAGGCCGCGCGATTCGAGGCGCTTCATTGTGTGGGTGAGGCGCGAGCGCGAGAAGACGACTTTGTGTGCCAGGACGGAGGGGCGGATGCCGAGCTCGCCCGCGCGGTCGGTCATGAGGAGGACGGAGTATTCGGGCATTGACAGTCCGGCGTTGCATTTGAGCGAGGCTTCGATGCGTTCAGTGAGGCGAGCCGTTGTGGTGAAGTAGAGTTCCCATGCCGCCGCTCGGGGGTGGTGTGCTCTGCTCACTGTGATTCCTCATCTCATCCTGTGGGGTTGCAAGGCTTCTTCAGCCTCGTACATGCCTACGAGTATAACTTTCAATTACCGGCTCTTTCGTTCGGTGATGTCTAACTCACGTTTAGGGCGTCGTATGAATGATGAGAAAGAAAATGCGTTGTGAGTTACCCTAATTGCAACGAATTCCACTGATGGTTGGAATGTGGAATTCTTGATCCCTCAGGAGGAATATCCATGAAGAAGACAACAAAGATTGTGGAAGTTGTCGACGATTTTGACGGGACGCCCGCCGAGCAAACCGTGCGCTTCGCATTCAATGGGGCGTCGTACGAAATCGATTTGAACCGCGCGCATTTCGAAGAATTTGCCGGCGCTATTCAGCCCTACATTAAGGCCGGTCGTAAGGTTGGTTCGACTCGTCGTCGCGGCAACGCTGGCAATCCGAATCAACGCCTGGAGAATGCGAAGATTCGTGCGTGGGCGCAGGAGAACGGGCGTGAGGTTTCTGATCGCGGGCGTATTCCCGCTCCGATCGTTGAGGCTTACCGTCAGGCTCACGCCTGATCGGTGTGCATCAGTGTGGGGTGCGCAGATTATCTGCGCACCCCACACTGGTTGGTGGAGTGTCACTTGCTCATGAAGATTTCGTTGCTGGCACCCAAATCGCTGGTCACCTGAGGGGCGTTTCCTTCCTCGTACTCGATTTCGTTGTTCGATCCGGTGAAGGATACGGTTGATACCGATTCAACCTCGATGGAGTTGTTGGAACCGGCCACCGTGATCGAGGTAACCTCTCCGCCGTCAATCTCGTTATTTGAACCATTGACGATGACCGTCGTGGTGCCCGCGGGAATGGTGAGGTGCTCGTTTGATTCATTGAAGATGATCGGCGTCGCGTTGTCCTGCGAGGGGGCGGTGGATGCATCCGAGGTGGCGGGGGCGGTGGATGCGTCCGAGGTTGTGGGCGCCGAGGTGGCGGGGGAGGATGTTGATGAGGTATCGCTCGGTGCGGCGTTGTTCTGGGTGCAGCCGGTCAGGGCCAGGGTGGCCACGGCCATGACGGCAGCGGCGGGGATGAGGGACTTGATGGACATGGGGTTTCCTTTTCGTGTGGGTAGATGAACGATGTTGGTGTGTCAGAAAGCGGGGATGAAGATTTCGACGCGGCGGTTGAGCGCGCGTCCGGCGGGGTTATCTGATCCGTCGGCGTTCTCGTTGGGGGCCACGGGCTTCGACTCGCCGTAGCCGGTCGCATCCATGGTCGCGGTTACGCCTTTCGCGCTCAGGTCGTTCTTAACGGCGTTTGCGCGAGCTTCGGAGAGCTGCTGGTTGAAAGCTTCATCGGACACGGAGTCGGTGTGCCCGTAAATGTGGGCGGCGGGGACCTTCGCGTTGGTGAGGACGTCGGCGAGCTTTGTCAGGGTCTGGGCGGCGTCGGGGCGGATGTCGGACTTACCGAAGTCGAAGAGGACGCCGTCCTCTAGGGTGATGAGGGTGCCGCAGGATTCGACGGGTTTGAGTGACTCGACCGGCGGGAAGGTGCCGAGTGTGGAGGCTTTTTCAACCTTGGGTGCGCCGGTGATCGTTGTGCCGTTGACCATCGCAGTGCCGTCGCCGTTGTTGATGATGGTCAGGTTCGGGTCCGTGTAGTTGCCGGTGCCGTCGCCGTTGTTGATGATTGTTACGGTGCGTGTGGTGTGTGTGCCTGAGCCGTCGCCGTTGTTGGTGATCGTTTCACCTGTTGCGGAGTTTGTGTAGGTGCCGCCGCCGTGTCCGTTCAGGGTGAAGGTGGTGGTCGGGCTGGTGTAGGTGCCGGAGCCGTCGGTGTCAACCGTGATGGTGAGCTTCGTGTCGCCGTTCGTGTAGGTGCCGGAGCCGTCGCCTGCGTAGGTGATGGTTGTTGTTCCCTCGGTGATGACGCCGGAGCCGTCGCCTGCGTTGATGACGGTCGTGTTGTTGGAGGTGGTTACGGCGGATCCGTCGCCGCCGAAGACTGTGGTGCCTGAGACGACGGAGGTGCCGTCACATTTGGCGGGTGCGACGCTCACGCCGGGAACGGAGGAGAGGGTTGAGGATGCGGAGTCGACGATGGCTTTGTCGGCGTTGGATGCGAACACGTCGATCGGGGGAGTAGAAAAGAGGGGGATCGGCGGGATTTCTCCGGCCCGGTATCCGGGGACCGTGGGGGTGGCCGAGGCCGTGGCAGTGGGTGATGGTGTCGGCGAGGTGGTGGCTGCCTCCTGTGTGGGGGAGGGGGCCGCATCCTTCGGCTTGGATGAACCGCAGGCGCCCAGGGCAAGGGAGGCCGCGGTGATGAGGGCGGCCGTTGTCAGAGTGCGTCGTGTGATGGTCATAGTGTAACCGTACGGGAAGAAGTGAAGAGTGCATACTGTTCCGGTAATCATGTGGAACCTTGATTTTTGGGGCGTTCAGGGGGAAACGGCGAGGCGTTCAGGGGGTAATCAGGGGGAGACCGGGGTAGTGTCGGGGAGAAGATGCGGGAGGAGTGGTTTTCGCCGCTGAGGGATGGTTCGGCGCGTCCCCGCAGCTGTGGCGTGATCAACGACACGGAATGTAGGAGCTACGCTCCGACTGTGGGACAATAGAGACATGAGCTACAAACTGGTGCTGCTCCGCCACGGCGAGAGCGAATGGAATGCAAAGAACCTCTTCACCGGTTGGGTGGATGTTCCGCTGTCGGACAAGGGCCGCGCGGAGGCTACCCACGGTGGCGAGCTCCTCAAGGAAGCGGGCGTGACGCCCGACCTCCTGTTCACGTCGATGCTGCGTCGCGCCATCATGACCGCGAACCTCGCCCTCGACGCTGCCGATCGCCACTGGATCCCCGTTGAGCGCAACTGGCGCCTCAACGAGCGTCACTACGGTGCGCTCCAGGGCAAGAACAAGAAGGAAATTCGCGACGAGTTCGGCGAGGAGCAGTTCATGCTGTGGCGCCGTTCCTTCGACGTGGCTCCGCCCGCCATCGAGGCTGGCTCGGAGTTCTCGCAGGATCAGGATCCCCGCTATGCCGGTGAGCCTGTCCCCATGAGCGAGTGTCTGAAGGATGTCATCGCGCGTCTGCTCCCCTACTGGGATGAGGCCATTGTTCCTGCGATTAAGACCGGCAAGACTGTCATGATTGCCGCGCACGGCAACTCGCTGCGCGCCATCGTCAAGCACCTGGATGACATCTCCGACGCGGACATCGCCGGCGTGAACATCCCCACCGGCATTCCGCTGGTGTACGAGCTCGACGAGGAAACCCTCAAGCCCATCAAGAAGGGCGGCACCTACCTGGATCCTGAGGCCGAGGCGAAGATCGCCGCGGTCGCTAACCAGGGCAAGTAAGCGACGCGGGGCCTCGGTTTCGTCTGCGTGGACGAGGCCGGGGCTTCGTCGTGCCTGTGGGCGCGACAACTGCGGGGTTGGGATGATGCTTGTGCCTCCTTGGGCGTGTGCGAGGGGTGTGTTGAAGTAGGGGTGCGCGGGTGAACGAACGAGTGTGGCGCATTCCCTAAAACTGACCATCCGATCGTGACTGGGGTCGCAGAGATGGTCGTATGGTGGTCGTGCTTGACGTTGGTTTGTATCGTTCCTCTAATGCGTGTAACGTTGGGCTTTCACACTGTCTCGGAGATATTCGTCAGGCAACTGGTAGAATGGACGTGCTATCCACGCGAGCACCCAGGAGTCCTTCCATGTCGTTCGAAATCGGTCAGACGGTCGTCTACCCGCACCACGGCGCAGCCACGATCGAAGAGGTCATGACGCGCACCATTCGCGGTGAAGAACGTACGTATCTGAAGCTGCGCGTGAACCAGGGCGACCTGGAGATCCAGGTTCCAGCAGAAAACGTTGACCTGGTTGGCGTGCGCGACATTGTTGACGAGGACGGCCTGGAGGAAGTGCTCACCGTTCTGCGCGCCCCCTACGTGGAGGAACCCACCAACTGGTCGCGCCGCTTCAAAGCAAACCAGGAGAAGATTGCGACTGGCGACATCGTCAAGGTCGCCGAGGTCGTGCGCGACCTGACGCGCCGCGACGACCTGAAGAAGCTGTCCACGGGCGAGAAGCGCATGCTGACGAAGGCCCGTTCCATCCTCACCTCTGAACTGGCCTTGGCCCGCAATATCGATAAGTCAGCCGCCGCTGATCGCCTCGATTCTGTCTTGGCTGAGGGCCGCATCGAGATCGATGATGACGCAATCTCCGAGTGAGGTTTGCGCGGTCCTGACGGCCGCCGGGTCCGGCTCTCGCCTCGGCTGTGAGCTGCCCAAGGCTCTCGTTGAATTATCGGGCCGCCCCCTGCTGTGGTGGGCGGCCCGCGGCCTACGCGCCGGGGGAGTGGGCATGATCGTTGTCACTGCCCCGGCCTCGTGCCTCGGTGAGTTCCGCGCCGCGATCGACGGCTTGGGCGACGTGCTTGTCGTCGCTGGTTCAGACCGCTCGCGGCAGGCCTCCGTCGCACTGGGCTTGGCTGCCCTCGGGGACAGAGGCACGGATACGGTCGTCCTCGTGCACGACGCGGCTCGCCCCCTGACCCCACCGCAGGTCACCGCGCGCGTCATCGACGCGGTGCGCGCTGGCGCGGGCGCGGTCATCCCCGTCCTGCCCGTCACCGACACGCTCAAGACCGTGGATGCCTCGGGCCTCGTCACGGGTACGCCGCGGCGCGCCGACATGGTGGCCGTGCAGACTCCGCAGGGCTTCCGCTGGGATGTGCTCACGCGCGCGCACGAGGCGGGCGCCTCCCTCGGGGCAGACGAGGCCGTGGCCGCCACGGACGACGCCGGCCTGGTCGAGGCGATCGGCGGAGCCGTGCACACGGTCGCGGGTGACGAACGTTCCCTGAAGGTCACGCGTCCCCTCGACCTTGCCATAGCGCGGCTGCTCGCCGACCAGGAGCCGAACTCCTAGGGCGCAGGATTAGTCAGGGTGGCCACCGCCACTGACGTGTTGACAGCGAACAAGGCTGAGGCTGGGACGTATCGATCATCCGTCACCCTCCACGTGCGTCTCCTTCGTCCCTGACATGCCAGCATGTTGCATCCGGTCAGGTTGCGCTGGTGGTTCCCCCTCCTCGTCCCCACTGCGGTCCCGGCACGTCCCCACACGTGGGTCGCCGCCCCTCAGGCGTCTGGGTCCTGCCCTCGCAGGAGCGCGCGAACCACATCGACGCCGTCCTTGGTGCCGAGAACGCGTCGCCGCCCGGGGTTGGAGACGAAATAGTCGATAAGGCGCTCGAAGGTGACGTAGGAGAGGCCAGGATCTTTCAAATGCAGCCACATGATGCCTTCCTCGCCGTCTGCGGTCCAGTGAATGGCGGTCATGCCCTTGACGGTCTCGCCCACGCCGGTCACATCACTCCAGGCCGCCGTTTTGAGCCGAGGAAGAATGTCTTTCTCGGCGAAGGCGAAACCCGAGGGGACGAGAAGGAGCTTCTGTGCTTTGACGTCGCGCGGTTGCGGAAAGTACAGATACGTCTGTTTCACGAGAAGGGAAACGATAAGGAGGAACGCCCAGAGTGACATGAGAAAACCACTCTTTGGACTCCAGGAGAATGAGAGGGGAATGAGCGAGATCAAAACGCCGCTCACTGCCCATGTGAAGCCGGCGAGCCGCCTGCGAGAAAAGGTCGTGTCCCCGGTGATCAACAGCTCGGTGACCGTGCGGTCCTTCTCGCGCGTCGTGGTGGCAGTGACACTCGGCGGGCGGCAGGGTGCGCGCGCGTAGGCAACGGCGGCTGGAATGAAGGCGACGAGGAGAAGGCAGACGATAGCGAGTCCGTAACGTAGGCCGAGGGCGGAGAAACCGAGTGTGATGAGGGCGACGAGAACAAGTGCTGCCGCGACTCCGATGGCGTAGAAGCACACGGGGGCGATCCATGCTCGTCGCATGATGGCGTCGGCTTGTGCTGGGGTGAGAGGACGGTGGATGAACGTCAGGGGGAGCATGCGCCTAGCCTGCCGTCAGGATGTCGGTGACGAGCTGCGGTCCCTGCGGTGTTCCGAGCGTTGCTCGGTCCTCAGGATGAGCGACAAAGTGGTTGATGAGACGCGCGAGTTGCCAGTAGGAGATGGGCATCCCCTTCATATCGAAAACGAGCGCATCCTCGGAGTCTCGGGTGGATACGTGCATCAACTGATGCGACTCCTTGTTGGCGACGAAAAGCTCGAAACCCTCAATCTGGGGGTTGCGATCCCAACGGATATGTGTCGGGTTGTCGTGCAGGAGGGGCTGAATCGACAGGTGATCGGGACCGAGCGTGATCATCGGTGACCGGTGGATGCGCGAGGGGCGATATTTGGTGGTGACGAAGAGCGTGTAGGCAAGGTAGGAGAAGCAAAAGCCGATAATAATGCTGGTAATGCTCTCTGGCCGAACGAGAAAGAACGCGACGGAAGCAGGTCCCCATGCCATCATCACGATGAGGACTGTAGAAGAAAAGCGAATCGCCGTTGTGTCCGGATACAACGTCACTGCGCCATGCTCGACATGGAGCGCAGTTCCCCGGTGGCGACGTACGAAGCGCTCTACTCCGACGTAGATAACGCCAAGCGTGGCAAGTGACAGGTAGACAGCGAAAATAACAGCAATACCCGCTGGCATAATAAAGCACAGAAAATAGCTCAAGGCGGTGCCTGCAACCAGCAATAGGATTGGTTTAAATAGCCGGTCAGCTGTATTGAGTTGTGCGTCTGCCTCGGACAGGCTTTGCAAGTGAGGTGACTTTACCATGCCGCTCCAAACATGTAGTAGGGTAGATGCGCGACAAAGGCGTCAGCTCTTTCGCGATATTCAAGTGGAATCTCTTCGTAAAGAGTGTCACCTCCAGCTGCAGTGATGATGCCTGCTGTGACGCCTGCTATGGCTCCAAGGCCTGCGCCAACAGCAGCGCTCTCAGGGCCGCCAATCGCGCCGTACAATGCGCCTTCGACCGTATCCGATACCACGGCTCCGGCGATGGTTCCTACGGCCAAACTTGCAGAACCTGTGATGGCTGTTTGAGCGGGTGTGTCTGATGTGACCACATCGTATCCAAGATGTGCGACGCCAATGGCGGTTGCTGCCTTTGAAAGTGTTGAGCCAATGCCGCGCATTCGTGCCACACTGTCATCGCTAGCAGATGCAAGGCGTGCGACGGAAGCTTCGGTTATTGCTGCCGGCAACGGCTTCGCGGTACTAGGTTCGATCATTTCTGATGCTGCAAGCGTGTCAACGAGTGATGCGTATAAATTTGTCGAGATGTCCCATGATGTTGTGGTGGCGTCAGGTAGGATTTGCCAGGGATCGCGCGCATACTTTAACATCCCACTACCGACTTTGCGAGCAAAAATTAATAAAGCGCACTCTTCTTGAACTGAACGCACATGCGTGACTACCCATTGCTCGAGGTCGTCCCGTACAGCCTGAACCTGCTGGTCAAGCTCATGAAAAATCTCAACCTGGCGGTCATGTGAGAACTTACCGTCTGGACTTCCCACTTGCACGCCTATTGAAGGGGGAGTGCCATATGCTGATTCTGGGTAGCACTTACCTATGGTGGGTTCCGGAATGGGATCTGGAGGCAATATGTCGTATTTGTTGACAATGGCGAGGTTAGCGACCTTGGCTTGCTCACGAATCGATTCCATGTCGCGGTAGTGATAATCCAACTGCTGAGCATAAGCGCGGAGTGCTGCGTATGCGGAATAAAAGCGATCTGTGAGCCGCTGGACTTTGGCCCCCATGCTGACTGCGGCATCGTCGTAACTATGAGCGGCCTCTCCGTCCCAGGCGTAAAAGTTTGTCCGCAGCTTACTCTTGAACTGGCCTGAGAGTGTATCTAAGCTTTCATAGACGGTGTATAATTTGTTAGCCGCTTCGCGAATATCATCGGGATTTCCGTAAATCCGAGTATCGATTGATGCTTGGTCAGTCATGCCTGTGCCTGCTTGTTGATATTCGCGAACGTTGCAGCTCCACTTGCCTCGTTTTGTTCGAAGGCCCCAATTTGTCTCTGGAGCTCATCGCGCGTGTCGCCGAGAAGGGTGGTTAGAGTGCTGGCATCCGTTGAAAGTGCGCCAAGCATATCTGTAATGATGAATGTTGTGATTCCGGCGTCGATTTCCTGTGGCATGGTGGGAGCCAGGCGGTCTAATCCTGCCGCTGCGATTGTATAGGTTTGTTTGAGTTCGGTCAGAAACCCGTCGGTGCTGACCTTTAGGTCACCCTTCATGCTCACTCATCTTCCTTACGATGTTACTGACGTAGTAGTCAACAACGAGGTGGGTGTAACCCGTTTCCTCTTTGAGTGTCGAGAGCTTGGAGGTTGGGATGGTGGCCCACGGTTGCTTGTCGCCGAGCGCGTCAAGAAGCCTATCGAGTGCTGTGTAGGCGAGAAGAATCTTTTCCTTCTGAACTCCGTCTGCAATCGAAATCTGGACGATCCCATCGTCGTCTAGATAAACGGGAATATAGATGTAAGGAGGTGCTATATCTGGGTGCGTGTTAACGGACATCTCTGCCACGCATACAGTATATTGCATCCGGTCAGGTTGCGCTGGCGGTTCCCCGGCCTCGTCCCCACCGCGCCGCCGGACGAGCGGGGGAAGCGAAACGTGGTAGTTTCACCCTGGACGCACGCGCGCCGCCGAGCACTCCCCACCGAAGGAGCCCGATCACATGAGTACCACTCCCTCCCCCCGCAACCGCGTCATCACGCGCCAAGTCGTCGAATGGGCGGCCTGGGACTGGGGGAGCGCCGCCTTCAACGCGGTCGCCACCACCTTCGTGTTCACGACCTACCTGACCAGCGACGGCGTCTTCACCGACGCGGGCACCGCCTCAAGCTGGCTCAGCAACGGCATGACGATCGCGGGCCTGTTCATCGCGCTCCTCGCCCCCATCACCGGTCAGCGCGCCGATCGACGAGGCCGGGGCGGAGTCTGGCTCGGATGGTTCACCGGGTTGGTCGTCGCCTGCATGCTCGCCATGTACTTCGTGCACCCCGAGTCGGTCCTCGGACCCAAGGGCGCCCTCATGCTCGGCATCGCCCTGCTGGGCCTGGGCAACGTGTTCTTCGAGTTCGCCTCCGTGAACTACAACGCGATGCTCAACCACCTGGGCGAGAAGGAGGACCGCGGCAAGATTTCGGGCTTCGGCTGGGCGTCCGGCTACATCGGCGGTATCGTCCTGCTGCTCATCCTCTACGTCGGCCTCATCGGCGCGAACCTGCTGGGCGTGCCCACGGACGAGTACCTGCCGATCCGCATCTCCATGGTGATCGCCGCCCTCTGGCTCGGCGGCTTCGCGATCCCCGTTATCCTCCACCCGCCGCTGCCCAAGAAGGTCCACACCGGCGGCGATCACGAGTCCATCCTCGACTCCTACAAGCTCCTGTGGCGCACCGTTTGCACCCTGAGCTTCGAGGCCCCGCACACCCTCTTCTTCCTCATCGCCTCCGCTGTCTTCCGCGACGGCCTGGCCGGCGTCTTCACCTTCGGAGCTGTTCTGGCCAAGACGGCCTTCGGTTTCAGTGCCGGACAGGTCATGGTCTTCGCGATCGCCGCGAATATCGTCGCCGGCCTGGCGACCGTCGCCTTCGGCTGGGTGGACGACAAGATCGGCCCGAAGAAGGTCATCATCCTGTCCCTGTGTGCGATGGTCGTCGCCGGCTTTGGCGTCTTCTTCCTCCACGCCCGCGGCCCCATCGTGTTCTGGACCCTGGGCCTGGCCCTGTGCGTCTTCGTGGGCCCCACTCAGTCCGCGTCGCGCTCCTTCCTGTCGCGCATCATCCCCGCCGGGCGCGAGGGCGAGGTCTTCGGCCTCTACGCGACGACCGGCCGCGCCGTGTCCTTCATGGCCCCCGCGATGTACAGCCTCTTCCTGCTGATCGGCAAGCGCCTGACCCCCGCCGGCGAGGACTACACCTACTGGGGCATCCTCGGCATCATGCTGATCCTCGGCGTGGGCCTGGCCCTCACGATCCCCGTGAAGGCAGACCGCGCTACGCTCCACCACATGGAGGACTGAGCGCCCAGGGGGCACGAGGCCGTCCAGGCGCGCCCCGGCCTCGTCCCCGAGGCACCCGCGCCCACACACGACACGTCCCCGACGCGACCGAGTGATCCTCGGGCGTCGGGGACGCGTCGTTTATCGGTCGCTACGTGGCGGGTGTGAACGCGACGATGCTGTCGCCCGTGACCCCGATCAGCAGATCGTCGAAGACCCACGCGAGGGCTTGAGAATCGTTGAGTTCCTCGGACTCGTAGGTTGTGCTGTTGGTGATATCGAAGAAATGGACAGTGGTCTGCGATTCGCCGCTTCCCTTCACGAAGAGCGCGGACGCGTCAGCACTCATGCGCGAATATGTGGGGACGACAGCACCATAACCCGCTTCATCGAAGTAGGAAACGCCTCTGGTGTGAACCATCGGGTAGGAGGTGGCGCCGGTGGGACGCACAGACAGGCAATACTCGTCGTGCTCGTGGTCCAAGGAGATGGAAACCTGTCCGGTGGTCCACACCGGCATGTCCTTGGTGGCGTAGGCCTTGATCTCCTTGAGCGAGGGCATGTGACCATCATCCGTGGGTGGGAATTTGTTGAATTTAACCTCGTACGTCTCGACGAAGGACCCCGACGCGTCATAGGCGCTCACCGTTCGATAATCCTCAACGATAACCACGCCGTCGCTCGCAACGATGATCCGAGGAACATCGCGCTCGCCCTTGGGCGGCCAGTCTCCCAGAGTCGTCAGATCGCCAGTGTGGGGGTCGACGATCTGCGGGATGTAATGCTCGTCGTCAACCGGAACGAGCACCGACGAGCGCCCGTTTGCAGTGAGCACGCCATCGGTTGGGTGCGTGATGTCGGACGTACGCAGGCCCTCGTGACGCTGCGGCGAGGTCGCGGTGCTCCACTGCTGCGTCCATTGCCCGTCCTGCTCTGTCCACCCGCTGCACGACTCGCGCGTGTCACAGGTGACGACGATACCGTCGACAACACCCATGGGCAGAGCGTCTCCCCAGGGGGCCTGAGACTGGGTACCTGTCGCTTTGTCGACCACGAGCCCGTCGATCAGGAGCTGCGTGTCAGTGGTCAGGGAGGCGGGGTTGGGCGTGGCTCGGATGGCGGGAGCCTGCGGGCCGCTCGTCTGCCAGAGTTCGCGTGCATCGGTGCCGGACACGTCGTACGCCATGATCGTCGCTGATGATGGGGCAGTGCCCTCCAGGCCGTAGACGAGCGCGTAGACGGTCGTGCCGTCCGTGACGAGGCGCGGGGGCAGAGATGATGTCCACTGGCCGATGGGAAGTTTCCACGCGACGGCGATCCCCGACGACCATGCTGAGGACAGGGTGTGCGTGTCGGTCGCATCTCCGTGGTAGCCCACCGGAGACGAATCCGCCCACACGTGGGAGGCGTTGGTGTACTTTGGTTTGTCCTTGTGAACAGGGAGGAAGGTTCGGGCCAGGCCGTAGCCTGCGATCATCGTTGCCACCACGACGGCGGCGATGACCAATACGTGGCCTCGTTTACGAGGAGTCTCCATCGTCATGTCGTTCGCATCGGCGCGCTGGTCGGCGGTCATAGTCCTCGTCCTCTCGTGTTGTGTCTGTCGTTGTCGTTAGAACGAATGCGGTGTAAAGGCTGCGATGCCCTCGTCGGTGACCGCAATGAGCAGGCCGCGGGCGTCGGGGACGGTTCTCTTGATCCGCTCACTGGCTCGCGGGCGTGAAAGCGACGACCGCGCCGTCGCTGGTCCCGACGAGCAGGTCGTCGAAGACCCACACCACGTTCGTGGCATCGTCGAGCTGCGGCAACACGTAGGTCATATCCCGCGACATGTTGAAGAAGAAAGCCCGCCGTTGGGCAGAGGGTACGCCCTGAATGTACAGGGCATTTCCCTCGGCGCTGGCGCGCACCTGGGCGGCGTGCCACGTGTTGTACTCGGGCATCTCGGGGAATGACTCGCCGGGTTTGATCCTATAGCTCTCCCCGCTGGTAGAGACGGCGACCATGGTATAGCTGTGGTCGTCATTCGGATAGGGGCGCTCGACGGTTCCCGTCGTCCAAGGGGCACCGCCCTGCGTCAAGAAAGAACTGAGGTCTGCCACGCTCGGGACCTCACGGTCGGAGGTTGGAAGACGGTCGAGCTCCCACCCTGCCCCGACAGTTCCCACGACCTCGCCCCCGGTGTTGTAGGCGATGGTCTCGGACTTGCTCGCAACGAGGACTCCGTCCCTCGCCAGCGTGATCCTGGAGACGGAAGGGCCTGCAGTGGAGGGGGCCTCCCCGAGCGTCGTGACTGCGCCCGTGGCCGGGTTGATGACCTGCGGGGCGTAGTGGGCCTCGTCGACGGGGACGACCACGGCAGCGCCCGCTCCGCTGCCAACGACTGCCGTCGTGGGCCTGGTCAGCCCCGAGTGGGCCAGGCCTGCGCGGCGCTGGGGCGAGGTCGTCGTGGACCACAGTCTCGTCCACGCGCCCGAGTCGCGGGACCAGCCGGAGCACGAGCTGAATGTGTCGCAGGTGACGAGGACGCCGCCTGCCACCCCCATCGGCAGGTCGGAACCCCAGGGAGCCTCCGTCTGGGTGCCGGTCGAGCGGTCGACAATGATGCCGCTCAGCAGAATCTCCTCCGAGGTCGAGACAGAGGAGGGGAACGCCTCGGCGCGAATTCGGGACGGTTGGGGCCCGGTCGTGGTCCACTGGTTGACAGGCTCGGAGCCCGACACATCGTAGGCGGACACGGTGGTCACGGCCTCGCTACCGCTCCCGTAGGTGAGCACATACAGGGTCGACCCCTCCGCGATCAGCCGAGCGGGCAGGTGGGAAACGTCGCCGGTGGGGAGCGTCCACGCCGTTGCAGCGCCCGAGGCCCACGCGTCGGGGAGCTCGTTCGTGTTGGTCGCCTGTCCCCGGTAGCCAATCGGTGTCAGAGACACCGATTGTTCCGGGCCGTCATTGGACGGAGGCGGGGTCGCCGCCGGGCCGGGGAGCTGGTGGGCGCTCGTGCTCAGCGAGGGGGCGAGGAAGGCACCGAGGCTCGCGACAAGCGCGACGCCCGTCAGGAAGAAGCGCCCGTGCAGCGTGGGCGTGGTTCTCGTGGAAGTCCCGTAGAGGGGGGCGTTGGTACTCATGGGAGTGTCATTTCTGTCGTCGCTCGGGGTGGGGGCGCGGGCGGGTGTTCAGGGGCAGGGGTCACGAGGCCTTGGGGGTAAACGCTACGACGCCGTCGAGCGTTACGCCGATGGCCAGGTCATCGAAGGGCCACATGAGGCGATCAGCGTCGTGGAATTCCTGCGAACCGTGTCCCTTGCCGCTGGCCGTGTCATAGAAGAATCTGTTACCAGAGTGGTTAATGTCGACGGAATCGACGTACACGACCGACGTGTCGGTGCTGGCGCGGACCGCGGAGAGCCCCGAGCTGGGGGCGGTGTACGACTGGTCGTTATTGCTGGGATCAATATCGACGCTCGGCCTTCCGTCGCTCGGTGTCACTGTGAGGGTGAGGGCCGCCTGCTGGGGAGTGACCGTCGCATTCGTCCATGCGGGCGTCCCTCCGAGCAGGAAATCGGTGAGTTCCGATGTGGAGGGAACACGTCCGTCGCGCGTGGGTGTTCTCGCCGACTTCTCGTAGGAGTGAACGCCTGTGATGAAGCCGTCGGCGTCGTAGGTGATGAACAAGTCGTCGTTGAAAGCTATGACCCCATCGCTGGCGATGATGACAGACATCTTGTCGTCGCGCCTGGTCCCGAATGGACTGACTGAGGCGGCGTCCGTGACCTGCCCGGTCCGCGGATCGAGGAGCTGGAGCAAATGCGTCTGCGAATCAACGGACAGGACGACCGACTGGTGCTCTCCGGTGCCGATCACGGGAGTATCGGGATAGGCGATGCTGTCCGAGGTAGGCAGGGCATCGAGGAGGAAGTCGGTGGTTGTCTCCCACTGGCGAACCCACGAGGAGGACTCCTGCGTCCAGCCCGAGCAGGTCTGTTGGCGATCGCACGCCACGACGATGCCGTCAACGGCCGCGAGCGCCTCCGATTCCTCCCATGGAGCCAGAGACTGGGCGCCCGTCGCTTTGTCGATGACAATGGAATCGACGATGAACTGGTCTCCATCTGACACGAAGGTGGATTGCCTGAACGACTCGGGTACTGGCCCTGTCGTGCGCCACAGCTCGCGCGGCTGCTCGGAGGAGATGTCGAAGGCCGCGACGGTGGCCTCACGAGTGGAGGAATCCGGGCCGATGTAGAAGACGTACAGGATGGTGCCTTCGATGGTCGTGAGCGCCCGGGGGCCGTACTGTGAGGACGGGAAGGGGATCCTCCACGCCGTCTCGACGCCCGAGGCCCAGGCGGGGGAGATCGATCCCGTGCTCGTCGCGTCCCCGGAGTACCCGACGGTGGGCATCGAGGCCAATGAATGGTGAGGGTCCTGACCCCCCAGGGTCTGCGTGAGCTGACGGATGCCGAAGACTACGGCCAGAATGACGATGACGCACAGCAGAGCCGCGAGGAGGACTGGCCTCCCGCGTCTCCTCGCGTGGGGCTTGGGGACGCCGGGCTGGGGGATTGGGGGCGTTCCGCTCGGCGGCACCCACTGCTCGGCCTGCGGGGGAGTGTTCGTGCCCGGATGACCATCATTGCTCATGGGTAGTTTCTATCACAGGATAATGGCGGCGTGGTAACCGGTCCCAACATCAGGAAGACACCGCGACGAACGCTTTGATGCCGTCCTCGGTCATGCCGATGATCATGTCGTCGAAGACTCACGCGGTTCTCCCCTGGCCAGCCACGGCCTCGTCACGAGGAGGCTGACACGAAGGCCGTGAACCCCGTTGTGCTCATGCCGGTCAGCATGTCGTCGTACACCCAGGTCAGCTGCGTGGCCCGCGCGGGCGACAGGGCGTGCGTATCGATGCGGGGCCTGCGTCTAGTTGGACGCGTGGGCGGCCCGGACCATGAGGACGCTGGCCAGCGCGGCCACGCCCTCGCCTCGGCCCGTAAATCCCAGGTGATCCGAGGTCGTTGCCGACACGGTGACCGTGCCCCCGGCGATCTCGCTCATGACCGCGCAGGCCTCGGGCAGGCGGGCCGCCATACGCGGGCGATTGCCCACCACCTGCACGGTCGCGTTGCCGAGCACCCAGCCGGCCTCGGCGGTCATGCGGCGAACCTCCTGCACGAGCGCGCGCCCCGAAGCGCCCGCCCACTCCGGGCGATCCACGCCGAACACCGTGCCCAGCTCGCCGAGCCCCGTCGCCAGCAGCATCGCGTCGCACAGGGCGTGCGCGGCCACGTCCGCGTCCGAATGACCCTCAAGGGGGTGCTCGCCCGGCCACTCCAGGCACGCGACCATCAGCGGGCGCTGTGAGTCGGGTGCGGCGAACGCGTGGACGTCGACCGCTTGGCCGATGCGGAAAGGCAGATCAGTCATGGAACCAGGGTAGCGTCACGAGGAAGTCGGCGTGAAGGCGATGAGGCCCTCGTCCGTCACCCCGACCAGCAGGTCGTCGTAGACCCACGTGAGATTCTGCGCCGCCGTCAACTCGGTCGAGGTGTACGCCTTGTTGTTCGCCATGTCGAAGAAATAGACGCTCTGTTCCTTGTATCCGATCCTCTGAACGAACGCAGCCGCCCCGTCGGCGCTCGCACGAGCGTGCGTGGGCGCGAACAGGCAGAAGCTCCCGTAGCTGTCTGCGATCCCCTTCATTCCCTCCGCAGAGTAGGTTGCGGCACCGGCCGTCGTGTGCAAGGTGAGGACCTCGCACCTGTCGCCGCTCGCCTCCATCATGCCCGTCGTCCAGGGGGTCTTACCCGAGGTGAAGAACGCCTCCAGGTCACTCAGGGTCGGCACGGCGCCGTCATCCGTGTAGACCTTGTTCTTGGTATTACGGTCAAAAGCAGAGATGAACGTGCCAGTGACATCATACTTTTCGAGCTGGTTGGCCTTTTTGTCCAGGATCAGGCCATCCGCTGTCGGATACAGTGCGGTGAGGCTCGAGGGCTGTTTGAAACGGCCCTCAGCCCCGAGCGTCGTCACGACACCCGTGTGGGCGTTGACGATCTGCAGGTTCCTGTAGTCATCGACGGGCACGATCACGGAGGCGTCCTCGCCTGAACCGATTGTGGGGGGCACCTCCAGCTGCCGGACTTTGGAGTTATTCGATTGATGCCCCGTGATGGCCTGCCACAGGCGCTTCCACGAGCCGGAGGAATACGTCCATCCTGAGCAGGTCTCGTAGCCCGAACAGGTCACCAGGACGTCGTCGACCAATGCCATTGGCTGGTCGTTCTCCCACGGCCCCTCCGCCTGAATGCCCGTCGACTTTGAGACGAGGATGTTGCCGACGATCAGCCACTGGCCGGCGGAAACAATGCTGAAATTCGACGTTTCATGTGTCATCCGTACAGAAGCATCCGACGATGTCCACAGCACGGAAGGTGTCGAGGAAGATACATCGATGGCCGCGATCGAGAACGATCTATTCGTATCGGACAGAGACGCCATGTAGATCGTCGTTCCATCGGCAAACAGCCGGGTCCACGTTCTATGTTCCTGCTCCACGTCGCTACGAGGATCGGCGAGAACCCATGCTGGGCTTACGCCCGCGGCCCAGTTCGACGAAAGAACGTTCGTGTTGGTGGCCGAGCCCTGATACCCCTGAACGGCGATGGGGCCCCTCGTGATACTGCTGAAGGAGGGTGCGTTCGCCATGAGCCTGGGCACAGCGAGAACAAGAACGACGACTGCGAGGACCGCACCGATGATGACCTTCTTATCCAAGGCATTGCGAGCGAGGTGCTGCGGATCGCGCGTTCTGCGCGGAGGACGACGGCCTTTCCGGGGTGCGCTCGCGGGGGACGAGGCCTCGTCGCGAGAAGCCGACGAGCGGGGTGCCGCCGTGGTTCGCGTCGCCCCCGTGACGAGCGAGCCCAGGACTGGCTTCAACGACGAGGCGACGCCCGACTGCCCGGTCGCAGTGCCCTCTGACTGCCCGATTGTGGGCGCAAAGCGATCGGAGACCGGCGAGGTGCCGGTCGAAGCCGCGCGGTCTGCGGGCTGCTCGGCGGTGCTCTGCGTTGTCGGCTTGGCTCCGTGCGCGGGGCTGGAATCCGTGTCCGGGGGAGCCCAGCGGGAAAAGTCGTTGCTCACACCACGTTTCTACCACACGCCCCTAGGGAGCCTCCCCCGATCCCATGCCCCGGCCTCGTCCCACGCATGTGACGAGGAACGGGCGCCCTCGCAGGCCACGACCCCTCTCCGATAGGATCGACCCGTGCGCTACATTTCGACCCGACGCGGCCCCAACACGCCCACCCGTTCCTTCAGTGACATCCTCCTGGAAGGCCTCGCCCCCGACGGCGGCCTCTACCTGCCCGAGGAATACCCGACGCTGTCTCGCTCCGATCTGGATGAGCTGCGCATCGTCCTGCGCGAGGACGGCTACGCGGCCATGGCCGCCGGCATCATCTCTATCTTCGTCGACGACATCCCCGCCGACGACCTGAGCGCGATCACGGCCCGCGCCTACCGCACACCCGCCTTCTCCGACCCCCAGATCGTCCCCGTCGACGCCCTGGAAGGCACCGACCTGCACCTCGCCCACCTCTCGAACGGCCCCACAGCCGCCTTCAAGGACATGGCGATGCAGCTCCTCGGCGAGCTTTTCGAATACGAGCTCACCCGCCGCGGCGACTGGCTCACCATCGTCGGCGCCACCTCCGGCGACACCGGCTCCTCCGCCGAATACGCGCTGCGCGGCCGAC
>ERZ773057.285-NODE-285-length-22722-cov-7.406538_pt1 | contig 22722 bp, 24 predicted proteins | sample MGYA00580629_ERZ773057 | MGnify/ENA primary metagenome ERZ773057 (study PRJEB29015, sample SAMEA2738143) | human oral metagenome | biome: human oral; feature: human-associated habitat; material: saliva | place: China | collected 2163 ...
TAGTTAAGAAGAACTTTAAGCTTTCCAAGCTTTAAATCTAAGCATTTACTATATTTCTATAGTAAGGGGGTTTTACATCGAGTTTATAGTTTTTTTTATTTTTATAAAACTATTGTTTTACCCAGCTATAATTTTAACTCTATAATCACGTACAGACTGGACAGCATACTCTAAAAGCTGTTTTCTGACTCTTTGGATGTAATGATCAGATCCATCGAACAGACGTGTCTTTTTAACAGAGAACCACCGATAGCTAGGCTTCATATCTTTTCTCACATCGCCCTTCTTAAATTTCGCAACAGCATTCGGATTATTCTTTCCGCAGAACTTTCCTGTGCTACTATCGATATATTGGGTCTTCGTATAAGTCGGATACACTTCTTTTTCCATTTCATACATAAAACGATCACAGAACCAGAAGCGAATCATAAAAGCACTTTTCATCGTGTAATGAAAAGCAAACCACTTAATTCCCTTATTTCCATTCGTAACCTTATTAGCAAAGGATAAAGCCACTTTCTTAGTGCTTTCATAATTGTGGAAGCCCCTTGGCAACATTAAAGTTATACAAGTACCATAACGATTATTCTTGTACTGTCCCCCTATTTCTTCATTTTCTTTAATATACTGCTTTAAAAACTGGCTAAAACCTAAATTATTAAGAGGAGAACAGCATAACAAAGCTAATCCTCTCATTTTCTTTCTTTTAGCCCTCTTCTTACCTAAAATAATATCTTTTGATCTTCTCACTGGTTCGATCCTTACGAAACCTCTATATTCCTTATCTGAAGCATTACATAATATTGTCATCGCATCTGAATTAATGTCCATATTTTCTTCTCATTTTCCTTCCTATTTCAACTTGTTTCCTAATTTGTAACCTAAAATTTAATGTCCCAGCTGTCATAAATACGCAACATCGTGTTGCTTTTTCTCTGGGAGAAAATTTTTGAGAAAATCCACGTTTTTTTGCAGATTTTCTCTTATAATTCTTAGTATATACTGCTATTTTTAAAATTGCAATAAAAAAATAGGAATTATTTTTCCTATTTCTTATAGCGGATATTCTGGGAATGGCTCCATAAATGTATATGTCCAATAGACACTTCCATACCGCTCAGCTGATAATTGTTTTGCTAGACGGCTTGTAATCAGCTTTAGCGTGATAGGATTGATTTCCGTGGACGCTACAGTTGGCACTGCAAACATCCGTAAGCTCCTATCCTCTTTATAAATCCATGCAAAGCCAGTTTCTACTCTGAGTATATCTAGGATCAAAGCTTCTGGACCATGTAGTTCTTCATCAAACATTGACTGATATTCTTCACAATAATTATTGCCTACAAACACCTTCTGTACTCCATCAGGCAGACTTATCGTATGCTTTGCCGCAAAATTTCTAAAATCCTTTTCTGTTAGTTTAGCTGGAAGATAGAACCCGAATCCTGTTTCGATCATTGGGATCTCTTCTAGTTCCACCGTCTTATTTCCGACCTGGTATTTGTTTGTGAGTGCTTCTTTTAACAAACGTTCCTTATCAATGTTATTATCTTTAGGTAATACTTCCTGGTTTGAATATAAGAAATTATATCCGTCTTCAGCAACAAACTCTCCCTTTATGATCATGTCTTGGATTGTCTTATCGAATCCCATCTTAACAATATCTGCTGCATCGGTAGTCACATTGATTGGACAGAAGCCATTTAATTGCTGTGCAAACATTACACAAACAACAAACTTCTTCAAGGATGTTCCAAACTCGCTTGAGACAATGAACATAGAAACCTTATTTTTGGCAAACATGATCGAAGTTACCTTCTCTACAGACACAGGGAAAGAAAATGTTGACTCCATAATCTCTTTCATGTACAGCTCTCTGCTTTTAACTGTATCTTGGATTTTATTGATACTTTCGAGAATCGCCTTCTTCATTGTCGTAATAAATTCTTTTGGATCCAACATTTCTTTCACAGAACTCAATCGGATCTCTGTATCCTTTGTAATCAGCGGGTATCCACACGCCTTTACAAGCTCATTTAACGTTATGTAGTTATACGCATTATTAGCAAACTTACGAAGCATCTGCATTGTTGGTTTTGGTCCGTTCCCATTTAATAATTTGCTGATAGTACCTTTTGAAACCCCGCAACTTTCTGCAAACTGTGTAATTGTTCTTGGCTTTATTGCAATTCTTAATAACATTTTAAAATCTTCCATATATTTTCTTTTTTTTATCCTTTTCTTTAATTCCAATTCTAAAATTCCATTTGGAATGTGTCCATATATACGCAGCATCGTGCTGCTTTTTCTCTAGGTGAAAATTTTAGAAGAAAACGCCTATTTCTTAATGTTTTAGACGATTCCTTCTCTACAAAAATTATTGTACATCATGCCCACAAAGAAAGCAATGACAAATTATCTGATAAAAAAAGAAGAATTTAACTTAGTCCTTCTTCTTCTTTAGTACGTTGTCCAGCACTACTTTGCCAAATCCAACTAGAACAATAAGTCCGCTTAACTCTGCAAAGATTCCGTTTGACAACGCAATTCCTAGTAGCATAATGCCAAATCCAATTTCACTTTTCATTTTTTTCTTTTCTCCCTTCTGAATTTTACTTTAACCGATATGATCAGCTATTACAACGAAAGCTGAAAGACAACAAGAGACGAATGCTAAGAACAACATTAATATTCCAATCGCCATATCTTCTTCTTTGTTTGTACTGCAAAACATAGCTACGAACAGATTTGAGCATGGAAATAACAATGTTACTAATCCGATTGCCAAATTGCCTTTGATTAATATTTCTTCGCTTTGTAGTAAATAGCTGGCAATATATACAATAGCTGTTATTGTCGCCCACATCATTCTTATAATCTTTTTCTCTTTTGCCGTGTCGTCCATTACTACTTCCTTTCTTTTTACAAAACTTTCTGCATAATAATCAGAATAACCAGAGATGATCCAGCAAGCATTGCTGATGTGACTTCCACAAAGAACATCTCTTCCTTATTTCTTTTTAGCAAAACAAATTCAAGTCCATCTTTAAAAGGAATAATAGTAAATCCTAGTCCAAGAACAACGGATACGACTTTGATAATCGTTATATTCTGGAGCGAAATCGACAATACTATAGCCACCGATATCGTAATCATCCAAGCGGTTATCATCATGTTCTTAATATCTTCTGTTCTCATGTCTACTATTTCCTTTCTATACTTATATTATATGCTAAAAAGAAAGTAAAGTCAAGAGAAAAAAGAGCGATTAACGCTCTTCTTTTGTTGCTGATTCTTTTGCTTTGTTAACAATGTTTTCTTTCGCTGACTTTCCTAATCCGTCCACAGAAATCTTCTTTTCTGCATTCTTGATCAGATCTTGTACATTAGCAACCTTGTTAACTGTCTTTGTAGCTTGATTTGCAATGCCTTTGGCTGCTTCTACACCTTTTTTGGCAACAACTACCTTGCCTGCCACTGGCACGGCTACAGCAGCCTTTTCTGCTGCCTTCTCAGCGGCTTTTTCAGCTGTCTTTGCAGCAGTCTTTTGTACCGCCTTAGCAGAAGCCTTCTGGATTGTATCTTTAGCCTTATTGACACCCTTCTTGGCAATTTCTTTTGCCTTTTCAGCTGCCTTTGTTTTTGCCTTATCTACTTCTGTCTTAATAGGACTCTTCTTGTAGATGTCTTTTGCTGCCTTACCAGATTGGTGTTTTGCCATCTGCTTTGCATTTTTTTCTAGTTCTTTTTCTTGAGCTTCCTTTTTTAAGCCCTGAAGGGCTTGTTTTGCAAGATCAGAACCAACGTTTTCCATTCCCATGTTGTTCACCAATTACCTTTCTTTTCCGATATCAATATTCTTAATCGGTGCAGCCTTTACTGGGGCTGCCTTTGCTACCTCTGTCGCTTTTGAAATTGTTGAAGATACATCTTTAACAAGTGGCGGCTTTACTTTGTTAGCAACCTTGTTGATGTCACGCTCACCCTTCTTCATGGATGGACCAGACCACATTGTCGCATCATCCTTGCTTCTAGTAATATTCTTATTCTTCATTCGCTTCTTTTCCTGTTGAATAAGTTTTGTTGGATTCTTCTTTAGCTCTGCTTCTTTCTTAGCTTTTTCTTCGATGCCACCAGCTTGTAAAGCCTTGTTGGTTAATCCTTCTTTCAACTTGAAGGCTGACTTGATTACTGTAGTCTTAAATTTATTAAGGCTTCTTTCGATGTCAGACTTCATTGGAAGTAAGGATAGGTCGTTTGAAATGTTTTTGATTGTATTTCCAATTACTCTTCCAGCTCCCCTGAAGAATCTTCCGATACCTCCAAAGAAACCTCCGTTGTTATTTTCGCTCATTTTTTTTACCTGCTACATAAAATATACCGAAACGTATATTTTATGATTCCTTTCTTTTTGTATCTTTAGTAATAATGCGTTATCGCTCTTCAGCATCTTTTTCGATTGCTTGATGCTTCGTAGTTAGATCGGGCGATGCAACTGAAAGTTGCAACACTTCTTTTGGTTCGATTTCAAATACTCTGTTATATCCATCATCAGATCTTCGGTAAACCTCAACAGGTTTCCTAAAAATTTCATCTCCATCTTTCGAATTACCAATTTCTTGCAGCCATTCACCGCCATATTTTGTTTCTCCATTAATTAGAACACGACTATATTCTAACTTGTTTAGTGACTCATATAAAGAATCTCTAAATTCAAGTCCGCTTTCTTTTTCTCGAATAGCAACCTTATGCTGCTTCACAAAGTTTTCAACATCTCTCTTTGCCGCTTCGAGAGATTTTCTATCCAAATCATAAATGACAGATTCGATAGATCCGTCTTCAATCATGTCACTTTGTAATTCGATGGTAAAGGTGTAATCATCATCTTGAAACTCGACAGAAACCCAAACGTCTTTGTCTACTTTTTCAATAAACTTTCCAAACTCTTCCACTTCTTTGGCATTTGGTATATCAAGTGCGTCTTCTACTTGTTCGGAAATTAAATTAATTAGACTGTCTGCTTGCTTACTTGTTGGCAGCTGGCGTTTAACTGCTTCATCTTGGTTTCTTGCATCTACTATTATCTTTTCTCGTAATTTTTCAGGAAGAAGGTCTACCTCTTTACCGTTGACTGATAAAACAGCTCTTGGTTTGGTGTAAAATATCTCGCTAGTCTTGGATTCTGTCCAATTTGGGTGGACAATTTTTCCATAAACTGCATTGCTTTGCTCCCTTTGAATCTTTTCTCCTTTACTTGTTCTAATCAAGTTTTCTTTGTAATAATCCACATCTGTTAAAAGGTACCAATTCTTATCGTAGTAATCCCCTGCGTCTTCAATACTTGTGAATTTATCTGCATTCTTTTCTACCCATCTATCTCTTGAACCTTTTTCTAATTTTTCTAATCTATCGTCGAAATCCATTGCCGAATTAGACTCATATTCGTTCTTACGATTATTCACTGGCTCAGTGGAAAATTCAATTCTTCCGAAATCAATATCTCCCAACCCTATTACACGATGTGGAGGAACTATGTCTGCGATTTCAGTTTCTGGTCCCAATCCAGTTCTGTAAAGTTTTGATCCTGGCACAATTTTAAGTTTAACGTGCAGGTCTTCATCCTTTTGATAGTCGTCACCATGTATTTCGTTGCTGTTAAACGTCTTTTCCATAAATGTTTCTTTTGGAATCGTACATTCAAAATTTCCATGTAGGCTAGTTAAAACAAGATCACCTAGTCGTTCGTATTTTTCCATTAACTCATCAAGATTTCTCATGTCATTATCTCTTTCAAGATAATCACCATTATCCATCTTTTCTACTTTGCTGTCGTTCATTTCTCTTAAAGATATTTTTCCCATGAAATTTTCTCCCCTTACCGTCCGATCGGTCTATCAATTGTGCGTTGTGCTTGTTGGAATATTAGTGCGAGCAGGCTATCTGCCTGTCGGTTGTTGAATGGTGCCTCGACTGCCTTAGAGATTACTCTACGTTCAATCGTTTCTCTTTGGTCTTTTGATAATTTCGTCATTTTTTGCTTCATCTTTTCTGGAACTTCGGCAGGCACAGTAATTTTGCGATCTTCCCATGCAGCGATCTTTGCAACGACTTCTCTTCCTTCGTCTGAGTCTATCGTAAACAGTTTGTCATTGATTTTAATAAGTACTTCAGGCTTCATGTAGCAAAAACGCTCATCATAAAGTTCATCCTTATCAATGGGTTCGTCTTTATCTGCACGTGCAAAACGCTCTTCTGTTTTCTTTTTTTTCTCTTCAGCCATTTCTAAGATTCCTTTACGTGGAGGTGAAATTTCGCTTTCTAACATGTTCTCTTTGAAATAGTTTACACTTGTTAAGAACCTCCAGTTATCCGCATAATAATCTATTGCTTGTTCTAAGTCATTGAAAGATTCCTTATTCGATTCGTACCAATTTTCAAATGATTGGTTTTCAAGTCTATTGATATGGGCACAAATATCAAAAAGTCCATCACGTTCATACTGTGTGATTCTACCTAAATCTCCAAGTTCCACCTGAAGGCAAGGATCGACTTTTAAATTAGGGTCTATCGGATCTGACGGATCAAAACAGCGAGCATTTATTCTAAAACTGTTCGATTCGCTACTTTTCATTGTTTCCATACCAAGAAATCCTGATGGGATAATCTGTACTTCGATCTTTACATCTTTTCCTGTTAAAAAGCTGAGTCGTTGTTTGTTGTTATATTCTCGTCCTGACTTTGTGAAAGAATTTAAAATCTTTTTTGCAAATTTTTCTTCTGGAATAGTAAATGAGAAGTCACCGTTAAAATTCTTCAAGACCATATCTATTAATTGATCTCTACTCATGTTATTTCCAACGTATCCGCCTTCTTCATCTCTGACGATTTTGTTTTTATATCCATCTTTTTGCATGGCATCCTGAAACTTTTTAATCATTTTAACAGATTCTTCTCTGTTTTCTCGCTTCTCTTTTTGTTTTTCAAACATTGTTTCTAAATTGATTCCGCCCATCTTCTCACATCCTTTCTAGGTATGTCTTCTTTTTCTCTTTTTGTTGCTGTCTTGTAGAATAAAACTTGCCTCTTTTAACATGCTTGGATCAAAGCCTTCTTTTTTCTCCGCAACTTCTTTCTGTCCTAAGTTTTTATCTAAATCTACTCTTTTAAAACTACCATCTGAGTTTAGCTTTGATTCACTTAATATCTTGCTATTTTCTTGCGAAGAAAAAAATGCAGTTCTTCCAGTTTTGATATTCCTATAAATTTCTTGTTTCTTTAATTTAAAATCTACAAAATTGTTTGCAATATACATAGCAGCTTGGAAGAAGGGAATCGGTTCATCTTCATTATTGCAAAGATAGGTATATATCTTACCATTTTCTTTATCTGCCAATATTTTTATGTAGGATTCTTTATTATCGATCGTGATCGGAACGATTGCTGGCACACCGTATGTGATCGTCATATCACCAAGTTTTGCAAGCTCTAGTATAGCTAGGCTCTCTTTATTTTCATCAAATTCTCTAATAGCATATAAAAATTCATACTCAAACTTTGTCTGGATCTGTTCTAGTGTTTTGATCATCTTCGCACTGCTGACACATATCTCATCTCGATTGCCCACTTTTACGACAAAACGATTATGCTCTAGTGTATATCTGACCATCATCTCTTCATCATTTGCATCGACCAGATCGATTTCGATTTGAATCGGCTGTCCGATTTCTCTTAGAATCACTCTAATGTATCGCCAATAACATATACAAGATTTTTTAAACATAGGCTCATTAGTCTTAATGTCAGATGTTGGTTTGTAAGTCTGCATTTTTCTTCCTCCTGTTCTTTACTTATTATGCCATTTTTACAAAAGAAAAGAGGTTTCAGCCTCTTTTTTCTTCTTCTTATTGTTTTTTAGAATTTTTTACTAGTAAGTATCCAGCCGTCAAGAGTGACGCAATCGTTGTTACAAATGACAATACTAAGTTGCCTCGTACTCCAGTTTCGATCTCAGTATGCTTTGTGGCTACTTTTTCTTCTGTATTTTTTGCGAAAACATAAAGAACGTTTCCATTATCATCTACATCTTTGTGGTCAAAGCGATATCCATCAAATTCTCCTTGTGATCCAATTTCTTCGGCAATTGTATATGGCTTTAATACGTTGCCGTCAGCATCTTCCCAACGAGTGGAGTAATATTTTACGAGCGAATAAACGAAATTTACTTCATTTGCAGACTCTACTTTTTCCTTGAATCGATACCCAGAAATTTCCTTTGGCTCTGGGGTTGTTTCTGTCGAATGGATCGAGTCGTAAATGTGATTTCCATTTTCGTCTACATAGTTAATGGTAAAACCAGTCGCCTCATTGTTTCCTTGATTTGGAGCTGGTGTCTCTTCTGTAGGATGAGATGGATTTACAGGTGTCACAGGAGCCTCTGGCTCAGGTGTAGGCATAGGTGCAACAGGTGTTTCTGGTTCTGGCGTAGGAGTAGGAACCGCTGGGGTAGGTTCTGCTGGTGTTTCTTCTGGAACTACAGGCTCAGCTGGTTGTTCAGGAGCTGCAATAGTGCCTTCTCCTTCTTCGATTTCTCCTGCTGTAAACTGTCCAGCTGTCGCCATGCCTTCGTCTGCTAGAACCAATGTTGGTTTTAGTGCCATTGCGGCGGTCATTGTGAAAACGAGTGATGTAGTTGTGATGACTTGAAGCTTTCTATTATTTTTCATGAAAAATTTTCCCTTCTTTTATTTCATTATATTCTTTTTGGCAAATTTCGGTCAAGTGGAGAAAAGAAAAGATGGAGTGCATCCACCAATTCTTCTTTTACTTCTCTAACAAACCTAGCAGTTCTTTAATTGGTCGTTCACCAAATTTATCTACCGTCTGATTGCAAACGTAAACCTTTTGTGTCTGATCCTGTGTTTTGCTCACCAAGATACAGTAGGCAATGTCTGTGTTCGTATTAAACTCAAGATGTAGCCTATCTAGCTCTTTTGCTTCGACCTCATAGATGTCATAGGACAATTCCTTAACTCCGAGAAGGTTAGCAGCAAACTCTAATGATGGCTTGATCATTTCAAAATCTTTATCCGTTAGCAACCCCGATAAAATATCTTGATTCATATTCTTTACAAACGGTTCGTCTCTGGTTAGATAGATTTCAACCATTTCCTTATTTCTTTTTTTGATCCAAAACATTTCCTCACCGACTTCCGTTTGCTACTTCTGAAAGGATCGTCTTCCAAATGGCATCATCTCCAGAAAGATTAAATGCCTGAGCATAATCTTTGCATAATTGTGAATCCACTGTAATACCAAGTTTCTCTGATAATGCACGTAATACCATTTCTTTATCAATGTTTTTGAATACGTATTCATACATCTGGTCGTCATATTCTTCTTCTGTTAATTGGGACTTGTACTTCTCGATCGGACCAAACTTGCCTTCAATGTCTGCTTGAAACTTATTCTTTAAATCATCAATTACAGCCTGTGGATAGTATTCGATCTTGGAACCAGAAACAATGGCATTCTTTAGAGATCTTTCGTTAGAAACGATTGCTGAATCCTTATCTTGATCTCTTAACATTTCCTTTGCTTTTGCAATGTCTTCAGCAGATGGTTCCTTTGTTTTGGCAATCTGTACGACCTTTACATGATAGTCTACTTTTAGACCTCTAACATCTTTGTTCCAATAATCTTCTGGATAAGTAATTGAGAAATCCTTTTCCTCGTTTTGGTGCATGCCCACGATCTTTTCTTCTGCTTCTCTTGGGAGGTTTGAGCCATTTCCTAATGCGACATTCTCGCCACCTTTTTTAAAAGATACATTTGGTAGATCTTCTCCATTGAATTTCGCTGTTACCTGACACCACACCTGATCACCAAGTTCAGCCTGGAAAGAATCGTCCTTAACTGGATTTGCATGAATCGCATCATTTAATTTTACATAAACGATAGCTTCTTCATCCGTTGGTTCCTTTACCTTTCTTTTTTCATATTGGATATTTTTAAGATCTGGTAATGTTACGTAATCTGATTTAAAGTCTCCTTCCACAATAGCTGTTCCATTTGGAGCAATAGAGTCTCCTTCTTTATACTTCTTTTCTACTGCATCTTGTTTCTTTTCTTCAATTACATTTAAGTTGCCTTCTTCACTTGCTGTTTTATTTTTACATCCTGCAAATAATAGTACCGTTCCTAGTAAAGCAAATTTTCCATATTTAATAATCTTGTTCATTTTTTATTCCTTCCTTTGTTTTTTATTTATCTTTATTCATCTATATTATGTAATTTTTGCTGTAAAACATTGTAAAAAGAAGAAGGAAAAATAAAAAAATAGGCTAAAAAGCCCATTTTATCGTTCGTCATAATCACTTTGTTCGTAGATCCGCTTGTGAACTACCCACTACCTAAAGGCAGCGAGCTTCCATACTGTTGGTAGTAGAAACTACCACACCAAGATTAGATAGACTGTCTAAAAAACCAGTCATCCTCTCAGTGCTAACAGCATCCGTGTTTAATGAGCGATACGTTCCATACCCGCTCAGTAGTACCATCATATTAGCAGAGTGAATATCTCTATCTGGATTTTCAAATCCGCAGTTATTACAATGGTATAATCTCTTATCTAAACTATGTTTCGTTAAGCAGCCACATTTAGGACAGGTTTGAGTTGTAGGAACAGAACTCTTTAACATGACGTTAGATGGGTTGCTTTTTAGTTTGTCCTTAACTCGACCTAAAATTCCATGTTGGATCTTTCTTCCAAAACTAAATCTACGTTTAGACTTTTTCCGTTTCCATTGACGTAGCAATTCGTCCTGGAAACAGATAATATAGTTCTCGCTCAAAACAAAATTGAGCTTATTGACTACATCATTCTTTTTGTTATTCTGGTGTTCAAAGATCTTCTTGATTCGGTGTAAGGTTTGCTTGTACTGGTTAGAACCCTTAGTTTGACGAGATAGTTTTCTCATCAAGCCTTTAAGTTGTTCACTTTCTTCCAAGTAGAAGTTCACCTTTACACCATTAGAGAATATCAATTGATCTTTGATTCCCATATCTACACCAAGAACCTCTTTTTCAATGTTAGGTTGTGGCTGCTTCTTTGAATAGGTTGTGATGTTAATGTAGAAACCTGATGGCTTATGGATCAGTTTGGCATTCGCAAATTCAACTTCATCAACATTGATCTGTTCAAGCCCATTTACGGTTAGAACACCAATGTTTTGAACACTGATTTTATTTTTGGATTTCAACTTGTATGTTTTGCCAAACTGTTTAAGGTTGATCTCGTCGCACTCTTTCGTGAACTACCCCGACTTATAGAAGTCGGAGCTTCCTGCTTCAACTACCACTGCATCTAGCCTACATGGCTAATGTAGGTCAAACGTCTTACACGATATCCACAGGCGTTAAGTTTGGGCTATTCCATCCCTACTTGATGCTTTTTTATTTTTATTGTGCTGCTAAAATACGTAATCCTTCATTTAGAATGTTGATTGCTGCATTTTGATCTCGTCCGATCACAAGACCACAGTCACATCTCATGGTGCGGATCTTCAAATCTTTCATCTCTGGATGTAGAGTTCCACAAGCATGGCAAATCTGTGAAGAGGGGTACCACTTGTCAACTTTGATCAGATACTTGTTTCTAGCTGACAGCTTGTATTCGAGCATCGAAACAAATGAACCATATCCATTATCAAGCGTTGCTTTACCATTACCAAATCCTTTATTAGACAATGCTTTCATATTGAGATCTTCTACACATACAACATCGTACCGATTGGCTATCTCGGTAGATAATTTATGTAGATTGTCTTTTCTTTGGTTTGCAATGTGGCGATGGATCTTGTTTACCTTGCAAAGCTGCTTTAAGTAATTGGATGACTTCTTTTCATGCTTTTTAGAGCCTTTCATCCTTGATAACTTACGTTGTGCCTTTGCAAGTTTTTTATGGCTTTGACGATAGAATTTATGGTTCGTTCCAATATTACCATTGTTATCAACATACAATCCATCTGAAGCGTAGTCTAACCCGATAGCATTATTAGTGTCCGCAACATAAGTATTAACAGGCTTATCAAATTCAAACAAAACAGAAGCGTAATACTTACCATCTCGATCTTGTGATATTGTAGCAGATTTGAGAACCCAGTTTTCATCTGGAGTACGATATATTGCAGCCTTTACCTTACCAATTTTAGGAAGTTTAATATATTTACTATTTATGATAGCAACTGTACCCTTCTGGTTATTTGTGGTATACACTCTTTTACTATGTTTGAAGGACTTGAATTTAGGAAAGCCATTTTTCTTTTTACGTGTTCTGCTAAAGAAGTTACTAAATGCTGCTTGTAAATTCATACTAGCATTTGCCAAAGCAAGGCTATCTACTTCTTTGAGATAAGGATACTCCCTCTTGTACATAGCTGGTGTGGCTTTACAAAATTCACCCGTATCCTGATAGCTTTTGATTTTATCAGATAACATCAGGTTGTAAACTTTTCTAACACATCCAAACGTCTTAGCAAAAAACACCTTTTGGTCCTCTGTTGGATATAATCTATATTTGATTGCTCTATTTATCATTTTTCTTACCTTGAGATTGAATGTATTGTTTAATAACATCTGCAGTAACTCCACCTGTAGTCAACAGACAAAAACTCTGTGACCAAAACATTCCTTCCCATAGAAACTTGCGTATTTGGGGGAACTCTTTTTTTATGAGTCTGCTACTTGCAGATTTATATGCATTGATAAATTTGCTGATTTCTGTATTCGGTTGCCCCTTGAACAAAATGTGAACATGATCTATATCATGATTCCACTCTTCTAGTGTAATGTTGTATACAGGAGCAATCTTTACAAATATTTCTTTCAAACGATTAGAGATATTATCGTCTATTACTTTGTTACGATATTTTACACACATAATCAGGTGATAGTGTAGCATAAATACTGAATGGTTATTTGTATCTAATTGCATTGTATTTGTATCCTTTCATATAATTACGACTGATTTACAAATATATTGTAGTACAGCAAGATATGAAAGTCAAGTAATCGCCGTGTCAACCGTAATTCATCCCACCACTTATAGAAGTGGGGGACTTCTTACTCACGGCTTGTTAAATTGAAGTCCACCAACCTTTAGACCACGTTTCTTAGCTTTAGATAAGTTATACACATTCGTTTTAACACTATCTGCGACTGACTGTTTCATTTGAGCAGAAAGACTTTTAATCTCCTTTTCTTCAAAGGCGTCTTTAACTTTAACTTGTACACTAGAAGTATCTTCAAGAGTTAGTGTTTCAGTGGCAAGAATAGCATTGTATAGCCATTTTGCTTCTAAGAAACAGCGGGTTAGTTTTTCTAACTTTGCTTTGGATAACCTGTTTTCTTGGATCTTCACAGAGAAAACACGACAATCCATGTTGGCACGTCGTTCTCTAGTCGCTTTACCAGATTCCTTTATTTTGCGATTCCGCTCTTCATACATGTCGTGTTTCTCCTTTCTTTAATATTACACAATAATTATTCTTTTGTCGTCAATACTTCTCAAAACTCATATTAACTCCTATAGGCAAATGTCGTCGTTCTCTGGTGCTTCCCTATAGACCCGCTCATATTCATCATTATTTTCTTGCCTAATTTCTTCTTGTTCAAGCATGTCGTTATTATCGATTTCGATCTGAAGAAAATCATTTTGATCGTTTCTTTCTTCTTCATCTACGAAATCCTTGTGGTCAGATGCGTCTTCAACATCCCACTTATCATCTATTTTCTTTTCTTCACGCTGATATTGTCTTATTACATTATCATTTGCTAGTTTTGCATTTTGAGCTAATGTTCTCGCTCTTTGCATTTCGATATCTGCTAGTTCTTGAAGGTTGATTTTGTTTGCCATGTCAGAAAAATCCTTTCTTTTCTATATTATGCAATTTCCTGCAACTAAAATAAAAACACCCCCAACGACCTGCCAACCAAGGGATGCTTTTATTCTGTAAAGAAATTTTTTGAATAGCTTAGTAGAGATATATGTCTTTGCAACCTATTTTACTATGCTATGTGAACTACTCAGTAACTAATTACCGAGCTTCCTGCTTCAACTACCGTTGCATCTAGCCTACATAGTATAGGTTGGATGTCTTATACGATATCCACAGGCGTTAAGTTTGGGCTATTCCATCCCTACTAAAAGTTTTTAAATAATTAATAATCTACAAGATGATTACTAACTATATATATAATTTAATACAAGTCTTAGAATTTGTCAATTAGTTATTTGCAAAATATTCTTCTCTAAACTTTTTTATTGATGTATTCAGGAGTTCCTCTTTACTATAAATTCTCTTCTTTAGGAATTTATAAGCCAGTTCATTCATGACGCCAATGCCCACAAACAATGCTTTAGGGTTATGCCCTTGCACCTTTGTAATCTCTTCAGTGATCATGTCGTTTGCCATTGTGAACTCAAACATTTCCTGTATGGATCCATATAGAACAATACGTTCTAATAATCTTCTTTCTATCTTTCTATCCATATTTTTACCTCGTTTTTATCTGAAGAACGTAACAGTATCTGCGGCATCAATGTAGGATTTAGCTTGATTTACAAGTTCCATAGCCACGGAAACGATAATAATGAGAGAAGTGCCAAGGAAAGATACATTCACGTTAAATACACCTTCTAGTGCGTAGGAAGCGATGCTTAATAGGATGAGTCCTACGGCTCCAATGAATACAACATATTTCAATACATTTCTAAGATACTTTTCTGTAGGACTTCCTGCACGAATACCTGGGATCGTAGCTCCAGATTTCTTTAGGTTGTTTGAAACCTCTGCCGCATTAAAGGTAATCTCTGTATAGAAGTAGGCAAAAGCAATCATTAAGATAATAAAAGGAATCACGCCTAATGTATATTTCATATTCTGGATATCAAACCATTTACTCGGTGTTAATACATGAACGATACGAGATAATGTTGTTGGTGCCTTTTCTCCTAGTAAGGCAGATACAAATGAGAATCCAGAGAAAATCGTTGTGACGAAAATTACTGGCATGACACCACCTGTATTGACCTTTAAAGGAATATTGGATGATTCACCACCTACAAAACGTCTTCCTTGCATCTTTTGGGAATATTGGACAGGGATCGGACGCTCTGCATCATTTAATACGATTGTATAGGTGACAAATAGCGATACGACAAGAATGATTGCGATAACAGCAATGATTGCTAACACAATAGGCTTATCTGTAACAAAACGCTTATATAGCACAATCATGTCTCTTGGTAGTCGGGATACAATGTTTAATAACAATACAACAGAAATACCATTGCCAATTCCCTTTTGGGTAATCTTGTTGCCTAAATAAATCAGGATGTTTGAACCAGTTGCAAGAGACACGGATGCTATTGCAATATTCACCCATGTAGCAGGAATGATTCCTTGACGGCTAAAGCCAATTGACATAATGATAGCTTCAATGACAGCTAAGAATACTGCAACAAATTGAGTATACTTCTCTAATTTCTTTCGTCCAGTTTCTCCATCCTTTGCTAGTTGCTCTAAACGAGGAATCGCAATCGTTAAAAGCTGGATCACGATAGATGCCGAAATGTATGGGGCAATGCTCAATGCAAATACCGACATCGTAGATAATCCACCACCTGTTAATGTGTTAAATAGTGATAATGGGGAGTTATCTGCAAACATATTTTTGAGGATCTCTGCATTAGCTCCAGGGACCGAAATCTGAGTGATGATTCGGATAAATATCACCATCATCAATGTATATAAAATTCTATTTCTAAGTTCTTTGTTTTTAATTAAATTCTTCATATTTTTCTCTCTTTCTACTTTTCTGCTTTTTCTGTAATCAGATCTGATGTATTGTAAAACTTGTTTGGCTCTACTTCCGTCCCGAAGTATTCCACTTCTTCTTCGTAATATCCACCGCTGAAATCCTTTTCAAACAACTTGTTGTCTCCCGTTTCCTTCCATAATCGAATTGCACCATTTTCCGATACATATTCTACTGCAATCACATTATACTCAATAAGCATTTCTGCAAAGAATCTCTTCAGTTTGCATGGGACATCGACGATATGGTCTGGAAGCACTCTTTCTTCTATTGCTTTCTTTTCAATTTTTTCTTTTGCATCATTGCTAAAACCTTTTTCTCCTGGAATACTTATGATAAAGAATCCATTGAGCCAAAATAATCCAAGCGAGACAAATGGAATAGGCAAAATAAAATGGAAGAAAGTTGCTTTGAATTCCTCTGTAGTTGTTCCTACCCATTCTAGTAATGCACTTTCATTTATTGCTGTTGCACATCCTATTGTTACAATTGTTGAGAAAACTAATGCTAGAAACAATAAGAATGACGTTGCGTATAAAATATTTGGAACATCTTTAATGTTTGCGAATAACGCTCCTTTTAGACCGTAGGTATACTTTCCGATAATTCGCTTTTGCTTTTTTAAAGGCATAATCTTATCATCTATACACTGCTGTGTAAATGCCATTTTGCTTACTGTTTTTAGGTGTTCAGCTCTCGCCTGCTTATATTCTTCCACCTTTCTTTTTATTTCTTTTTCCTCTTCTATATCTATATGTTCTGCGACATCAAACGGAAGTCTTGCAGATGTCGCCTCTTCTAAACTCATCTTTTGTCCTGCCATAATTTCTCCTCTCTTCACATAATCATTATATCATAACAGTATTATTTTTACAATTCTTTTAAGAAAATATATGCTAAAAAGAAAAGAAGAGTTGTTTAACCCTTCTTTTTACTTTTTACTTTCTTTTCTTGAATACGAATAAGCTAGTTGCCAGTGCAGCTACAGCTGTTAATGCATATCCAAAAATATTTGTTCTTGCACCAGTTGGGATAGCGTTATTCTTGGAAGTTGTTCCCTTTTTCGCCTCTGTAGGATTTACCTGATTCTTCTTTCCGTAAAGTAATAACATAAGTTACTCTATTCCTTTTGTTTAATATTTCAATCAAACTAGCTGTACGGTAAGCTATTTAAATAGTTTAAAGGTCCTCTTCGTTTCAAGGCAACAAAGATTTCTTCGAACACTACAAATATTGTATTACTTGATTTCACAATCTTTTAGTATCTAGTCTTTGGATTGTATCAAATAATCATTATTTAGTCGTATTGATAAAATCTTCTTGCAATGACGTAAGAAGCTGCATCATGTACATTTAACTTCATCCTATTTGTGTAACTTGCCTTAGCTATGTTGCTTGTGTTATAGGGGTTTACAGTGTGTACTGATATCCCTTCTTTTGCTGTTTTACTTAGTAAGCAACGTTTGAATAAACCGAACTTCAAACTATTGATCATGTGATTGTATGTTTTTGAAGTCGTTTTGTTTTGTTTCTTACTTGAATCTAAACTAACCAAATCTTCAATAACGATATCTTTCCCAACGCTTGTTGCTTGTGCAACCAATTTAGAAACTAGCTCTAACATAGAAATTTTGGTTCTTGTTGCTTTCCCTTTGTGAAGATAATTATATCTAGTCAAAGACTGCAACTTTCCATTTTGGTTGATCTCAGAAACAGATATAAAACCCTTATTGAAATCTACTCCCAATACCCCGTTGGCACTTTGCGTAATATTCGGAGCCTCTCTTCGATACATGATTTGTAAGTACAAACTTTTATCACGTTTGATAATTCTATAAGTTAATGGATTGGATCCTTTCTTTGATAATGTGTTTAGGATATTTACTTTTGCTTCTTTATTCTTCAAGACAAAGGAGCCAAAGATGTACTTACTAGGTCCAAATACCCATTTGTTATCTAACCTCAACTTGTAATTAAAGTGGTTGTGTTTAGAATCAAACTCGATTTGGAGCTGCTGATTACCGCAGGTTTCATATTTGCTCCCACTATAGATAACTTGGTTATCTCGCTTGGCTAGAAACTTAGTTTTATTTGTTTTGAATAAGTGTTTTGTACCAAAAGTTAAACTTAGCTTTAAGCCATTTGAAATCAGTTGGTTTACTTTATTCAACTTCATCTGAGTCCAAAACAATCGTACTTTTGCCAGTTTTCGTCGTTTTATACGGTTTGAATTCAAACTAAGTTTTAGTTTATCTATCTTCTTTTGTAAAGAACGCTTACGTTTATATAAACGACCATATTGATAATAAGATGATTCTTTCAACAACTTGAGTTGATTTTTAGCTGTCCTTATAATTGCATTAGCCATACGATTTGTGATACCGAATTCAAGCATTAAGCTCGTGCAATACTTGGATTCCGACTCTCCATTCAAGTTATGCCTTAGATGGTGTATAGTTCTACGAACTAAGAAATTGAATAACTTGGAGTAATCATCAAAATAGTTATATAGAGAAAGATTATCTTTCAAATATAGTTTAGATTCTGCAACCAATGTTATACTAGCCATTTTACCTCCTTTCATTTTGAATAAAGATCAAGATATTTCTTTAGTTATTTTCGATTAAATAACAACTGTTTTTTAGCTCTTTTCTGTTTTTGCGTTCATTATTTATTATGCTATTTTTTACAAATTTAGAGAAAGAAAAACTAGGTTTATCCTAGTTTTCTTTTTTGTTTAGCATTAGTAAGCCACCAAGTAGTGTAAAAATCGTAACTAATAGTGACAATAGAACGTTTGTTTTTGCACCAGTCTCAATAATCTTCTTTGAATTTTGGGTATTTGTTGTTGAGCTTTGTTCCTTAGTTGTTTCTGTTTTTTGATCTACTGGATTAACAGGCTTGATTGGATCTACTGGTTTTTCTCCTGGCTTAGAATGATCAGCTGGATTTACTGGCTTCTCTGGTTCTGGCTTTGTAGGATCAACAGGTTTAACAGGATCTACAGGTTTAACTGGTTTCTCTGGCTCTGGAGTAGGAGTAGGCTTTGGATCCGCTGGATTTACAGGCTTCTCTTCTGGTTTTGTAGGATCCACAGGTTTAACTGGGTCTACAGGCTTAATAGGATCCACTGGGTTTACTGGCTTCTCTGGTTCAGGTGTAGGAGTAGGCTTTGGCTCTGGAGTAGGTGTAGGTTTTGGATCAGCTGGATTTACAGGTTTAACTGGTTCCACTGGCTTAGGCTCTACTGGCTTTTCTCCTGGCTTAGAAGGTTCTACTGGCTGAACTGGTTTTTCAGGTTCAGGTGTAGGTGTTGGTTTTGGCTCTGGTTTAGCAGGATCTACAGGTTTAACTGGATCTGCTGGATTTACAGGCTTCTCTGGCTCTGGTGTAGGGGTTGGCTTAGGCTCTGGAGTAGGTGTAGGCTTAACAGGTTCTGAAGGATTTGTCTCTTCAATCTTTTCAAACTTTGCATACACGATTGTATTAGCCTTAATTGGCTTGCTCCAGTCGTATTCCTTTGTCATTTCTTCATTTTCGAAATAACCAACGAATCTGTATCCCTTTGGAGCTGAAGTGTCAGTTGGCTTCTTAACTGTAGAGCCACTATTTACTTCTAACTTATCGAATTCGACATTTTCAACGTTTGCCTTGATTTCGAAGTTGTATTTTGCGACTTCTTGCTTTGTAAACTTTGCATATACAGTTGTATTTTCTGTAATTGGCTTGTTCCATCCTGTATATGGTTGTGTCATTGCTTCATCCTTGAAGAACCCGTCGAATGTAAAGCCTTCTGGTGCGTTTACTGTTGGTTCCTTAATTGATGTACCACTAGCAACCTTTGCTGTAGAGAACTTTGCTTCTTCGACATTTGACTTGATGATAAAGTCATATTGAGTCTTATCTTCTCCAGTGGATGGAATTTCTGTTTTTGAATACTTCGCATATACTACAGTATCCTTTTGGAGCGGTTTGCTCCAGTCGTATGGCTGAGTCATCTCACGATCAGAGAAGAAACCATCAAATGTATATCCTGCTGGTGTTTTGATCTCTGGCTGTCTGATCACTGTTCCGTATGCAATGGTCTTCTGTGGTTCAGTTCTTACAGCGTCAATATTAGCTGAGATATAGAATGTTACGTCATGCTTTGCGTAATTTACGTATACGGTTGTGTTTTCTGTAATTGGAGTGTTCCAATCAAATGGCTGTGTCATCGCTTCGTCTTTATAATAACCCTCTACATTATAAGGACCATCTGTAATATGTGGTTGCTTTAATGTTGAGCCATTCTTAACAATCACAGTATCTTCATTTGAATTTTTACCAGAGTCGAGCTTTCTGACTTTTCCTTCTCTTGCTTCTACAAAAGTTACGGAACTTGTGTTTGCACGAGAAGCACTTGTATCAAACTTCTTTAAATACACTGTTCTGTTTTCGTATAATGAAGCTCCCCAATCCAAGTATGGTGTTGTCATTTCTCTATCTTCGAAATAACCGCCTGCACCATCAGAAGACATCTTGACGCTCTGTCCTGGATCGAAATAATTTTTTTGACTCCTTGTCTTTTCTGGAATTTCATGTCCACTAGCGTCAACAGTAATATTTACGGTTTCAATGTAGACCTTCTTAGATGGGAAGACATTGTATCTAGCATAGAATGTCATATCCTTTGTTACTGGTTGATCAAGGTCCTGTTGATATGCAGGTGTTTTCATTTCTGCGTCCTTGTACAATCCTACATACTCATACATGCCATCTTCTAGTGAGATCTTTGCTTCTGGTAGCTTCAACTTACCATTTTCTTCAACTTCTACAGTGTCATACTTAACCTTATCAGTATTTGAAATAACCTTTATAGTATACTTCTTTACCTTCGGTGTTTCTGGTGTTGTAGGTGTTGTAGGACTTGTTGGAGTCGCTGGTGTTGCTGTTGTAGTATTTCCTCTCGTTGCTTCTTCAGCCATTACGACTGTTTGGGCAATAGGAGAAGCTACTGTTAATGCACTTGTTCCTAAGAGCATAGTGCGAAAAATCTTCTTCTTTGCGTTTTTCAAAATTAATTTCTCCTTTTTTCCGCTTTTGCGTTCATAATTCATTATGCCATTTTCCATTTAATTCTAACAAAAAAAACTAGGAAATTTCCTAGTTCTTTTTCTTGTTTAATACAAACAATCCTGTAAAGAGTGCAACTACTGCCATTGAGAATGATAAGAAGATGTTTGTTCTTACTCCTGTTTCGATGATGCCATTCTTGCTGCTCTTTGTTTCTGTTGTTGTATTTCCATTACTATTTTGAGATGTATTCTCACTGTTATTTTGTGTTTCTGTAGTTTGTTTTGGTGCAGAATCTGTTGGTGTAGCTGACTCTTCAGGCTTAACAGGTGCTTCAGGTGTTGGTTCTGCTGGAGTATTTGGTTGTTCTGGTGTTGGGTCAGCAGGTACTACAGGTTGATCTTCTACTGGTGCTTCAGGAGTTGGATCCGCTGGTGTTACAGGGGCTTCTGGTTCAGGTGTAGGTACAGCTGGTGTTTCCTCTACTGGAGTAGTAGGTGTTCCTGGCTGTTCTGGACTAGGAGTCTCTGGTTGAACTGGTGTTTCTGGTGTTGGTGTTGGATCCACTGGCGTTGGGTCAGCTGGAGTTTCAGGCGTTGGGTTTGTCGGATTAGCAGGTGTTGAATCTTCATCGTTACCGCCATTTACATTGCCAGAATCGCCTGGATTTGCTGGATTTGCAGGAGTTTCAGGCTCTGGTGTAGGTGTTGGATCTGCTGGAGTTTCTGGTTGAGTAGGAGTTTCTGGTTGAACTGGCGTTTCCTCAACTGGGTTAGCAGGTGTTGCTGGTTGCTTTGGCTCTGGTGTTGGAGTAGGAGCAACAACCTTCTTATATACATGTACTGTATCACCATTTTCTGCTGTACGAGTTTCTACAAATTCGTATCCCTCAAATGTATCTTTTTCATGTACACCATATTCCTTAGTTTCTAACTCTGTTCCATCTTCTGTTACATATTGAGTGTAGTCAATGCCCACATGTAACACTCTTGTCTTAGGATCAACTGAACCACCTTCAACAAAGGTTGCTAATCCCCAATCACGAACAAAGAATGCATCCTTCTGGATTGATGAAGTGCTAAACAGATCCTTTAAATCGTTGTAAATTACATCAGCATCATAATCTAAGTATCTACTGCCTAAGTCATCGCCGACTGTGAGATTAAATGTACCAATCTTATTACCGATTTCTCCTTGCGTGATTTCTACAACTTCACCTTGCTTTAAATTCTCATCAATTTCAGCAATCGTATCGTAAGGAATCTCCTCATTTACAGTTGCAGTTATCTGCCAATAACCAGTTCCTCCTGTGGCAGCCATATCACCTAAACCCATAATATCATGAGTAAAACGTGAATCTTTTTCTTCAATCGGATAGTCAAATACATATCTATTAGGGTATGCAGTCTTATCAAAACGTTCTCCACCATCAAAATCAACTGGCAAAGTAACGTTGTGTTCTACAAACTCTGTACCATCATCTGTTACAAATGTTACTTGTTTTGCGAACATATACTTACCCATAGAATAGTCTGGTCCATAAGGTTCAGCAGTTGACAAATCAAAGACTTCTAAATCTTGCCAATTCTTGATATGTACTGTTTCTCCTGCATGGTCTCCTTCACCTAATACAAAGTCGTAGTCTTTATCTAACTTGGTCTTTGTTGAACGACTTTCGAAGATAGATGTATAGTTGTTTCTACCTTTAAACTTATAGGTGCTATGACTCACGTTGTTTGTAAGCCGTAACGAGTAAACTTATATAAGTTTACAAGATTGATTATAGAGATATAT
>ERZ773057.286-NODE-286-length-22703-cov-7.747483_pt1 | contig 22703 bp, 16 predicted proteins | sample MGYA00580629_ERZ773057 | MGnify/ENA primary metagenome ERZ773057 (study PRJEB29015, sample SAMEA2738143) | human oral metagenome | biome: human oral; feature: human-associated habitat; material: saliva | place: China | collected 2163 ...
GCTCACGAGCAACGGTGTAGGCCTGGGCGATGAACCATGAGGTTCCGCATCCGATGACGGCAATGGCCTCACCGTCTTTTGGAAGTGCATCAGTGGGAACGTCAAGAACTCGACGCCACAGCTCAGGTTGGCTGTTAATTTCTTCAGAAGTAAGGGACATCGGTGTCTCCATTGTTATCGGGAATGCATCACCACCTCGGTGTGCTTGTACTATCGTATCAAGAAGGAAATAACTTAGGACTAGCTGGATAAGTGCCCGAAGTTGTCTACCTCTTCGCAATGACGCTGAATTCAACACATCGGAGTGACAATGAATGACAAATCGACCAAGCTAGGTCGTCTTACCCTTCCCATTGAGCGTGGAATCGATGCCGAAGTTCGCGCTCTTGTTGAGCGTCTTGGTGCGGACGCAGTGCGAAACTCCGATGGAACAGAACTTCCCGAGTGGGTCGACCGAGCATTTGCCAAGGTGTACTCCACGTATTTCCCTGCGCGTGGTGATGAAGACTGGGCCGATCAGAGCGAAGGCGAGCGCATTCACCAATACCTTTCGTCAAACCCTCATACGGCGCCGGAAAGCGGACCTTTGAGTATCGATGTCATGGAGGGATGGTTCCAAGCACAATTCCGTCCTGATACTCAATGTGACACCTCCCGCTGGTGGCAGGTCATTGATCGGACCAGTGGGCAGGCTTTGGATCCCTCACAGTGGAGCGTTCAAGAGGTTGAGCCTTCACCCGTCGTTGATCCCGTGCCGATCGTTGGAGAGTTACCGCCTACTGCTTCGAGCGCGGTGGTGACGATTCACGAGCCTATTCCCTTCCACGTGTACACCGTGAGCTTCTTTGCCGTACAGATGTGGGATTCCACCCAGATGTATAACTATTTGACGAATGACTGGGCGCTTGAGGAAGGTCGCGTGAAGGAGCGTCCCTTCGATGTGGCATTCCCGCGGACCTGGGAACACGTTAAGGACGCCTTGGCCGCATGGCTGAAAGCGAACCCTCAAGTGGACGTGGTTCGTTTCACGACGTTCTTCTACCACTTCACTTTGGCTTTTGATTCCCGAGGCCGCGAGCGCTACGTCGACTGGTTTGGATACTCGGCCTCGGTGTCGATTCCGGCGATGGAAGAGTTCGAAAAGGAATACGGCTATGCGCTCACTCCCGAGGACTTTGTGGATGGCGGCTGGTACAACTGCCCCTTCCGCACTCCCACTCCGGTCTTCAAAGACTGGATCGATTTCACCTCCAAGCGAGTCGCTCAAAAGGCGGGTGAGCTGGTTCGTCAGGTCCACGAGGAGGGCCGCGAGGCCATGATGTTCCTTGGCGATAACTGGATCGGCATGGAGCCCTATGGTCCCTACTTCCCTTCGATCAAGATGGATGCGGTTGTTGGATCTGTTGGTTCGGCAGCGACCTGCCGCATGATCTCCGATATTCCCGGTGTGCGCTACACCGAGGGGCGCTTCCTTCCCTACTTCTTCCCCGATGTCTTCCGTGAGGGCGGTGATCCCCTGGGCGAGGCCAATGAATCGTGGCGCACCGCTCGCCGCGCGATCGTCCGCAGTCCCCTGGATCGCATGGGCTACGGCGGTTACCTGTCCTTGGCACTCAAGTTCCCCGAGTTCATCGACCGCGTGGAGGAAATCCTTGGAGAGTTCCGTTCTCTTCACGAGGCCACGGGTGGGGAAAAGCCCGCGTGTGCACCCGTGCGCGTTGCAGTTTTGAACGCTTGGGGAAAGCTGCGCACGTGGCAGACCCATATGGTTGCCCATGCTCTGTGGTACAAGCAGATCCATACCTACTTGGGGGTTATCGAAGCCCTTGCAGGACTTCCTTTTGACGTGCGTTTCATGTCTTTCGATGAGGTCATCGATGGTGGAGATTCCTCTTTGAAGGAGGTTGACGTGGTCATCAACGCTGGCGCTGCGAATACGGCCTTCTCCGGAGGGGAAGTCTGGGAGGACCTGCGACTGCAAGATACTCTGCGCCGCTTTGTCGCCCGTGGTGGCGGTTTCATTGGGGTCGGCCAGCCCACGGCCTCGGTAGGCACGCAGGGAAACGCTGATCGTGGAGGAATCTGTCGCGGAAGCGTCTTCGTGCTCTCTGATGTGTTGGGGGTTGATCAGGAGATTTCGTGGTCGCTGTCCAAGGATCGCTACGAGGAGCCGGTGAGTGAGCACTTCATCACCGCTGATCTGGACGGAGACTTTGTTTTCGGTGAAGATCCCGGTGATGTCGTCGTTACAGATCCTGACACTTCTGTGCTTGTGATGGAGCGGGGGAGTGTACGAGCTTCGGCTCACGACTTCTGCGGCGGACGCAGTGTGTATCTTGCGGGTCTGACATGGTCGACAGCGAATAGCCGGTTGCTTCACCGCGCCATCATGTGGGCAGCTCGTGCTGAGGATCAATGGGAGAGCGTTCTGTCCTCGTCGAACCCGGATGTTGAAGTTGCGTGGTATCCAGAATCAGCACTCGCATTCGTTTATAACGATGCAGATGCTCCGCGCTCGAGTGAGATTTCTGGCCAGGACGGACAAATTCTCGTTGAATTGGCTGCAGGTGAAGGGCGCTGGGTTGGCTGGGAAAAAGGTCAGCTTCTTTAGTTATCAAATCGTAATCAACTAATTGCATCGTCACAGGTTAAAAATGTGTCAGACATCTTCTCTGTGAGTTAGCATAAGAGAGCAATGGATAAAGCTGACAAAAAGTGTCAACTTTTTAAACGTCCCACGATGGAGAGGGAACAACATGCACATGTCACGCCGTTCCATGAGCGTTGTCGCGCTCATGTCAGTCGCTGCGATGGGTCTGACTGCGTGCTCGGGTTCGGGCACGAAGACGGATTCCACCGCAAGCTCTTCGGCATCTGCTGATAAGGCAGCGACCATCACCTACCTGCACCGTCTGCCTGATGGTGAAGGAATGACCAAGGTGTCTTCGCTGGTTGATCAGTGGAACAAGGAACACCCTGATACTCAGGTTCAGGCGGTCAAGTTCGATGGCAAGTCCAAAGAAATGATTAAGAAGCTTGAAACTGACGTCAAGGCGGGCTCCGGACCTTGCTTGGCGCAGATCGGCTACGGCGAAGTCCCCGAGATGTTCACCAAGGGTCTGCTTGAAGACGTTACCCAGTACGCCAACCAGTACAAGACCAACTACTCTGCCGGCGCATTCTCGCAGGTCGGCGTTGGTGACAAGTACTTCGGCCTGCCTCAGGACACCGGCCCGCTTGTTTACTACTACAACAAGGCAGAGTTCGACAAGCTGGGAATCAAGGTTCCCACCAACCTTGACGAGTTCAAGGCCGCTGCTAAGACCGCAGCAGCCCAGGGCAAGTACATCTCCGCCTTCGAGACCGATGAAGCACATTACGGCCTGTCTGCACAGGCAGCTGCAGCTGGCGGCGTCTGGTACAAGGCTGTAAACGACAAGTGGACCGTCAAGATCGACGATGCTTCCGCCAAGACCGTTGCAGACTTCTGGCAGTCGATGCTCGATGACAAGACCACCTTCGTCACCGAGCGCTGGGGAGATTCCTTCACCAAGGCCCTGACCGACAAGACCCTGATCGGCACCATCGGTGCTGCTTGGGAAGCGCCGCTCATCTCCGGTGACCTGGAGAAGACCGACAACAAGGGCGAATGGGCAGTTGCTCAGCTCCCCGATTTCGGCAAGGGCGCGTTGACTGGCCCCGACGGTGGTTCCGGCGTTGCAGTCATGAAGGGCTGCGCGAACCCCAAGGGTGCAATGGAGTTCAACAACTGGCTGAACACCCAGGTCGACGCTCTGGTTTCTCAGGGCCTCATCGTTGCAGCCACGACCGGCACCATGAAGACCCCGGATTCGATCAAGGAGTTCTACGGCGGACAGGATGTCTTCGCTGAACTGTCGAAGGCAAACGCCAACCTGGCACCTGACTTCCCGTACATTCCCTTCTTCTCGAGCGTCGGCGCTCCGATGACCAAGGCCGCTACCGCAGCTGGTGACGGTTCCGGCAAGGTGATTGACATCTTCAAGGCTGCTCAGGAGCAGTCCGTGAAGGCACTCAAGGACGCAAACCTCCCCGTCGCCGAGTAATCACTCATTGCGGAGGGGTGTGGTTTCTCCGCGGAGAAACCACACCCCTTTACGTATTCTTCGACATATAACCCAATAATTCTGCGAACAATCGAAGGTGATTGATAGATGCAGTCCCAGACTCAAAACCGGCGCATTAGAGAGCGGCACGATGCGCGTACCGGGTGGGCGTTTATGGCCCCCTTCTTCATCATGTTCCTCTTGGTTTTTGCCGTTCCGATTTGCGTGGCAATCTACCAATCCTTCTTCCGTCAGGTGGCAAGCGGCGGTGGCCTCTATGGCAGCGGCGAACTTGAAAATCAATTCGTTGGTTTTGATAACTTCGCCATGGTCATCACTTCCGCCGACTTCTGGACAGGCATGGGACGAGTCGTCATTTACGCAGCCTTCCAGATCCCCTTCATGATCATCGCGGCTCTTGTTCTGGCTCTTGTTTTGGACTCATTTCTGGTTCGTCGAGTTGGTTTCTTCCGACTGAGCTATTTCCTGCCTTTCGCCATCCCCGGCATCGTTGCCGCAATGGTCTGGCTCTACATCTACACCCCTGAGCTTTCCCCGATCGTCAAGTTCTTTGATTCCTTGGGAATCCACATTGACTTCATGGCTCCTGGAGCACCAATCCTTGCCTCGATGGCAAATATGACGACGTGGACCTACACCGGTTACAACATGCTGATCTTCCTGGCAGCGCTTCAAGCAATCCCTCACGAACTCTATGAGGCAGCTCGTCTTGATGGGGCAACCTCGTGGCAGATCGTCCGCCAAATCAAAGTTCCCATGGTGTCCGGAGCTGCCCTCCTGGCAGTCCTGCTCTCCATCATCGGCACAATTCAGCTCTTCAATGAACCCGCAGTTATGCAGTCTGCAAATGGGTGGATGGGTAACGCCTACACGCCGATGATGATGGCCTACAACACCATGTTCGGAACAATCTCGCCCGGTGGTGACGGCCCGGCCTCGGCAATTTCAATCGTCATGGCACTGGTCGCCGGTGGGCTGGCCGTGATCTACGCGCTCTTGCAAAGGAAGACTGTCCGATGAGTACAACCATGAGCACACTGCCCGATGGACGTCAGTACACGCCCTCTCTTGAAGGAATGCCTCCGCGCTCACTCGCACCCTCGAAGGCCGCTCGAATCGTCACCATCGTCGCTCTGACCTTCACCATGCTCTACTTCGTCCTTCCCATCATCTGGGTGATGTTCTCGGCGACGAAGTCGAATGCCGATCTTGCCTCTACCAATGGCTTCTGGTTTGGACACTTCGAGTTGGGAGATAACTACACCAAGCTCATGGGCTGGACTCAAGGTCTGTTCTGGCGCTGGGTGCTCAACTCGCTCTTCTACTCAACAACCGCGGGTGTCATTGGAACGCTGATCTCCGTGGCAGCGGGATACGCGATGGCGAAATTCGTCTTCCCCGGACGCAATGTCTCAATGGCCATGATCATGGCCGGACTGCTCATGCCCGTCGCTCTGCTCACCATCCCGCTTTACGTGGTATTCCATCACTTGGGATTGACGGACACTGTGTGGGCAATCCTGATCCCCAGCTGCGTGTCCCCCTTCGGTGTGTTCCTCGGCCGTGTCTATGCAGATTCTTCGGTTCCGACGGAGCTTATTGAGGCAGCTCGAATCGATGGAGCATCTGAAGCGCGCGTGTTCTTCACGATTGTTCTTCGCCTGCTTGCACCGGCAATGGTCACGATCTTCCTCTTCATTTTCGTAGCAACGTGGAATAACTTCCTGCTTCCCTTGATGATGGTCTCGACGCCTGAACTCAAGCCCGTCACTTTGGGCTTGTATGGCATGATGAGCTACTTCGCTCCCCAAAAGGGTGCGGTCATGCTGGGTGCCCTTCTGGGCGTTCTGCCTCTGATCGTGCTATTCCTTGGCTTGCAGAAGTACTGGCAATCTGGCCTGGCTGCCGGCTCTGTGAAGGGATAGTCAGCCCGCTATCGAGCCACCACGAGGTGCTGGGAAGGATAGGTTAATGGACACGATTGCCTACGGCGGCGATTGGAACCCCGAACAGTGGGATAAGGAAACTAACCGACACGATATCGAACGCATGGTCCGTGCCGGCGTCAATCTGATCTCCCTTGGGATCTTTTCCTGGGCATCTCTTGAACCCGAAGAAGGCCACTACGATCTGGAGTGGTTGGCGGATCTCATTGATCAGCTCCACAACGCTGGAATTGGCGTGGACCTGGCCAATGGGACCGCTTCCCCTCCGGCGTGGATGGCTCAGCGCTACCCCCAAACCCTTCCCGTTGATTCTCGAGGCGTGCGTTTAGGATTTGGCTCGCGCCAGCAGTACAACCCCTCAAGCGAGCTTTTTTGCCGCAAAGCTTGCGAGTTGACCGAGGCCATGGCGCGCCGTTTTGGCGACCATCCCGGCGTCGTCATGTGGCACATTTCGAACGAATACGCCTGTCACACGGCGGAGAGTTTCGATGATGAGTCCGCTGCGGCATTTCGACGCTGGCTCGTGGAGAAATACGGGGATATTCAGGCGATCAATCAGGCCTGGGGAACCGCATTTTGGTCCCAAACCTATAGGGACATCCAAGAAATCCAGCCTCCTCGTGCAATGCCCACCTTCTACAACCCCGGGCAGATGCTGGATTGGCGTCGCTTTAGTGACTACGCTTTGCGTTCCCAGATGGAACGTGAACGAGAGGTGATTCGTCGCTATTCGGACCGTCCCATAACGACGAATTTTATGGGGACCTTCCCGCTTCTCGATTACCGCAAGTGGGCACAGCTGTGCGACATCATCGCCGATGATTCTTACCCAGACCCCGCAGATCCTCAGGCTGCACACGAGATTGCTTGGCAGGGTGATGTCATGCGCGGCCTCGGCAATGGCGCTCCCTGGCTCTTGATGGAACAGAGCCCCGGTGCGGTGCAGTGGCGACCCCAAAACTCTCCCAAGCGCCCGGGACAGTTCCTTTTGTGGACCATCGCAAGACTCGCTCACGGAGCGGATGGAATCCTCCAATTCCAGTGGCGGCAATCCGCTAGGGGATCAGAAACCTTCCATGCCGGGATGGTGCCGCACTCTGGTGAAGATTCACCGATCTGGACGGATGTTGTGAGCACCGGCCAAGCTCTCAAGTCTCTGGCCCCCATTACGGGGGCTCGCATGAGTTCACGCGCTGCAGTTGTCATTGACTGGGAGAGCGAGTGGGCGCGCCACTATGCGATCGGTCCGATTAGTTCTGAAAAACCCGCAGATTCGTGGGGGATTTTCGCGCCCGCTCAGTCCTGGCATCAAAGCTTGTGGGAAGCGGGAATCGCCACTGATGTCGTGGGCGTCGACAATGATTTCAGCTCTTACGATCTCATCATTCTTCCTGCGGTTTTCATTGACTACCCGCAGATGACTCAGGCTTTGCGTACGGCAGCTGAACGCGGAGCACACATTGTCATTACCGCTCCAAGCGGTGTTGTTGATTCCCAGCTTGGAGCAATTCTCGGCGGATACCTCGGCTCTCTTTCTGATCTTGCGGGAGTGCGGGTTCTGGAGCATTCAACACTCACCGGTCCCAGCCAGGGGCGTGTTTATGATGCGCGCGAGAAGGCCGCGAACCGGATTTCTTCCGCAGTAAGTACCCCGGCGGCCTGTGATTGGTGTGGGATCGATACCGATAACGAGGCCCTCAAACGAACCGCAGACCTTCTTGGGGGAGCGGCGTTGGACCTTCGCAGTGGCCGTTGGGCTGAAAAGCTTGCCCCCGCTGCCGGTTTGCAGTGGCAGATTCCCGGGGATTCCTCCTCTGGGGGTGGACCTGAGTGCGTTGCATACTTTGATGGCCGAGGCGGCGGCCTCGACCTTGCGGGGCTTCCTGCGCTCACCCGCAGGAAAGTTGGCCGCGGAAGTGTCTGGTACGCAGCTGCGGACTTTGATGCCTTGACTCGCTCGGTCCTGCTGCGCTTGTGGACGACCTACACGCGAATTCGCCCTGTGTGCCCAGACCTTCCTGAAGGTGTGGAAGCTCAAGAACGTGAAGGCTTCCTCTTCATTCTCAACCACTCTGATCGTGCGGTTGAACTCGCTGGGATTGTGGGTCAAGATCTTCTCAGCGGAGCTGAGTGTACGGGACACGTTCTTCTTGCCCCGCGATCAGCGATGGTTATTGAACGATAGGAGAAAGCCTGTGGGGGATACTGGCAGCGCGTCTTCAGCTGTTTGCCTCCACGAACTTTCTGTGGATTCGCTTCCCACCAAGACTCGAACGGTCTTAGAAGGCATCGATCGTCTGCTGGTCTACTCAATTCCGATGCGCGTGCGTTTTCGCAATATTGAGGTCCGCGAAGGTCTTCTTTTGCACGGCGGATACGGGTGGGGAGAATGCGCACCTTTCTGGGATTACGACCCGCGCGAATCCTCGACGTGGCTTGCTAGCGCATTGGAAGCTGCCCGAGTGGCTCCACCGAGGCCTCGGCGCGAAAAAGTGCCGCTCAACGTGACAATTCCTGTGATTTCGGCTGAAGATGCGCGCAGGCGAGTATTCGATAATCCGGGTTGTGCGACTGCAAAAGTCAAGGTTGCCGATACACGTTCTGACCTTGAGCGCGATTGTCAACGTGTCGAGGCCGTCGCTGAGGCTCTGGTTGAATTGCATGGGTCGTCTGCGAAGGTGCGTGTTGATGCCAACGGTGCGTGGGACAGGGAAACTGCTCTGACATGGATTGCGCGTCTGAACCGCGCAGCCCACGCTGCGGGTGGTCTGGAGTACGTTGAACAGCCGTGCATGGCCGTTGAAGACCTTGCGTGGCTGCGGCGCAAACAAGAGGTTCCTCTTGCAGCTGATGAATCGATTCGCCGCGCGGAAGACCCGCTCAAGGTTGCTCGCCTTGAAGCGGCTGACGTTGCCGTTATCAAAGTTGAACCTCTGGGAGGGGCGGGTGCAGTTCTCCAATTGGCAGAGGAACTGCCCATGCCTTTGGTAATCTCTTCGGCCTTGGAAACCAGTTTTGGTTTGGATTACGCGGCTCGGGTCGCCTGCGCTTTAGATCAGGAACCACGCGCATGCGGTCTGGGCACGGCCTCGCTATTGAGCGGCGATACTGCACTCTCGCCCGTGCGTGTAGTTGACGGAAATATGATCCCCACCGATCTAGCCGTGAACGAAAGCCTGATTACGCCTTCAGCACCCGATTCTCAGCTCTGTGAATCCTGGGTGAATCGACTAAATGCAATGGCGTTCCACCGATAAAGATCAAGAATAGAAGTAGAAGTATGTACCCCTCACAAGCTTTGGCTGAGTGCATCATTGATTCCCTGATTGCCGGTGGAATTCGCGATTTCGTGTACTGTCCCGGATCACGAAATGCGCCCTTTGCCTATGCGCTTGCGCGGTATGACTCTTTGAATGAGAGCCCAATCCGTGTGCACATTCGCTTGGATGAACGTTCGGCTGCGTTTTTTGCCCTTGGACTCACGCTAGGGGAAGGCAGTGGTTCCCCAGTAGCGCGTGCCTGCGTGATTACCACCTCGGGAAGTGCCGTCACGCATCTTTATCCCGCGATGAGCGAGGCGTTTTACTCTCATCTTCCTCTTGTCGCTATTAGCGCGGACCGTCCCGCTGAATTGCATGGCGTCGGGGCGTCCCAAACCATGACTCAGCAGGGAATTTTTTCCGGCCGCGTCGTGGACGAATGGGATTTTTCGTCGGACACCGCTGAATTGGCCAGTGTTCCTGGCCGTGTTGCGCGTGCACTTGCAGCTGCCGCTGGCCACCCCTCCGGCACTCCAGGTCCAATCCACTTCAACTGCGCCTTCCGCGATCCACTTACTCCCCGCGACGAGGCCGAGGCTCCTCGAAGCGCTCAGCTGAGGGAAAATTGCGGCGGGGGAGTCGAGGTCTACCCGTCCCAGATTATGCGTGAACCGAGTGCGGAGAGTGCGCTTAAGCCCGATCTTGCAACGGTTGTGATTGCCGGTCATGGCGCACAGGACTCGGTGTTGCGCTGGGCTGAGCGCTCGCGGGTACCGGTTTTTGCCGAGCCCATGGTTACCGGCGTGAGCAGCGAAGTCCTCATCCCCTTCCAGCAGACTCTGTGCGCGGATTCAGATGTTGTCGCACGAATTGGTCAAATTGTTGTCACGGGGCGTCCAACATTGTCGCGTCCGATCCACAAGCTCCTGGCTTCCAATAAGCGTGTCATCATCGTCTCTCCCTATGCAGTGTGGACGGATCTGCATGGCACGGCAAGCTGTGTCGTTTCCTCCCTCACCGGATCCGATCGCGTAAATGCAGCCATCCAAAGTTCTTTGTGTGAAGACTTGTCTGCGCGTGCTCAATCGGTGGCGCGCGGACTTGATGAACTGATCAATTCCTATGGTGATGAGCTCAGTGAAATTGGTGTTCTAGATGCCGTATGGCACGAGTGCTCTCATATTTTCCTTGGCGCATCGAATCCCGTCAGAGTTGCGGATCTTATTGCCGTCCGCCATGGCTACGGTCCACAGAGGAATTCTGAGAGTGATCACCGAGGCCCTCAGCGGGTGTGGTCGAGCCGAGGCCTTGCGGGAATTGATGGAAATGTGTCGACTGCTCTTGGCTGGGCGCGCCTATTGGAAGAAACATCTGAATGCCCGCCAACGGTTCATGCCGTAATGGGAGACTTAACTTTCTTACATGATGCCTCTGGGATGGGAATGCCTCTCGGAGAGGATTTTCCTCGCTGTCGGATCATTGTCCTAGATGATCAAGGCGGCTCGATTTTTAAGAGTTTGGAGCATGGGCAGCGCGCTTCTCAGACGGTGTACGAACGCTATTTCGGAGTCGCTCAGCATGCTGATATCGCGGCGCTTGCCACGGCATATGGGGCGAAGATCCATCGCGTGAGTTCAATGTCCGAGCTTCGAGCGGTTTTGAATACAGAAGCTGATGGATTGGAAGTGCTGCACCTCTCTATCTCTCGACCGACTGAAGATATTGCATTTTTGCGATCGTTGTAGGATGCTAATGTAACGATTTGATAACGAAATGAGATGGGTTGGTTATGAATATGGAAGAAACCACTCCTCAAGGTGATGCGCGCTTTCAACCTCACGCGCAAGAACCCGCCCAGCAATCGGCCTCGCAAGAGGGCGGTGCGTCTGTGCCGATGCAGCACGAAACTGTGCCACTCCCTGCAGTAACTCCCGCCGCCTCTCAAAGTGAAGCAGCATATACTCCTGCTTCTGCTCAGCCCCCTGCATCCGAGGCCTCGGCAGAAGGTGGAACCCCAACTGGAGTTCCGGCAGGCCCGGTCCCCACTCTTCTTGAGACGCATAGCCCCCGACGCGGACCCGGCTGGGGAGCGCTTGTGCTGGCGATGGCCTGCACGGCAGGTCTGGCCATTGGAGGCACCCTGGTCATTGGACAAAACCTGCATTCTTCGGTGACAACCCCGCTGGTCAGTCAGACCTCCGCACCAGCTCAGAGTAATTCTGCTGGAAGCGCAGTTGATTGGGAGAAGGTTGCACAAACCGTGTCTCCCGCTGTCGTTACTATTTCTGTTTCGGCTCAGAATTCCTCGGGAATTGGCTCGGGTGCGATTGTCGATACCTCTGGGAATATTGTCACCAACTACCACGTCATTTCCTCGGTTGTTGATGGAAGCGGACGGATTCAAGTCACCCTCACTGATGGCAGGATCTACGAAGCAAAGATTGTTGGTACAGATAAGAGCACCGACCTTGCGGTGATCCGTTTGGTGAATCCGCCTTCGGATCTTGTTGCTGCACAGTTCGGGCAGTCCTCTGATCTGAAGGTTGGTCAGCCCGTTATGGCCATTGGTTCGCCGCTTGGACTCTCGAACACGGTGACGACGGGTATTGTCTCTGCTCTCAATCGTCCTGTTCAGGTGCAGGCCTCGGAATCCCAAAACCAGGACAACTCAAAGGATCCCTTCGGTCAGCTTCAGCAGCAGGGTAACCAGAGTCAATCGATCACAACGAATGCCATCCAGGTTGACGCCTCGATCAATCCCGGTAACTCCGGTGGGCCGCTATTTAATGAACACGGCCAAGTGATCGGCATCAACTCCTCGATTGCATCGCTTTCCTCATCGTCGAACTCTGAAGCGGGATCGATCGGTCTGGGATTCGCGATTCCTTCTGACTTGGTTGTTTCGGTTGTTAATCAGCTCATTCAAAACGGAACAGTCGATCATGCTCGATTGGGCGTTACTGTCACTACCGGTGCCGCGCGAGTAGGCAACGACACCCGTGCGGGCGCGCAGATTTCTGGTGTCAGCCAGGGGTCTGGAGCTGAAGCTGCAGGGTTGAAGGCCGGGGACGTCATTACCAAGATCGATGGGAACACTGTCACCTCGGCGCAGTCCTTGGTCGGTTATGTCCGTCGCTACACGGGCGGCCAAGAGGTGAGCGTCACTTACGTGCGTGATGGCGTAGAAAACACTGCAAAAGTCACGCTTCAGTCAGAGCACTGAGTTAAAGGTTTAAAACCTCGAGCAACGGCCGCATCTTGGTCTGGGTCTCCTCCAATTCTCTGCGGGATGATGAATCTGGCATGATTCCGCAGCCGGCGAAGATTCTCAAGGTGCGGTCGTTGTTCTCTAATTGGCCACACCGTAGGGCAATGCCAAATTCTCCATTTCCCGCACCATCAATCCAGCCAACCGGGCCTGAATAACGCTCGCGCTCCGTGCGTTCGTAGGTGTGGATGAGATCCAGTGCGTCATCAGTTGGAGTTCCGCACACCGCGGCAGTGGGATGCAGTTGTGCCACCGCATCAAGAACGCTTCCCTGCGGGAAAGTTGCGTATACATCAGAACTGAGGTGGGCAATATTGGGAAGAATCAGCACATCAGGACGTGCAGGTGCGTGGACATCCTGCGCCACAGAAAGGAGTGCGGCCACGACGGACTCGACTGCAAAGAGATGTTCAGAACGATCTTTTAATGACAGTGGGAGCGAATCCGCGTCCTCGGGTTTGCTGCTTCCCGCAAGGACGCGCGAATGGAGCTTTCCCTGGTGAAGGGAGACCAGCATTTCTGGAGTCGCACCAATTAATCCCGCAACAGCGAAAGTCCAGGTTTGGGGATAACGCTGATGCAGATGCTCAACCAAAGCAGCCTGATCGAAAGGAAAGTCAGAGATAATCGTCATGTCGCGGGCCATGACAACTTTTCCGGCCTCTTCATTGCGAAGGGCATGAATGATTTCATCAACCGCGTCGCACCATGCCTCCTCGCTCATGGCACCTGGGCCAATACTCAGCGTTTCAGCAGGCGGGAGTTGGTGATCGATAATCTCAGCATGAAAAACAGGCTTGTCGCGCGAATCGATTGAGCTCGTCACCAAGAAACGTGTCGAACCACGGGTGATGATGAGGAAAGTGGGGACAACTAAAACACGTTCCCCGTCGTCCTCAAAAGCGCAGGATGCAAAAGCAATCGGAAGGACGGGTGAATCAGAACCCCACGCATCGCGCGTGCCTTCCGCCCAGTGGATCTGTGCTTTCTCTCGAACTAAATCCCACACTCGCGCTGCTTCGGTAATCGCGGCGTTCTCCCCGGCCTCGACAAGGGGAGGACGGTCCTTCCCTCGCTGCCAACGCCAGGCCTGCCCCCAGCCGACCATGGCCTCGTCGCGAATCCACGCGCAAAGTCCAGAGGTGGGGAGGAAAGAAGTCAATGGAAGATGCCCCTGAGGGGAGGAAGGATCGATGCGCTCAACCCAGCAGTACAGGGTGGGGATCGATGAAAAGTGTCCAGAGGGCATGTTTCCATGCTAGTGCCTTGAGTGCGCTTCCACTTAAGCGTGCCGATGTGGCGTGTAAATGGGAAAATATATATATGAGTGAACAGACCGCCTCCCAGCAGCGTCGAGCAGATCTTGACAAGTCTCAAGATCAAGTGGCCGCAATGTTTGATGATGTCTCTTCGCGTTACGACGTGATGAATGCGCTGCTCAGCGGCGGGATGAATTTTATCTGGCTGAAGGCATTGACGAATGCGCTGGCACCGAAGCCCTCGGATCGGATTTTGGACCTTGCGGCTGGTACGGGTGCCTCATCCGCGCAAATCGCGCGCAGTGGTGCGCGCGTTGTTGCCTGCGATCTTTCCGCAGGCATGATCGAGGTAGGACGCAATCGTCACCCCGACATTGAATTCATCCAAGGCGATGCGATGGATCTTCCTTTTGAAGATCGGTCTTTCGATGCAGTGACCATTTCCTACGGTCTGCGAAATGTTCCAGATCCCAAGCGTGCGCTGGAGGAGATGGCTCGCGTTGTGCGCCCGGGTGGGCGACTGGTTGTCTGCGAATTTTCGACGCCGACCTCTGCGCCGCTGCGTGCGGGTTATTCATTGCACCTCCAGTGTGTGATGCCGCTGGTTGCGCGCCTGGCTTCTTCCGATGACGTTGCCTATGACTACTTGGCGGAGTCGATTCGCGAGTGGCCCGATGCTCCCGAAGTTGCAAGCTTGATTGCCGAGGCCGGGTGGAGTGACGTCCAATACCGTTACCTGACGGGTGGGATTGTGGCTCTTCATCGCGCTGTGAAGCACTGAAGTTCCGCAGGTTTTTGCTCAAGTAGGGAGCCGGAGCTTCGTACTTGGGGACTTTGTCAAGACCTTTGCATAAGTGGGGGTAGAGGGCGCATAATAGGGGTGTCAAAGATGACCCCTGAACGGAGCTAGAAATGTCTGCACCCCTACGTGTTGGCGTGATTGGTTTGGGCGCGCGGTGCGTCATTGCCGAAAATTGCCACAAAGCCACGATTCCTGCAGAACTGGTCGGAGGATGCGATCCCAATCCTGCGATGCGCCAGCGTGCGACAGAAGTTTTGGGCGATTACCCGTGGTTTGAAACCCTTGATGAGCTGCTGGAACTGGGCATTGATTGCGCAATTGTTACCAGCCCTGATGACACTCACGAAGACATCACCTGTGCGCTCTTGGAAGCTGGGGTTGCGGTCTATCTGGAGAAGCCGATTGCGATCACTATTGAGGGTGCTGATCGCGTTCTTGAAACCGCGTATAGGACCAAGGCTCCCCTCTATGTGGGTCACAACATGCGACACATGGCGGTTGTACGCATTCTGCGTCAAGTTGTCCAAGATGGTCTGATCGGTGAGGTCCGAGCAATTTGGTGCCGTCACTTCGTGGGCAATGGTGGTGACTATTACTTCAAGGATTGGCATGCAGATCGCAGTCGAACAACTGGGCTGCTGCTCCAGAAAGCCGCCCATGACATTGATGTCATGAACTGGTTGTCTGATTCCGTCCCCGAGCGTGTCGTTGGTATGGGGGATCTCATGCTCTACGGAAAGCTCACTGATCGCAGTGGGCAAAAGCCCGATGTGGTCATGAGTGACTGGTTCTCTTTCGATAACTGGCCGCCTGCGTCTCTTACCGGTCTTAATCCCGTGATTGATGTCGAGGACGTGTCCATGCTCATGATGAGACAGACTTCTGGCACTCTGATTTCCTACGAACAGTGTCACTTCACCCCCGATTACTGGCGTAACTACACCGTGATTGGAACCGAAGGGCGAGCGGAAAACTTTGGTGATGGTGAAGGTGGGGTTGTGCGTGTATGGAAACACCGCAGCGGATGGGAGCCCACTGGAGATATTGAGATCCCCATTAAGGGGGATGCTGGCGGACACGATGATGCCGATGTCGCAACGATGGATGAATTCCTGCGCTTTGTTGCCAAAGGTGATCGGACCGATACGACGCCACTGGGGGCTCGCGAGGCCGTCGCTGCGGGGGTGTTGGCCACCAAGTCACTGCGTGAGGGTTCTGTTCCTTTTGATGTCCCGCGAGTCAGTCCTGAATTGAGCAGGTACTTCGAGAATAACCAGGATCGAGGAGCCTGAGAGCGAGACGAAGAGTGGGGGTGGCTGCAGCCACCCCCACTCTTTTAGAACACGATCTGTTTAGGACACGATCTGAATAACTTCTGATGCGGGGAGTAATTGCTCTCCGCACGCGTGGGCGGTAATTTGGTCGATTCCGCGGCACACAGCGCCTTGAACCACCCCGCGTCCGCCCAGCTGAGAGACGCGGATTTCGGGCATGTGGATTGTGAGTTCTTCGAGGCGTGAAGAAAACTCTTCCTTCCACAGATCTGCGGATGCTGAAATACCACCACCAAGGATGAGAACTTCTGGGTCAATCGTTAGAATCAACGCCGCTGCGCCAAGGGCAAGGTCTCGTGCGAATGCTTTGACAATCCGCGTTGCTTCTGCGTCGCCATCCCTCATCCGGTCGCACACCCACCGTGCTGCTGCACGATGAGAGAGGTCAGCAGGGAGCAGCGAGTGCGTAAGGAAATGTGCGGGTGTCTTGTACCAATTGAGGTGAGGGAGTACGCCGATTTCTCCGGCCGCACCGGCTGAACCGCGGCAGACCTTCCCATCGATCATGAAGGATGCGCCAATTCGTGCGCCGGCCATGATGTAGACGGCAGAAGAAACATCTTGCGCCTGGCCGAGGTGCGACTCTGCATCCAGAGCGCACTTACAGTCATTTTCAACGGTAACGGGGCGTTTGTAACGTGCCTGAAGCTCTTGAACCATGGGCACGCTCTCCCAACCGGGAAGAGGGCCGCCGAAAGGCATTCTTCCGGCCTCGTCAACGGGTCCGGTAACGGCGACGGAAATCAGTGCCAGATCGTCGCGGTAGGAGGGGTTTTTCTCAAGAGTGTGGGAAATGGTGTGTTGAACAGCTTCCATTCGCCGGGGTGCGGCCGAAGAAGGGGCCAGCTCAGTTTCTTCTGCGCACTTTTCTTCACCGCGCAGATCGGTGAGGGAAGTTGCGATTCGGTTTGCCCCAATATCGATCCCCAAGACAAAACCCGACTCTGAGCGGAAACGGTAGCGCTTTGCAGGGCGTCCGGTGGGAGGTGAAGCCGGTGGCAGGGATTGGACCCATCCCAAACGCTCAAGATCTGTGATCGTTGCATTGACCGAAGTGCGTGAGAGGCCCGTTGCGGCAGCAATTTGAGAGGAAGTGGTGTCCTCAATAGCGCGCAGGTGTGCGAGCACCGCGAGGGAATTCATTTCCCTGATGCGGTCGGGGCCGTAGGTCTGAGTCATGGCTCTCTCTTCGTTGGGATGAGACCATTTCAGCGTAGGCCCAAGAAGGAAATCCTGAGCCTACGCTGATAGGCGAGTCGAATAATTCTGAATACTCGACAGTGTGGCAGCGCCTATCAGGCGCGCGTGCGGCGAATCAGAAGGGCTCCAAGCCCAAGCGCGCCTGCTGTGATTGCGAGGATAGGGCCGCCGATGGTGCCGGTACGTGCCAGCTTCGTCTTGGGGGCTTGTGCACTCTGCTTTTCAGTAGAGACAGCAGCTGCCTTGGCTTCAGTGGAACCGCCGGGTGTGCTCGCCTCATTGCCGAATCAACGAGGCTGTGGCCATCACACCCGACGATGATCAATTTCAAGCGAATTCTTGGATTGGTTTCCGTTGAAGAAGCCATGGCAGCCGGTGGTAGTGGCGCAACGATCAACTTCGCTATTGCAACAACGAACTCGCTCATTTACGCGGGCGGTATCGCCATCATTCAGACCTTCTTCGCTTCATCGCGGCCTACGCTTTCGCCCGTTTGAAGTTCCCCTTCAAAAACGCGCTCTTTGCGTGTGTCATCGGTGCGCTCATGATCCCCGGGATCTTCTCGCTCCTGCCGAACTACGTGTTGATTAAGCAACTTGGCTGGCTGAACACGATGCAGGGCATGATGCTTCCCGCGCTTTTCATGGCACCCTTCTCAATCTTCTTCCTCAGGCAGTTCTTCCTCTCCCTGCCTCGGGAAGTAGAGGAAGCGGCAATGCTCGACGGATTGGGACCCGTCCGCCGTTTCTTCAAAGTAACCATCCCCATGTCCGCAGGACCAATCATGACGATGACCCTCATTACGATCATCGGCATGTGGAAAGACTTCCTCTGGCCGCTGCTGACCGGGCGCGAAGGCGCTCAGCTCCTCACCGTTGCTCTGGGAATTTTCCAGCAGCAATCGCCCAATAGGGCACCCGACTGGACCGGACTCATAGCAGGGTCAACGCTCAGCGTCATCCCGGTCCTGATCCTCCTGATTCTCATGGGACGCAAGCTGGTTGAGTCCCTGAACTTCTCTGGAATCAAATAGCACGAAAGTGCCTGAAGAGAAAGAACCACACATGAAAACTCGTACCGTAGTCTCAGCGGGGATTGTCGCAGCAATGGCGCTGTCCCTGGGCGCGTGCAACGCCAACTCCTCGAGCACCTCGAGTTCCTCCTCGGCATCGGGTGACGGTGTGACCGTCAGCTACTGGCTGTGGGATGACCGTCAAGCCCCTCTGTACCAGAAGTGCGCTGACGACTTCCACGCAGAAAACCCGAACATCACCGTCAAGATCACCCAGACCGCATGGGGTCAATACTGGGATACGCTGACCACGCAGCTGGCAGCATCGAACGCCCCCGACACCTTCGTCGATCACTCCACACGTCTGCTCCAGTTCATTGATTCCAAGCAGATTATGGATCTCACTGACAAGGCAAAGGAAGCTGGAATCGATGATTCCAACTACGAGCCCGGACTTGCTGATCTGTCGAAGTTCGAGGGCAAGCGTTACGGCCTGCCCAAGGACTGGGACACCATGGGTCTGCTCTACGACACCGAGGTCGCAAAGGAAGCTGGCTACACCAAGGAAGACATGGCCAAGCTGACCTGGAACCCCACCGATGGCGGTACCTTCCAGGAATTCGTCGCAAAGACGACCGTTGACGCCAATGGTCACAACGGACTTGACCCGGCCTTCGATAAGAACAACGTCAAGCGTTACGGCTACTACCCCGAGTGGGCAGACGGCGCAATCGGCCAGAACGGTTGGGGCGAATTCGCCGCTTCCAACGGCTTCACCTACGGCGACAAGACCGTGAACCCGACCAAGTTCAACTTTGCGGATAAGAGCCTGGTCGACACCCTCGCTTGGGAACGTCAGCTCATCGAGAAGGGCTACGCCCCCAAGTTCGATAAGCAGTCCTCGCTGGGCACCGAAGCAACGATGAACGCAGGTATTGCCGCATCGACCATCGCCGGTTCCTTCACCGTCTCTTCCTACCTGGGTGCAGACGCGCAGAAGAAGTTCGCCTACGCGCCTCTTCCGATCGGCCCCGTTGGACGTCGTAGCGCCATGAACGGCCTGCACGATGTCGTGTGGAGCGGCTCGAAGCACCCCGATGAGGCATTCAAGTGGATCGCTTACATGGCTTCCAACAAGTGCCAGATCAAGGTCGGCGAGTCCGGCGTCATCTTCCCCGCCAGCATCAAGGGCACCGAAGCGTCCCTGAAGGCACGCGAGGCAAAGGGCCAGGACAACTCCGCATTCACCACCGTCGTTGAGAACAAGGAGACCTTCCCGGTTCCCGTCTTCGCACACGGTGACGAGGTCAACGCTCTGATCCAGGACGCAATCCAGGAGATCGCTGGTGGTGCTGATCCTCAGGCGACCATGACCGCCGCCAATGAGAAGGCAAACGCCCTGCTCAAGTAAGCCGCTGAGCGGGTCCCGCCCCCGCGATTTCCTCAATCGCAGGTGAGCGGGGCCCGCTTTCCACACCCAAACCCATAACTTTCCTTTCCTTCTGCGCCGCTTCCCGCGGCCTCGTCAATGAAAGAACGATCATGCAACGTCTGGTACTTTCCCTTCCTCACGCCACTTTGAGCGCGTCAGCCGATGCTCAGCTCATCGAGCAGGGTGACAACTTCGCGATCATTGACGCTAGCCGTGTTGCGCTGCTCCACGGAATGGAAAGTGGCCAGTACTACCGCAGTGGGCACAACTCATGGTCGCCCTCGGGCTGGAATTCGCTGAGCGATGCGCCGCTGCGTGTTCCCTCTGATGAACGTCGAACAACCGCCGATGATCCGGGGGCAGATGACACCGTCCGCCACCACGGTTCGTGGATGGGTGCGGTTGTCGAAGAAGAGGGCGGCGCGGGTTTCCTCATTGGTGCGCTCGCGGGTGGGCACCCGAAGGTACGCGCTGATGAAGACGTATTTGTTGGCTTCGATGAGATCCGCCCGGCTCGCTGGTTTGTGAGCTGGGGGAGTGAAGCGGAGATTTTCGAGGCCTATGTGGAGCAGCTGCGCCCTCGAAGCCGCAGTCTCGGCCAGGCTCCGCGCGTGTGGTGTTCCTGGTATTCCTACTACGAAAACGTTTCCTGGGATGTTCTTGCAGGGCAGCTTCCCGGGCTTGCAAAACTTGGTTTTACCGCCTTGCAAATTGATGATGGTTGGCAGCTAAACGTGGGCGATTGGCGTCCGAATGCGAAGTTTGGACATGATCTTGCTGCCTGTGCTCGCTATATTTCTGACCTCGGCGTGACTCCCGGTCTGTGGATCGCACCCTTCATTGCTCGCGAAGGGACGCCTTTCCTTCAAGCGCACCCCGAAGCTTTCGTTCATTCGGAGGATGGGAAGCTGGCTATCGCCGGATATAACTGGGGTGGCCCCTACTATGCGCTCGATACGACGCATCCCTTAGCGCAAGAATATCTGCGCGAGACCATCGGATATCTGCTTGACGCGGGAATCCGCTACATCAAGACTGACTTTATTAATGCAGCCGCCATTGAAGGTGTGCGCTTTGATCGTGAAGCAAGCCCCGATGACGCATTTGTTTTGGGTTCGCAGATTTTGCGTGAGGCGGCAGGGGAGGACACCTTCCTTCTGGGCTCTGGTGCACTGATCATCCCCGCGATCGGCCTCTACGATGGAATTCGAGTGGGCTGCGATGTTGCGCCCATTTGGAAGAACTACGCGACTGATGATCGTTCCGATGCCGAAGCTCGCAATGCATTTATGGGTTCTGTGTCGCGTCTGTGGCTGCGTGAGCTCATCGACGTTGACCCCGATGTCATCTTCTTCCGTCACATGAAGAACCTGCTGAATGATCAGCAGATTGGGTGGCTTCAGGACGTTGCCGCGGTCGCTGGTTTTAAGTCATCTTCCGATCCTCTGGTATGGCTGACGCAGCAGGAACAGGCAGAGCTGAGCCAGTGGCTTGCTCGTCACGAGGACGTCCAGCAGATTTCGCGAAATGTCTGGTCTCTGGACGGTCGAGAGGTTGACTTCGGTCCCGGTTTGGCCGAGCCGGAGCACTGCTACCCGGTTTCCTAAGGATTTCCGCACCGATTAACGTAACAAACGTATGTGCAAATTGAATACGGGTGTGTGCTCGCTCACGCCCCTAAAGTGTTGTTCTCACGGACTTTTTGGCGTGCTTTCGCGGCTTCGTATACCGGTGACTATGGTCTGAACTGGACCCCGATATAGGTTCGTCGTTGCGTGGAGCGTGAAGGAGGCGTGGTGAGCCAACAGGCCCAAGACATGAACGCTGATGTCGTTATTGTCGGCGCTGGCCCAGGTGGTGCATCTACCGCCTATCATTTGGCGACCCTTGGTATTGACGTCCTTCTTGTCGATAAAGCACGTTTCCCGCGCGACAAGATTTGCGGTGATGGTCTCACTCCCGCTGCCGTTCAAGAGCTCATCCTCATGGGTGTTGATACGTCTGGTTGGGCACGAAACCGCGGTTTGACGGTGATCGGAGGCGGCCACACTATTCACATGGAGTGGCCCGATCAGGCTTCACTTCCGGGATATGGAATGACTCGTGCGCGCATGGATCTTGACTACGCATTGGTTCAACGTGCACAGAGTGCGGGAGCTCGCCTCGAAGAAGAACTCACCGTTACCGAGGCCCTCCAAGACAGTGCACACCGCGTCTGCGGTGTTCGCGCGCGCCGAGGCCGTGGCAAGAATGCCCAGGATGTGACGATCCACGCCAAGCTGGTTGTGGATGCCGGTGGCGTCTCCGCAAAGGTTTCTACCCGCCTCGGAATTGAAAAGAATCCCAAGCGTCCCATGGGCGTTGCGGCGCGCACCTACTTCCATTCCCCTCGTGGCAACGAAGAATGGATGGAATCGCACCTCGAGTTGTGGGCGGGCGAGCCCGGGCACTCAGATCTACTTCCCGGATACGGCTGGATTTTCCCTATGGGAGATGGCGTCGTCAACGTCGGACTGGGCTCTGTGGCCTCGACGGCAAGTGCGACGAACCTGCCCTATCGTCAGGTTTTCGAGCAGTGGATGGCCAACCTCCCCGAGGAATGGGGATTTACCCCCGAGAACCAAATCGGCGAGCTCCGCAGCGCAGCTTTGCCGATGAGCTTGAATCGTCAGCCCCACTACACCAATGGATTCGTCATTGTCGGCGATGCCGGCGGAATGGTTTCTCCCTTTAACGGAGAAGGAATCGCACCCGCGATGAAGGCTGGACGCTACGCCGCCGAGGCCATGGCTCAGGCTCTTGCCCGCACGCACCGCGCTGGCATTGACCGAGCGATGAGCGCCTATCCCCAACGGATCCGCGACGAATACGGTGGCTACTACCAGTTGGGACGCATCTTTGTTCGTCTCATTGAAAATCCGCGAATCATGCGCCTGTGCACGACCTACGGTCTGCCTATCCCGCGCCTGATGACCCTGGTTCACAAACTTCTGTCGGATGGCTTCGAACGCCAAGGCGGCGACTTCGACGACCGACTGATTACGACCCTATCCAAGCTGGTGCCATCAGCATGATGGCCACGAA
>ERZ773057.288-NODE-288-length-22485-cov-7.893223_pt1 | contig 22485 bp, 16 predicted proteins | sample MGYA00580629_ERZ773057 | MGnify/ENA primary metagenome ERZ773057 (study PRJEB29015, sample SAMEA2738143) | human oral metagenome | biome: human oral; feature: human-associated habitat; material: saliva | place: China | collected 2163 ...
GTTCTCTTTTACGCGAAAATAATCCCATATATGGAAGGGCTTGTGCACCTTTGAAAACGATCTTGTATTTTCAATATGTACGAGCAGGTAGTTTTTGTCTGTTTTTTGACGGGCACGAGGCGGAAAGAGAGACGGCATGAGCGGAGAAGTTGGCGTTAATAACGACGTATTTACTGCCGCACAATCAGCTCTAGACAGCTCGCGTGGCGAATTCGCGGGACAGGCGACCTCTAAGGTCGCATCGCTGACAGCAGCCCAAACAGCAGGCAAGTGGGGCGTAGAGTCGGGCCCCGTCGCAGCTCGACAGCAATATACGACTGCCCTTCAAGAAATCCAGGACGCAATTACCTCTCTAAATGCAGAGGTCATTGCTTTCTTGAGCGCTGCCGATAAGACGCAAGCGCTGATGAACAATAATGAGCAAGACGGTATCGACGCGACTCAGGCCTTGTCGGAGGCACAGCTTGAGGAAAAGGAGCATGCTCTAGCCCAGGCCGCGCAGGAAAGGGATAGAGCGCTATCTACAAATACATCTGAGAAGACGCCCGCCGCCGCAAAGGAAGCAGCACTAACTCAGGCATCAGATCTTGTCGGGGGCGCACCCATACCGGGTTGGGTTGCTCGGACTTCGGCAGAAGGAGGTGCCCAACAGCCTGGCCCAGTTGCTGCAAACAACGCTTCCTCCTCAACTCCACAGCTTCAACTTCCGCCAACATTCTTGGGTGGACTTGGACAGGATTCTACGACATCCGACCTATTCGCTGCGGCTAGCAGAGCACCAAGTAAACCCACTTCGGGACTTCCCAACTGGAACTCCCCTTACGGCTTTGGACGAGACTGATAGCGACATCGAATATCGAGACGCTTCTCAGTAATACCTAGGATTGAAGAAAGACCTCTTATGGCAGCCTCACTCTCCACAGAGAACTATGATCGACTCACCAAAGTTGCTCGCCTTGACTATTCAGACCAGGATGCATCGCTTCTGGATGACTTGAAAGCTCAGCTGGCTTCTCTAAAGACCGCATGCGCAAGCTTCTCTGGAAACACCGGCGTTGAAGGTGCAACACATGCGGCAATGACATCAAAAGTCAGCGATTTCGAGGCCTCGATCGCCAACTTGGAGGGTCGAGTCGGGACCATGGAAACCGCCCATACTCAGGCTCGTCAAGCTATGCAAGAAGCTAAGTCTGTTCAAGGGACTCTCAGCACACAACTTTTGCATCCCGCAGACCAGGCTGCCGCGCAAGTGATATTCCAAGGGCAGCCAAATGAAGCTGCGCTTCAAAATGAGTACATCCAGAATATGATGGCTCAGCGTAATGCCCAAAGGGAAGCACAGGCAAAAGCAGCCCTTGACGCCATGAATGGCGAAGTGAGCAGTGCTGCTGCTGGATTCTCCGGGGTCTCTAGCAATGGAGATGGCGATTCGAATGGTGGCGGCAGTGGACCCACAGGCAGCACTGGCACCAGTCTTGATGCACAAATCCCTCGGATGGCAACCCAAGGTTCTCCTGCCTATGTAGCTGGTGGTGCAAACACCGGAGCCCCAATCGCTGGACTTGAGGTCCTTCCTTCTGTTTCCCCTTCATCTTCCGTTCTGGCAGGCGTTGATGTTACGACCATGCCGGTTGGCGGCTACATGACCGCTGATGGCCCCGTTGGCGGGCATGTTCCCGCACCTGTTACCGATGCGAACGATCCCCGTTGGAAGCCTGATTACAACCCCTTCTCGACGTCTTCGCAATCCAAGGATTTGGCCATTGCCGGTGGCGCACTAACGACCGGTGGCACTTTGGCTGGTCTTGGCCGCATGGCAACTTCCGCGACCTCTATTGCAAGTTCGATGGGTGGTTTCGCATCACGTGCTGCTACTTCTCAATTTGGAACAGTGCCGGCCGGTGGTGCACTCGCACCTTCGACCAGCGCGCGTTTGTCGTCCTCGAACGCAATTTCTAGCGCGATGAATGACCTTGAGCGTGGTGCTTTGACTCCTCGTGGAACTGCTCAGGCTGGTAACTGGGGCAATGCGGCTCGCATGGCAAACCCGGGCACCCCGGCCTCGACAGCTGCTCGCGCAGGTGGATTCCCGCGCGGTATGGGAGCCCCCGGAGCTTACGGCAGCGGCGCAACCGCTGGAACTGGCGCAGGCACCTCATCGACGGCAAGTAATGCGTCGACCATGTCGGCACGTGCACGTGCGGCTGCTAGCATTCGCCCGGCAGGCGTTAGTGGCACTACTGCCACCGGAGCACCTGCGAACGGTGCAGCTACCGGGGCACGCGGCACCGCTTCGAGCGCAGCAAAGGGCTCGGCTTCTGTTAAGGCAGGAACAGGCTCACAGTCCGCTGCTGCTTCGGCTCGTTCGGCTTCAGCTTCTGCTGCTCGCGCAGGTGTGGGCGCACGCCCTGGTGTTATGGGAACAACTGCCGGCACAGCGTCGGGTTCGACCTCGACCGCTAAGGGCAGTGCTACCAAGGGAGCTTCAGCTAAGGCCGCATCGTCTACCAAGGCTTCTTCAGCAGGAACTGGGGCGGCTCGTAGCGCTTCCTCGAATGGCAACGTGTCAGGAGGCGCTTCCTCCGCAGCAGCTCGTGGTGCTTCGGCTGCGGCCGCCCGCGGTCCCATCGCTACGGGAGCGGTTGCTGGTGCAGCCTCAAAGGAAGAAAAGGACAAGGCGAAGCGTCGCGCGCTGAGCGGTCTTAAGGCTGTTCGCGTTGAGGGCGTTGAGGAGAAGGCTCCGGCTGCCGCGGGTCTTTCCGCTGGTAACGCAGAGTCCTTGAAGCCTGTTGCCGCTGCTGATCAGGATGATCGCTGGTGAGCTTTTGAAAGCGTGAAGAGGCGCGGAGCCCAGCTCCGCGCCTCTTTTTATTTTCTGTTCGCCTTCTCTTCTACTCCCCTTCGGATGTGCCGGGGCTGGGCAACCGGTATATCGTGAGGGTGTTGTCCCATTCAAGGAGAAAATAATGAAGGTTTTCACCGTCGAGTACCACTACGTCACTGACCGTGATGAGGAAATGGCAGAGGTCCGCCCCACGCACCGCGCGTTTAACAGTGAGCTTGCCGCTCAGGGCCGTCTGATTGCCGCGGGACCCTACACGGGCACGCATGATGCGTTGATTATTGTGCGAGCTGAAGATACCGCGGGAGCTTTGGAACTACTGGAAGCCGACCCGTTTAATCAGGCCGGTTTCATTGCCGAGCGCATTCCCCGCGAGTGGAACCCCGTGATCGGGGTTATTCCGGCGGAAGGGTAGGACGCAGAGATCGGAAGCAGCTAGCCGATACCACCCTGAGATTCAGGATTGAGGTTGGTAGAGGCACAACGTACCCTCTAGCTACAGGTGAAATTGCAGATATAGCGCCCCTTCAACCATATCGAGTGAGTGATGTGTGGGGGTGGTGCTTCAACGACCCCCACAGATCAGTCACTTCGAATAATGTTCCTTTGCATCCTTCAGGAATGCTTCTCCAGTTGCAATCTCCTGATTGACATCGTGCTGAAGCATACCCAATGCTGTTTTATCCCCGGTGTAGACTTTTTTCCCATTAATCGTTGCGTCATCAGTACTGCCACCGAGGAACTCGAAGTAGGCCTTACGTTGGTCAGCAGTCAGCTCACTAACAGGCGGCATCTGTGCAGCTTGAGAATTAAGACCTAGCCCAGCACCGTTACCTGCGAGGAACAATCTATCTAGCTCCTCCTTTGTCTTGTCCGCTCCTGCTAGAGCGCCTTCGCGAGCTAAGAATGCATCATTAACGGCATCTTTTACCGCAGTGCTCGTATGTTCTTCTTGCTTAATTCGCCGAGCCACATCTGCAGCAGACAAGTCTGTTGGAAGGTACTTATCCAAAATAGTGCTGGCACTAGATTTAACTCCAGCTGTAAATTCTGAGCCGCCGACAGGGACCGCCTCACTAAGAGGAACTTTATCAACTGCATAGTCGATAACACCGCGAATCAGTTTATTACGCGCAACCATCTCATTATCTTTTGCGAGATGCGCATTGTCTGGCGCCTCATCCAAGCCATTAATCAAAGTCTGCCAACCAGCAGTATTTCTTGCTACGTTAGCCGCCCATGAATCGGCATTGTCAGAACTACACTCTGCATTGACTTGACGCTTAAGCTCCAAGCGATACTCTTTCCATGCCTCAGAATTGATCGCAGACCATGCCGGTCGCCGTCCACCTTCATAATGCTCATCTTTAGTTCCGTCTCCCGACGTTAGAGTGGGTTGATCATAAGTAAGATCTGTGAATAAACCGCTCTTTGAGAACATCCTCTTAAGGTCTTGGTTACTGAGATTTAGCATGTGATGTTTTCTAGCCTCATCACGGATGTTGCTGTTGCCGCCCTCACCCTCTGTATCCTTCAGCAGATCAGCAAGTTCGGAAACTCGCGGCGCGACCACAGATCCCATCCAAGAGCGCATCTTTGAATTTTTGTGGCCAAAATGATCTTCACCCTTGCTTCCCCAGTCACTCCAGCTATCATGATCGAGACCGTCTTGATAACCCAGCATGAAGTTCTGCGCGATCTTCGCACGGTTCATTTCATCGACCGACCAATGGTCATAGACCGCCTGATCCGCTTTATACTGAGGGTCTTCAAGCCCGAGCGGGTACTTTGTGGCGTCAGGAGGATCCATAAGTTGAGCATTGTGCTGGGATGCATCGTTGACAAGATCACCCAACGCATTACCAAGATCCTGATATGCTGCGCCCCCACCAGCAGCGTTACCGCGCCAACCCGTCAAGTAGCGGGTTAGACTCATTTTGTTGCCATTCACGTCAAAGTTGGTATCTGCACTCAACGCCGACCGAATAGCACGCATACGCATTTCTTCATGTTGAGCGAGGACTGACTGGTCCTTCAGATCTAAATTGTCAGGACGATCGGAAAGCTCAAGCACTGACTGAACTGGATCAAAGACTGACTTAAATTGTTCATGGGTCAACTTCCCATTTCCAGTCAATCCAAACAGTGCATACTCGGGTGCATGCTGCGCCATGCTCTCTATACCTGTCACCCCCATCTGCATCTGATGGTCCCACTTCACGATATCGGAGAAAACGGACGTGCCCTTCCCATCTCCAGTATCATAGAAACCCGGCCCGAGAGCGAGCGAGGTATTATCCCGTGCCGCAGCTCCAGCTAATTGAGTAAATATGTCATAGCCGTACAGAGTTGTCGATGCATGTACTCCGAATTGCGGATGCTCATATTTACTCCATCCAGATTCCTGGAGCTGAGCGAGTTTGTCGGTGAAAATTTGCTGAACAGTGACACCATTTTTTCCAAGGAATCCCTGGGAAAACATGTCAAAAGACTTCTGAGTATCTGCCATCTTTTCAGCTAGATTGCTACCTCCAGTTGCCATGACCATCAACGAACCCATGGTTTTGTTAAAAGTTTCGTACCCGTCACTAATGCGCTGGCCACTTGTTCGGTCATACCCCGCCTGAAACGCAGCCAGCACTGCTTTATTGAGATCATCGACACTAACATGCTGAGCAATAGCTGCTGCATAATACGGGTTATCTAAGTACTTTCCATACTTCGAGTTGAAGGCATTAACGTCCGCAGCAGTCAGAGGCTGCTTCTTAATCGCTTCTGCAATTTCAGGAGCCAAGGTCTGCGCATCTGCCCACTGGGCTGCAGCATTTAAAATTGGAGTATCGGAAGAGAACAGCTCGACGCCAATTGCACCACGCCCTCTTGAACCCGCCTCGTCTGACACGATAGTTTTACGTGCTGTATTGACAGATTGTGCAGCAGCATCGGCGCGGTCGTCTAGATCATTAACGCGCTTTTTGTACCGCTCCAAAATGCCCATTTGCTTACTGGACAAAATCGACCCGGCCACAGCAAGATTGCCGTCGGGATGAGAAACTGAACCGCTACCATGTGTCCCTGTGGTAGAAGCTGATGCCGCCTCAACGTCATTATATTCTGCGACCGCAGCATCCCATTCTTCTTGGAGCTTGGTTATGTCAGAACGCGCACTCCGCACATCCGCTGCCCACGTATTGAGAGCGGTCTCAGCAGGGAAGAAAGCTTCAGATAACGTGACGGTCTTGTCGCCTAAGCTCTTAATCTCCGCTGAAGCGGCGTCAGCAGCCTGACCTGTCCATTCCGCTGGAGGCAATGACCTCTTCTGAGCAACTTGAGTGTTCCCAATTGCTGTCCCCTGCCTCGAGATATCCGAAGCAACCGATTCCGCGCTCATCGAGACGGATGGGACCTGCTTAAGGGCTTCTGATCCTGCGCTCTTATTTACCATCAGAGATACTCCCCAACCCCTAGTCGAGTGGCCGCAACACGAGCCTTATCACGATTGAACGTTTCGGTTTCATCCATATCTTGGGATACTTCCTTTGCGCCAGAGCCCAACTCTGAACAAGCATCAGAATATTCCAACACCGCCGCACTCATATAGTCACGAAAGTGATTCAACGCCTCGCGCAGCGCTGCAACGCCAGCGTTGTCCCCCTCTGGGAGATCAAACGCCACTCCATATGTATTAAGTTTTCCCACAGCCGCACCGACTTGTGCCAAGTCCTGAGCATCAGTCCACTGAGCTTTCTCAACAATTCCAACAGCCTCACGGTCGAAGCTAATATCCGTCATCTGAACCCCTCAATGCTCGAACACGCAAAGCGCGGATCACCATCGGTCATAAGTTACCGTTAAAGAATAACATTTCAACCTTACAAAATACGAAAAGGGTGTTGGATGCGGGATTCCCGCATCCAACACCCCCAAACTGCATGAACTAACCGAAGCCGACTAAAGCATCACTTACCGCCACTCGATGGCTTTTCTTCACGACCATCGGATTGCGCATTCTGTTGAGCGTTATACTGATCATCTAAGAGTGTGCGGAGATCACTATCCTTCCCAGTAAAATAGTTTCGCACCTGATCACGTTCACTCGGATCTAAAGACCAGAAAGCCCTTCGCGTTCCATCGGGATTTAGCTTGGGAAGGCGCTTATCTGCGTAAGCCTAGGTCCCGGGAGATGCATCAACTGTACCTGCACGCTCGGTCCACTGATCCGAGTCATACATCGTGCGAATCAAACCTTCTTGCATCAACTCACGAGAAGCGCGATTTGCCTCGTAATGAGACTCCCACCCCTTCATTTCATTATTGGTAGACAGAGCCCAGTCCAACCCAGCACCGGCAGCACTCTTGATAGCGGTCGTCACAAGAGGACTAAAGATAGGATTACGAGCGTTACGATGCGAGTCGTCAAGCGCTTTACCTATAGCACTATCTTTGTCGGGATTGGCATCAAACGTTTCTTGAATCAGTTCCGTCCAGCGGTTTGTTGCTCTCTCGACACTCTGCATTCGCGAAGCATAGTTCGTGTCCTGTAAAGCTTCAGCTACGTCACCCATGTAGCTCTTATACGCAGCCGTTTGAACCACCTGAAGAGCCGGCTTCCGACCCCCCTCATACTTATGATCTAGCAGATAATCCCGAGTATTACCATCATCGATAACCTTAGGCCTATCAAACGCCAAGTCTTGCAAAAGCCCAGCAGGTTGCTTAAATCGAGCAACCAAGTTGCTGCCAAACTGCATCTGAGCTGAACCATATTCGCCCGGACCAGCACCAGCTCCCATCCCTGAACTGGTACTGAAATGCATCTCGGATGCTAAGTCGTAAACATACGGCTCAATAATCGACCCCCTCCACGAGCGCAGAGCAGAGTTATTGTAGCCGAAGATATTCTCGCCTTTAACACCGTCTGCGCCCCCATGCTTGTAGTCAAGACCATCCTGATAGCCGGCCATAACATTTGCAGCAACCGATGCGCGTCGCTGTGCATCTTCCTTCCAGGACTCATATTTCTGCTCAGCTTCTTTGAATGCCTCCGAATCTGCTCCTCCTTCAAAGTCCTTACTATCCGGCGCAAACATCGGAGCCGCAGGCCTTGAGGCATCTGCAATTACCTCTCCAAAAGCCTCACCGGAATCGTAGAAGAGATGTTGGCCATTCTGAGCACCCCCGCACCAACCAGAAAGGTAACGCGCCATCGACATTGGCTCATCGCCGCTGTACGGCTGCCCAATACGGTTCGGGCGATACGAAGAATCAAAATCAATGTTTGTATCCAGAGCTTTTCTGAGTGCTGAAAGACGTCCCTCTTCAGCTTCTTGCAGAACCTGAGATACCTCATTCAGATGATCAGGGCTATTTGACAGTCGAATTACAGACTGTAAGCGGATCAAAACGTTGAGCTATTTTCATATCGGATTCATCATTGCGGCTTCCGAATAGTTGGCATTCCTCCATGGATGTCGTCATCGTAAGAGCTGTCTCATACTTATTCGTGTCATGATCCCATTTGACCATGTCGGCAAATACGGACGAACCAGATGCCGGCTGGTCATAAAAACCAGACCCAAGCGTCAGCGACGGATTCTTCTCAGCAGCGACCCCCGCCAACTGGCCAAAAATATCGTATCCGTACAGTGCTTTTTCGGATCGTAGACCAGTTGCTGGATGCGTGTAGAGCTCTCTACCTGATGTTTTCAGCTCGGCCAATTTCGTATCAATAATCTGGGAAACCTTCGCACCGTCTTTTCAAACAAGATGCTCAGACATGAGAGTGAAAGAAGCCTGAGAGTCAGCCATCTCCCTTGAGAGGTTACTGCCACCTGTTGACATAACCAGCAAAGAACAAAGATTTTTATTAAAACGCTCATAGGAACTATCAACAGTTACGCCGTACTCATCGAATCCGGTCTTGTAGGCAGAAAGTGCGGCCTTGTTGATGTCATCTACGCTGACATATTCAGAAACCGCAGCAGCAACATAAGGATTCGAAAGATGTTCGCCGTACTTTTCATTGAACAAACGAACATCCGCAGCTGTCATGGGCTCCTTTTTCAGAGCATCCGCAATCTTTGGCGCAAGTTCCTGGGCAAACTGCCATTCTGCAACGCTATCGACAATAGGCGTATCTGAACCGAATATTGCCGCACCAACAGCGCTACGTCCAGCCTTCACCGCTTCACGCGGGATGACTGAGTCCGCCGCTTCATAAATTTTCTTTGCGGCATCGCTTGCGGCATCACTCAGTGTGGTTATCTTCTTGTCATATGAACCTTTGAGTTCAGACTGCGTAGCAATGATCTGCGCACGAGCCTTCTAACGATCAGGCTCTGGATTATAGTCCTCGTCTGCCGCTGCTTTTGCGTCGATTCGCTCTATCTCATCGCAATATGCTCTGAGGGCTTCATCCCACTGTCCTTGAAGGCCCTGAACCTCTGAAATCGCGGTATCTACCTGCTCACTCCAGGTATCTAGGGCACTCGCAGGACCTGGGAACTTCTCAGCAAGAAATGAGACCTTACCTCCCATTTTTGAATCTCGGCAACAACCGCGTCAGCTGTTTGGCCGGATCATTGTTCAGTCGGGATCGAGGCATTTTGCACAGCCTGCACATTATTGACTAGCACTGAACCAGTCGTCTTCCAATGTGAGGCAACATCAGATGCCTCGGGCACAGCTCTCGGAGCTTCTAGAGCAACATCACTTGAACGAAAATCAACACCACTCATTTCTTTCCACTAACTCCTAAGCGTGCCACACGACGACCCGCAGAATATCTGCACCAACACGCCATCGATCATTGACAACTAGTTCCTGCTCCAATAGAAGGAAACTTCCTTTTCCCGCAACCCACGCCTTCGACTTTGTTGCATTCGTAGGCTTAAGCCAATCAAAATATTCCACTTTGCTAGCAGCTACGTCGAGCACGTTTTGCTCGCGAGATGAAAACTCACAAACATCATCAAGCCGATTTAGTTGGGACCCGGAGGGACACAGAATCACGGTTTGCTCGTAACTCCGTCCGTCACGAACGAACGCAACGTGACATTACCTGCTTCTTCAAGCGGCACTCTTAAATACGTAAACTCTTTCAGGAATCCCCTAAAACGCGACTGCTGCGCCTCGGTCATCGCATTGTATGACGGTAAACTCCCATCTCCCTGTGGTACTACACCGTCATTATGTACGGCCTCTTCCTTTAAGAACTGCGCAACAAGCTCATCTTTAGTCTTTTCGTCAGGATTCGGCCATTCAGAACGGGCACTGTAGGTCTCGGCAAGCGTGTCAGTGAGAGTCTCGTTTGATCCGCGATAGCTAGCTATTTGCTTAGCGAGATCTTCAGATTTGAAGTCCGTTGGTAGGATCTGGTCAAGAATCGTATTCTTTTGTTCTTCAACCGCAGACGAAGTCAAGGCTTGAACAATCTTTGAACCCGGAATTTTATCAGTTGGGACGAGAGATGCGAGAGCATCAATTCCCTGACGGATCCGCTGATTCCTTTTCGCGACCTCTTCGTGGTCAAGTACTTCGACGTTAGCAGGAGCTTGCGCGAGATGTTGGAATAGCGTTCCCCATTTATTGACGCTGCTTGAAACTCTCCGATCCCAGGTAGTTCCCGGTGTGCTGTCATTGGGATCAATATGATAATCGCTTCCCATAGTCTGAAGCAGATCATGCTTATAACCCGCATATGCAGCAGCCTGAATCACACTTAACGCCGGAGGACGACCCCCATCATACTTATCATCAAAGGGAGTATCAGTCTCCTCCCCCTCAGTTTGCTTTGGGTTATCGAATGCAAGATCGGCAAACAATCCGGTCTTCGTATATAGAGAATCTCTCAGTTTTGGAGAGAGAGTAAACTGCGCTCGGCCAGAAGCATCACTACGACGCCCTTCATCAACCGTGCCGTTAGGATTCGAAGAGTCCGACCCGTTGGCGTTATCAGCATCCGCCAAGGCAAAGCTCTCGGCCCAGTTCGCTAAAATAGTTCCCGAACGCGAGCGCAGCTTCGGGTTGCTCGCACCAAATATATCCTGAGCTCCGTATTTTTCATCATCAAAATCAAGTCCGTCTTGATAACCCGCAATATAGTTACCGACGACCGTTGCCTGAGAATTCGCAGCCTTCTCCCATTGAGGACCCAGGAGTTCCTTCGTACGATCATCAAACGGACGGGTGGCATCTTCGATCATTTTCCCAAATGCGTCACCCTGATCAACAAATCCTCTAAACGCTGGATTGCCATAGTTACGAGTGCCTGTGAGATAACGCGCCACATTAAGTGGCGTGTCCGCTGAAGCTCCCGGATGAAGCTCCACATTAAATGGAGTATCCTCATTCAAGAATTCACAGAGAGAACTCAGTCTATTTGCTTCAAACCTCTCCATACCTTCGCTTTTTATGCCATCAGGAGTGTCGGAAAGCAAATACAGGGCTTGCATCGGATCCTTGGCAAAAGACTCGATGATATGCCTCTTACTCTCATCAAATACAACTAGCGGATGGGTTGCTGCTTGGCTACTAGCTTCTCCATAGAAAACGTTTAATCCAGATTTGAAGTTGTGATCAAATCGCATGATCTCGGATGCAAGCGAGGGATCATCACCCGTCTTCTGATAGACCTTTGGTCCAAATGTGAGGCTTGAATCGCTTAACGCTGCATAACCTGCCGCCTGAGTGAACAAATCACCACCACGCACTTGCGGACTATAGGTCCCTTCATTCACGAAACGAGGATAAAGATTCCAAAGCGTATCTTTATACTCAGCGATGTTCGCATCCTCGATTTGACTTACGGTTGTTCTGCCATCTTTTCCAAGAAGAGCATCCTTCATCTGAATAAAAGACTCATGCGCCTGTCGACTCTCATCCCCACTCGTGTTGTAACCACCTGTTGACAAGACCATCGCAGTTCCAAGTGAATCAATAAGAGAATTTCGCTCTGTTCCTGTCTTCCCACGGTCATAATCTGAACCAGCTGTATTCACCGCAACCTTATACAACATTTCAACTGCTGCATTTTTCTCGCCGGAATGCTTCGAACGATAGAAATCCATCATCGCTTGGACACAGAAGGGATTCTTGAGCTTGTCTCCCCACTTATTTTGGAGATCCCGAACCTCCTCAACTGTCAGAGGCTTCTTAGCATCCGCAGCTTTTTCAAAATCTTCCGCCATCTTCGGAGCAAGCTCTTGGGCGTATTGCCACTCTGCAGCGCTATCAACAATGGGAGTATCCGATCCGAAGATCGCCGCTCCAACGGCGCTGCGTCCAGCCTTTACGGCGTCGCGAGGGACTACGCTATCCGCGATTCCATTGATTGTCTTTGCCGCTTCACTTGCAGCTGTACTGAGCGCCGTAATCTTCTTGTCATACGAACTTTTAAGATCACTCTGCTTGCTGATCATCTCCTGACGAGCTCTTGCCAAAGCAGCTTCACGATCATAATCTGGGTCGCTTGCAGCATCAGCTTCAATTTGCGCGACCCTATCACAATAGTTGCTCAGCTCAGCGTCCCACTCTTCCTGAAGTGTCTTGACCTCAGAAATAGCAGTATCAACCTCGCCCCTCCACGTTTCCAGCACACCCGCTGGCTCAGGGAATTTCCCTGACAAGGATGAGACTTTCGTGCCCATTGTCTGGATCTCGGTAACAACGGCCTGAGCTGTTTGGCCCGACCACTGTTCAGTGGGAATCGAGGCATTCTGAACAGCTTGAACATTGTTGGCCAACGCCGAACCCGTTGCCCTCCAATGCGAAGCGACTTCAGAAGCTGAAGAAACAGCCTTCGGAGCCTCTAGAGCCGAACTACCAGAACGAAAATCGACGTCACTCATTTGTTCCACTCAACTCCCAGGCGAGCTGCACGCTCACGGTTGTACTGCTCAGTGCTGTCAAAGTTCTTGCGAGCGCTATCAACTCCGGAACCCAAGGTCGCAAAAGCATCCGAATACTCTAAGACGACCATCGACATTGCGTCAGTAAAATGTTTCGCCGCCTGGAGCAACTCACTCGGGCCTTCACCCCCCGGACCGGGAAGAGAAAAAGCAACAGAGCTAGTTGAAATACGTTTAGCCGAGGCACCGATCCCCGCAAGAGTGTCAGCGTCAGTCCACTGGTCATTCGCAACAACGCCGACTCCAGCACTGTCGAAATAAATCTGGTCGGCGGTCGATTTTTCAGCTCCGGTCATTGGAAGTACTCTTCTCTTTCCAACGTGGTAACACCACTTGCCTGAGCAATACCTTCGTATTCCCATTTGGCGTGCGAATAGATCGATCATTAAATTACCAGTTCAACGACCTCTTCTTCAAAACAGGGAAAACTCAAGCACACACCGTGTGATGCGCGTTTAGCACCCTCAATGCTGACACGCCGGCCGACGACATACTTGCCACCAGCTTCTTTAGTCTTGCTGTGTCAGCCTCAGCTTCGTGAAAGAATCCCCACTTAGTTCCCAAGGATTACGCCGGTGTGCGAACGTAGCTTGGAATTCTCGGCGCCAAACGCATCCTCTACGCCCTTTTTAGCACCATCGCGATCATTGTTCCGAAGGCATCGCCATCATCAGAAAATTCTGGCTATTAGACTCGCGACTCATCCCACGCCATTTGCGCCAAGAAGGTTCCTTGATCGCGCGAGACGACCAGGCCTCGACCCTTGGGAAGCATACGCGGACGTTCGCGGCCAATGACCATACCCTCTGAGGGGTTACCAGACATCATGATGCCCGTTGCTGACAGTTCAGACAGGGCCTGCAAAACAGACTCGTAGGCTGCGCGCGAAGCACCACCCATACGGCGAGTAATCACCAGGTGGAAACCAATGTCTTGTGCCTGAGAGAGCAGCGGAATCAGCGGTGCAAGCGGCGAACCACTCAAACCACCCGTAGAGATCAAGTCGTAGTCATCGACCAAGACCCACGCCTCTGATCCCTTCCACCAGTTGCGCTTACGCAACTGCTCGGGAGTGATGTCCGGTCCAGGAAGACGCATGCGCAGCTGCTCGGCAACCGCCTCCATGCTGCCCAAGATCTCATCACGGTTCGAGATATACATCGGCATATCCGATTCATCCCACTCGCCCAGCAGGGAGCGACGAACATCGACAACGACTAGCATGGCGCGCCGGCTTCCCGGCTTGGCCAAGACCTGGTTGCCCAAGTTGCGCAAGAAAGAGCTCTTTCCGCACTTCGCATCGCCAAAAACGTACATGTGCGATTCGTTTTCCGGATCGAAAGTCCACGGACTCAAGCGGCGTTCTTCCAGACCCAGCACGATCCTCTTCTGTGGACCATGAATGGCCTCGATCTGAGAAACGGTGATCTTCTCGGGGAGCAAACGCAGACGCGGGCCAGGTTCGATCGCAGAAGCGATGCGAACAAGGGTCGCCTCGACACCTTCACCGATCGTTTGAGGATCATGGATCGCATCGGCACGCGGCAAGGCAACAAGCATGTGGTGACCCGTCATCGACAGGCCGCGGCCCGGGCGCCCCTCGGGAACCTTGCTTCCCTTTTCACGGCGGAACTCCGAATCCGAAGGATCACCCATACGCAGCTCCATGCGGGAGCCGAAAATGTCCTGCATCTGAAGGCGGAAGTCCATCTTGCGCAGTGCCGTGGCAATGAAGTGAACGCCGAAAGACAGCGCGCGCTCAGCCATGAGGCGAATGCGATCTTCCGCATCAGGGAAGTCGCTTCGCAGGGTTCCCCAGCCGTCGACGACAAGGAAGATATCACCATAGCCATCGTCGAAGCGTCCCTGTGCACGGCCTCGACGATAGGTCGCCATGGAGTCGATGCGGTTCGCTCGGAAGTAGGCGGCGCGGTCCTCGATGATGCCCTCAATTTCAGAGACCATACGGTTCAAGATGTCCTCGTCATCTCGCGACGCAACGCCCGCGACGTGGGCTGCGCCTTCAAAAGCCGCGAAAGTGCCCGAGAAATCGATGACGAAGAATTGAACTTCCTTCGGCGTGTGTGTCAAGGACAGAGCCATGACCACAGAACGCAAGGCGGTCGACTTACCTGAAAGCGGACCACCGAGGATCGACATGTGACCGCCGGCCCCGGAGAAGTCGTATTCCAGGGTCTCGCGGCGCTGTTCGTGCGGAAGGTCGACGATACCCATGGGGATATGCAGCGGTCCCTTCGCACGCCATTCGTGCGAAATGAGGCCGAGCTCGGGATCCACGGCCAGGTCCGGCATGAGTGAATCCATGGTGTCGGGAACATCCAAAGGCGGGAGCCACACCTGGTGGGCGGGCATTCCCTTGCCCTTCATGCGCGCCACCGCGATGTCGATTTCCGTCATGCCCTCCCAGCGCTCATCGCCGGGGGCCACGAGGCCGCCCTCGGGAACGTCATCCTCGGGGGTCTCATCCAGGACCTCTCCCAGCGAGAAAGGCAGCAGGCGAATACGCGCGGTTTCGGCCTGTGCGCTGGGGAGAACGCTACGAGGCGGCGGCGGGGCTGCGACGTAGGAGGCGCGGAAGCGGATCAGTTGGTCGGTACCCGGCTGGAGGAAGCCCGAACCCGGGTAGGGAGGAAGGTCGTAGGCATCCGTCACGCCCAGGACTTCTCGAGATTCAGAGGCGGAGAAGGTCTTCAGACCGATGCGGTAGGACAGGTGCGAATCCAAGCCCTTGAGCTTGCCGGACTCCAGGCGCTGTGAGGACAGCAGAATGTGGATTGACAAGGATCGGCCCAGACGACCAATCGCGACGAAGAGCTCGCCGAAGTCTGGCTTCGCTGTCAAGAGTTCAGAGAACTCGTCGAGAATGATGAAGAGCGCAGGCAGCACGGGATAGTTGTGTTTCCCAGCCAAACGATCCTCTTCATAATCGGTGACGTTGGCGTAGTTGCCTGCGTCGCGCAAGATCTCCTGGCGACGAACCATTTCGCCGTGGAGAGCGTCCTCCATACGATCAACCAGGGACAGTTCCGATTCCAGGTTTGAAATCATGGCCGAGACGTGGGGCAGATCAGACATGCCCGCAAAGGTCGCGCCACCCTTGAAGTCGACCAGAACGAAGTTGAGCTGTTCGGGAGAGTGAGTAAGCGCCAGGGCCAAAACCAGGGTGCGCAACACTTCGGACTTACCTGAACCGGTCGCACCGATCAGCAGGCCGTGGGGACCCATACCCTGCTGGGCAGCTTCCTTGATGTCCAAGACAACCGGGATGCCCTCGGGGGTCACTGCGAAAGGCACGCGCAAGCGGTCACGACCAACCCTGCGCTTCCATTGGTGATCGGCATCGAAATCGCGAATATCTCCGATATTGAGCAATTCCATGAGGTCTTGGGAACGCTTCGGATCGGGCTTACCGACGGGGGTTGCCGCATCCCTGCCGCCGGCGGTCAGGAAGCGAGTCAGGCGGCGGGCCACGGCCTCGGCCTGCGGAATTCCCATGAAGTCCGCGTTGGCAAGCACAGGCTTGGCTTCCAGGAGCAGGATTTCCATGGGGGTGCGGTCATCCGAGCTCGGGTGGAGGAGCAGGCGCACGCCGGTGGGAGAGGCGAACATTCCCCACGAGGTGAGCACCTTGATGATCGTTACGCCCGCGCAGCCCTCGATGGAGCCCAGGTGGGAGTCCGGGGGTAGTTCTTGGCCGTCAGTGACGACGATGAGGTGCGGCCAAGGGCTTGCGTCGTTTCGAGGCTGGAAGTGGCCTCGGGTCGTCATTTCCTCGCCCAGGAGCGGCTCAAGTTCGGCGTAGCTCGTGCACACCATGCGCGCGCCACCCAGGGCGTCGGTCACTTCGGCAGAGCGGATGTGGGGAAGCCACTTCATCCACTCCCACTGGGAGAGATTCTCAGGACTGGTGAGCACCGCGATCTTCAAGGCCGCGTCCGGCGTCATGACCGCCAAGTGACACAAGAGTGCGCGGATTTCCCCACGAGCAAGCTCCGCGTCACCGGCAACCTCAACGTGGGAGAACTGGCCAAGATCCAAGCTGAAGGGGAGGTTTTCAACCGTGTGGTGAACGTCGAGGAAGCGGCGCATGGCCGAGTGACACACGACGTCGGGGTTAGCCATCTGCGGGATGTCGGGCTCGACCAGGCGCATTGCGAGCTCCTGATCGGATGTGCCCACGCGAGTCGAAACTGCCGTCTCGTCGCCGACTTCGCGTTCCCACAGGCGCGATCCTTCTTCGGCAAGAAGCACCAGGGCATCGGGCTCGGGAAGGTACCACTGCATGAAGATTCGCTGCTTCGCGGCGATGTTGCGCACGCTGGTGCGAGTCTCGGAGAGGTAGGAGAGATATTCCCGGCGCTGGGAGTTGAGTTTGTTCCGGTACTGGGAGACCTGGCGGTAAATGTTGAAACCGACCATGGACAGCATCATGAAGACCATGCCGCCGGCCATTAAGAGCATGCGCGTGTTCTGCCCTTGTGTGAGCGCCATGATCACCATGACACCCATGGAACCCATCATGGGGATGACGGTCGCAAAAATCGAGCCCATTCCCCCGGCCTCAACTTGGCTGGGCGGTTTTTCGACAGCGATTTCACCGCTGGGGAGCTCGGGGGCTTCCGTTTCATTGACGGCCATACAGTCTCCTGGAGTTCAATCTCCCGTTTTTGTTCATATCTGTATGTATCCTAGCTTGTAGCTGGGCTGCCCGTAGCATGGTGCTTGTTTCGTCGGGTAATCTGAATGATGACTTTTGAACATAATTGACGACTAAATCCGGGTGATACCGAAGTGAAGGAGGGGGCGTGGCTCTCAAACAGGCGGCAGTCACTGTCACCGACGCTTCGGGTACTCAAGATCTCATTGTTCCTTTGGGGACAACAGTTACTGGCCTTCTGTCTATGCTCGATATCGATTCAACCGATCCGAGTCTTCAGATCACCGGAGCCGATGGTCGCGCTTTAGATATGGGAGCCGTGCTGGGAACAGACCTCCCCCAAGGCGTCCTTATTTCCATCACTTCTGGCCGCGAGCGCCAGATTCAAGAGCAGCGCGCGATCGAGAGAACCTCCGACCCCTGGTTCCGCCCGTCCCTGGTCTTCACCATCTGCGGTCTTCTTGCCTGCGCAATGGACGCGCTCCTGATCTTCTGTGCGCTCATTGCTCCCCGTTTTGCGACGAAGTTGTCCCTTCCCTGGTGGGCAACGCTCACGGTCGGTGCGCTGTCCTTGGTGCTGTGCCTGGTCATGCTCTACCAGCGCCGAGTCCACACCAACGCGGGACTGCTGTGTGCGTGGACGCTGAGCGCGGGGATTTCTTTCCTTGGGCTGCTGCCAGCGCTGGGCAACGCGCGAATCTACGCCGAGGCCTCGCAGATCATGACGATGTCGCAGGTCGCCGCGCTTCTCTTCCCTCTGTGGGGCGCGACTGGCGTGGCGCTTGGCCTGTGGCTGTGGCGCAGTACTCCCCTGAGCAGCGCACACGCAGTGAGCTGGGGGCTTCTCACGGGTTGCGCGACGGTTTTGACCTTCCTTGATGCGCCTCTTCATCGCGTTGCTCCTTTTGCTATTGCTTTCGCCGTTTGCGCGATTACTGCTTCGCCGAGCCTGTCGGTGCGGATTCCCGCCACGCAGTTGCTCGATATGCCGCTGGTGACGACTTCGGCGCCGACTGTCCGCTCCCCCGAGGTCCCCTCCCCCTCGCGCATCACGGGTCGACGCGTGAACCGCACGGTCACCGACGCAACTTCGCGCACGCGCCTGGTGCAGTACGTGGGCTTGGGCTTGATCTTTGTTGGTGCGCCGGTCATTTACTCGATGGTTGGAATTCATTCGACGCGGCAGATCGCGTGCCTCGTGTTGGTCTGCGCTTCGGTGATCGCCTTGGTTGTGGTTCCCCGCGAGCGTCGCTGGGCGTCCTCGCGCGTCGTTCCTCGCGTGGGCGCGCTGATTTTGCTTGCGACGCTGTTGATCTCACCCGCGTCCCGAGGCCTGGTTGGCAATGCTTATGCCGCGGCCGCTTTGGTCGTGCTGGGCTGCGTGTCGCTCATGTGGACTCGCATGCGCGCCGAGCAGGACCACGCGCCTTTGATCGGGCGTTTTGCTGATATTTTCCAGGCGCTTTCATTGACCGTTATTTTCCCGGCTTCTTTCTTCGCTGCGGACCTCTTTGACCTCATTCGACAGGTGGCATCATGAGCGAGCTTCGTATTACTCCGGTTCAGGTTCCCGTTTCTCAGGCACGGGGCGTGGACGAGATGGGCTTTGCCGGACAGCCGAGCTACCCTGGCCAGCCTGATTTTGGTGCTTCCATGGGATTCCCGGGACAGCCGGGGGCTTTTGCTGCGCCCACTCCGACACCGCGCAGCTACGCGGCAGCTGCGAGCGGCGGTGCGCTTGCAGCTGCTTACCTAATCGACGTGGTGTGTTTTGCGGTGCTCACGGCCTTGGCATGGTGGGTGTATCCCTCGTTACCCGTTGTTGTGATTGTGGCCTGCGAGCTGTGGATTATTGCGACGTTCATCCGCGCGCGTTCGGGGCGTACTCCCGGCGCTTTTGCTATGCAGATCGCTGCTATTTCTACGCAGCCAACTCCCACCGAGCGTGGGATGGAGTTTGACCGTGCACCGGGTTTGGGCAGGCAGAGTGCACATAGCTTCATCATGTTGCTCTTGCACGTAACAGTCGTTGGACCGGTAATCACGTGGGCTATTGCTCGAGATGGCCAGACCTGGGTTGATCGCGTGTGCGGCATGGGGAACCTCGATATTCGCGCGAGCCGCTCGGGTGCGTCTGAGGCTGTTTTTGCCTCGCGTCAAACTCCCGCAAGCGAGGCCGTGCCTGACTCAGTTGCTGCGCCCTCCCCCGCTCATCAGTGGGCTGGGCCTTCTGCTTCTCCCGAGGCCGTGCCTGGCTCAGTTGCTGCGCCTTCTCCCGCTCCGATGGCTCCGCCTACGACTGCGCCGGTCCAGGTTGCTCCACCCGTAGCGCCTGTGGCTGCGCCAGATCCGGTGGTGATGTCTGCTCCGGCTCCTACCGGGGCACCCGTGGAAGCACCGATTGCCGCTCCCGCGCCTACGGGCGTTCCTGTTTCGATGGCTGCTCCTGCTGTTTCGGCGCCCGTTCAGCAACCGGTTCCACCGGCGGGGCCCGTTGTTCCCGCACGTCATGGCGGGGCCTCGGCAATGCCGAAGGTTCCCCAAGCGCCAACCCCGCAGACAAGCGCGCCGCGGCAGAGCATGCCTGGGCCATCTTTCGCGTCGGCACCGACGCTGGCGATCATCGTTGATGACGGGCAACGCATTGAGGTGAATGCTCAGATTGTTCTGGGGCGCGCACCCGAGCAGACTCCTGCGGACGCGCAGGCCATTGCGATTGCGGACTCGACGCGTTCGCTTTCGCGCACGCACCTGCGCGTTGCTCCCGCCGACGGCGAGGCCTTGTGGATCGAGGACACATTCTCGGCGAATGGTACGCGGTTGCAGGCGCCTGACGGCTCAACCCAGCCGCTGCCCCGTGGGCAGCGCGTCAAGGTCCCGGTTGGGACCGTGCTCTTGCTGGGTGAGCGCAGGCTGTCGGTTAGTCGATAACGGCCTTACGGCTTCGGGTTTTTGCCCCGCGCGGGGCCGCTTGCCATTCCGTATGACTCATTCTTACTAGGCAATCGGACGCGTTGGATTTGTCAGCGGGTAGTCGTAGTAATAACGCCTCGGATCTTGACCCGCAACAATGCGACCCATGTCGCGGAGCGTTCCAGTACCTGGATCCATGTAGACGCTGTGATTTCTCAAGACCGTCTTGCCTCCTGCATCAAACAGCCCATCAGCATACGCGTAGGATCCTGTGGCATCGCTTGAAATCGGAATGAAAGTTGAGTCGTGATTCATTGGATCCATACCGAGCTGACCAACCCCGTACAACTCTGCGGCGCTCCCCGCACCGATTACTGCTGGGATGAGCGGTGGCGCCAGAATGCCTAACCCTAAGTAGTACGCTCCTCGATCGTCACTCGCACCTTGGACCCAATCTCCCTTTGGAACACCCGATACGAAACGACGTCCTTCAGGAACGTGTATTTCTGAGGGATCATAGGTTCCCATTCCAGGAGAGCCGAACAATATTTCATTGTCAACGACGCCGTCTGCAATCTTTGTCGTTGCTCTTCCCGAAACGACTGAGCCATAGGAGTGGCCCAACAAGGTCATATTTGCATCGCCTGCGCCGTACATGCGAGACGCATTCACTCCTGTTAAGAAACCGGCCAACTTGTCCGATCCCTTTTCAGCCAAGTCCATTGTCACAATCTTGAGATCTTCTCCAAGATCAGCAGAAGGTGCCGGAGGGGCCTCATATCCCAGCCACGAGACCACTGCCACATCTTTTGTATCGATATTACCTTCTGCAGCTGCCGCGTTTCTCAGGTTTGCACCCCGCGTAAGTTCGCTTTCGAGACTTTTCTCAACCGTCGTTCCGATACCCGGCACGACGGTGGCAACGTTCTTTGCATGATCGACGTCACCTTGGGCCACGGCAGCTAGCACGCGTCCGTTCTCTTCTTGGAGGGTTAGGAGCGAGAGATACCCCGGGCGCTGCTTTCCGTATGTAGAGGAGAAGCCTACCTGCGTTCCGTCTTTAACGTTAGGATCAATAGGACCCCAATTTGTAAGTGTTTCTTCAATTTTTTTGTAGGCGTCCAATCGAGCCTGAGCTTTCGTTAGACGTTCTTGGAGCTCCACATAACGGACAGAGGGGTGTCCAACACACTTTTTCAATTCAGAATTGATTTCATCGACTTCATTCTGTGCCGCTTGCCTGAGTTTTGGTAGTCTAAGACGATTCGCGCGGTCTCGCGCCCACGCCTCAACACCGTCAGCATTACCGATGAGCTCGGGGTAGGTGTCGCAAAGAAATCTCTTTTGTTCTGGAGACTGTTGCGACCAATAGCGTGCCCGCTCTTCCGTCGGCATGTTCTTGAAAGTCTCTTGCTCAACTGCGGACAGAGCATGAACACCTATGTTCGAATACTTCGCTGAAGAGACGTTCAACCCCGTCGTTGTTAAAAGTGCGTAGAAGGCATCATCAACCTTCTCTGCTTCTGCAAGCGCCCGCCGAACTAAAGGAACGACTTCAGACGACTTGTCTGAAAGACCAGCCTGATGCGGGAGATGGGCGACAACCGTTCCGGCATCGGTTATGCGGCAGTGACGCGCCGATGCAGCAGAAAGCGCTGCGCTCACGAGTTTTTCAACCCCCTGAACACTACTGGCAGCCTTGGCGATCGCGCTCCTTACCCCTTCCATCTGCTCTGAGATCCCACGCAACGCTGCATGAGCAGTCCCCATTGCCGAGCGCAGTGCATCTGCAGTTTGCCCCTCACCTTGAAAGCTATTTTGGCGATTCTCAAGCGTTGCAACTTGCTGATCGATTGTTTGCTTCCTCGAATTCAGCGTTTCGGCATAGCTCGATAGCGCTTCAGAATTCCACAGTTGAATATCTGACCACGTAGGCATTTCGTTTCTTCTTCCCAAACCTCAGGCGACTGCAAAAACTTGGGCGGTTCGATGACTCGAGCTACCACTGACAACGACGCTTCGACTATTCCCTACAGCCTGGGCGTTCTGCTGCTCGGTAAGTTGCAAATTCACTCCTGCTGCCTTCGCTGCGCTGGCAAGTTCGTAGAGTGCCTTCGAGTGGGCGACAAGAAGAGATCTAAAAC
>ERZ773057.291-NODE-291-length-22354-cov-74.059285_pt1 | contig 22354 bp, 9 predicted proteins | sample MGYA00580629_ERZ773057 | MGnify/ENA primary metagenome ERZ773057 (study PRJEB29015, sample SAMEA2738143) | human oral metagenome | biome: human oral; feature: human-associated habitat; material: saliva | place: China | collected 2163 ...
GCGGACACAACGACAACAAGCCCGCATTCATACCAATCCAAAATTCTCCAGCTTTATCTGACACTAAGAAAAACGGCCGAAACAAAATAGAAATCGGAACATTTGAATACAATCAAGACAATGGCAGGCAAATCACAGAACGATTTGAGAACCACGAGAGAGTTAAATTCAAAGCCTATCGAATCAAAACACGGTGGATTGTAAGCGAAATCTCGAAATCAGATGACAGCTCCCCCTTATCTCTCGGCACATACAAAAAGATGAGTCACGACGATCAACAATCGAAGGAGCCACAGACATTCTTCGGATACCTATACTTGACCACACCTCGCGAGATGTTACATAAAAACAAAACAAACTTCGGGGGAAAGTGGGGAAAGAAGAAATGGTCGGAGAGAATCTTCATCGAGCCAGAGCAGGATTCGAGCCAAACAAATGCCAATCCAACAAACAGAGTAGTGTGCTCCCCGTCCGTAGCCGAAGCTTACATAGCAACACTTCGGTCATACCGCGCCATACAAGACGAAACCGATGCTCGAAACAAACGCAATAGCGAGAAGTTGACGAGACACAATGTCTACTCGAGCGGGGAAGTTGATAGCGACAGGCTTACAGAAGGAACGCTCGCATATGCCTCAATGGATACAAGCAACACCATTTTGGAATTGATCCCAATTAGCGTTGGACGACACGCCTACTCACACGCACCCAATACCCTGGCAGAAGCAGATTGTGTCAATCCAGCTAGGACACTTACGGAGGCGTCAGCTGCCGACAGACTCTTCGGTTTCGTCGGTAACGACGATGAGAGCGGCACCTCGCTACGGGGACGTATTCAGATCGGCCCTGTCTCAACATCGAATTGTTCCACCGCAGTACCGCCCGATGGACAAGCCTACGTAACTCTTCCTCCACTACTGAGCCCCAAGCCCAGCAGCGGTCGTCGTTTTCTAGTTTCTAAGGAGGACTTCCCCAATCCACCTCGCAAAAACGCACGCCGCGACCGCCTCTATGACCCGAACAAGTCTTCGCTGGGCGAAGCAACATACCCAACACATCGCTCCTGCATTGGACAGCCCCTAGTTAAGATCATCGAAAAGTTCAGCACTAGTGGCGGCGACCTCAAGACAAACGAATCCCTTCAACTTCATGTTCGATCATGGATCGAAAAAGGAAGCGTTCTCACATGCAGGGTTCACTTTGAGAATCTATCCTCAAAGGAACTTGCTTTCCTAGTGTGGCCTCTCATTTCCGAGAATCTTTCACCAGACGGAAGAGACGTAGGATTTCACAAGGTCGGCATTGGAAAGCCCCTCGGCCTTGGGCTCGTCGGGGCAAGAATCGTTAAAAACAGCTTGTATCTTGAGAAGACACAAGACATTACATCAGGTTACAAGGAGCTCACCAACGTTCTCGGGACTCACTACGAAGAGGTAGGTGTTTCAACACTGCTTCAAAACAGCGAGATAGGAGATTTGTCGAAGCTTCCTTGGGTTCGCGCCTTCCAAAGAGCAGCTTACGGATTTGAAGACACTGACGTACCTGTCAGATACGTTAGCCTTGAAGAGAACAAAGTTAATAATGCAACCACTAAAGATGGAAGGCCAAAGCGCTTCCACGAGCAAGAGTGGGTTGCGGGACGATCCCCTCAGGCCCTGTGGATTGAAGATTCCGCAACGGTACCAGATGTCTTCTTGAGGGAAGTGAAGACAGAACGTACCCACAAGAGCACCCAGAGATCAGATGAAGAAGTCCATTCATCCGACAAATCCAGGAAGAATCAAGGAAAACCTAGAAAGAAGGACCGTCGCACAGACAAAGACACTCAGCACAATGCATCTACTTCCATTGATATCCAGCGCGACAAGTCTGGTCCTCGCAAGCGCCGAAAGCGCCGACCGCGCGACTAGCCCCTCACCACACTCCCCAGCACAACCCCACGTCGTCCAGCGCTATGGCCGCGCCGAGTATGTCGGCGCGGCCGGCGCAGGATGAGCAGATGGGGTAGATGTGGATGACGTCGTCGCTCTCAGAAATGAGGACAGCTAGAGATGAGCGGACGCACGCCAGCGTGGCGGGGTCGAGGCGAAGCTGGAACACGGATTCTTGGATGCGGTAGCCCCAGGATTCCAGTGTTTTGGCGACGCGCAGCCGCCGTTTGTTGTCGGCGATGTCGTAGGCGATGATGTAGATCATCGCCAAGCGACCCCACTCCACTGGTAGTCGGGTTCGGCGATAGCGCGCGCCAGCATTTGTGCAGAGTGGGCAATGTGCCTACGCCACGACCCCGAGTATCCGGGCAGGGCACCGGTGACGGATCGCTGGCAGGCGGCCTCGTACGCGTCGACGAGGATTTTTTTTGCCGTCGCTGCCCAGCCACACTCCCCCGCCTCGGCCTCGACGACGCCGTGTTCGGGCCGGAGTTTGCGTGTGCGCAGGAGCGCCATGACGGTCTGGTCGACCAGGAGTGGGCGGAACTGTTCCATGAGGTCCAGCGCCAGGCTGGGCCGCTTGTCGGTGGGTGCGTGCGCGATGCCGAGTGACGCTTCGAGCTCGGCGGCGTGCAGCGCGCCGACGCATTCGGACAGGAGGATGGCGTACCCGTAGGACAGGGCGGCGTTGGGCAGGTCGCGGGGTGGGCGTCGGCTGCGCCTGTCGAAGGTGACGTCGGCGGGCACGCACGCGGAGAGCGCGTCGAAGTAGGCGTTGGAGCACGCGCCTTCGATGCCCATGACTTCGTCGAGTGTGCGCGCGCCCGCGAGGGAGCGCCGCCACGCGTGCATGTGCGCGGTCGTGTCGCCGACGTGCACGGCCCGGTCGCGTCGGGCGATGCGGGTGAGGACGTGGATTTGGCCGCGGATTTTCGTGCCGATGAGGCTGGCGGCTAGGCGGACGCGCCGCTCATGGTCGCCGGTGAGGGCAACTTGCGCAAGGAGTCGGCTCGCATGCGTTCCCCTGTTCGCACCGATGAGGGCACCTTGGTAGGAGCCTCGCCGCGACAGGCACACGACGTCGACGCCGCTGCGCATCGCCCACGAACGCGCGCCAGCGGACAGACCAACGTTTCCGGACAGGACGATGCGCGTGACGCTGTTTTTCGGCACGGAGGTCGCGGGCAGCGAGCCCGGCGCGTCGACGAGGACACGTCCCGCTTTGATGTGGATGTGTGCGCCATCGCGGCCGACGTAGAGGATGCGGTCGGCTTGGCCTGTGGGTTCGTCGCTGGTCCGGGTGGCCCACGGGTCGATGCCGATGCTCGCGAGGGCTTTCTCATCGTCAATAATGTACTGGGTCGTCACGTCGGTGAGGCGCGCGCCCGCACCAATGGCTGCGGCGGCGACGGTGTCGATGGCGTCGGCCAGGCGCTGTTCGTTTGGTGCCGCGAGCATGAGGGCGGTTCCGACGCGCGAGTAACGCAGGCCTGCCCCGGTGGCGTACCTGTCAAGATCGAGCAGTGCGGCGTCGGCGAGCACGCTCACGATCGGGTTGTGGTCCGAGGCCTGGGCAAGTCCGTCGATAATGGTGGCGTCGGTGTCGGGCAGGCCTAGTGCCGAGAGTGCCGCGCGGGTCACGAGGCCTGGGTCGGCGACGCGGATAGTGGCTCGCGCGAGGTGGTGGTTGCCGTGGTCGTAGTCGTCGACGAGTCCCCTGCTGAATGCGTCGTATCCTGCGCGCGTGTCGTCGTAGGTGCCGTGGGGGCGTTCCGCGGTGAGGCGGCGTTCGAGGCCTTCGCGCACAGATTCGGCCAGGAGCGCCCGGGTGATGGGGTCGGCCGTCGTGAGAGTGTTCGTGTCAAGTGCGCCGATGCGTGGCGGCGCCCAGTCGTGGGCGGCGAGGACGCGGAGTTGTTCGTCGGTGAGGCTTCCCGGCGTGGGGGTGTTCGCTCTGGTGGGGTCGGGGTGTGCTGTGAGGAGTCGGCGTCTGGCGCGAGTGAGGGCTTCGGGGCTGGTCGCTTCTCTCAGGGACGAGGCCGTTGCGGGTGTCGTCATTGTCTGCCCTTCCACCCAACAACCTTGCGGTTCCTCTACAAGTGTGAAGCGTTATGGAGGAGCGACACGCCGAGGGCGCGATGGTGGAGGCGATTTCCGGGGCGAAACCAGCCCGCCAGGCGATCCTTGGCGATGCGAGCAACCGCAACGAAAAGTCTGGTAGTCTGGCCTCGTGCTTACTGGTCGAAGGGGTGCTTTTTCGACCACCGGCGATCCGGTACGACGTTTCCCCTGGTCATAGGGGGTGCGACACGCCGGGCAGTCAGAAAGCACCGAGCGCCAAAAGGTGCATCAAGACAGCTCCTTTCCGTTTTGCTTGACGGTGATCCCGGTCGTCAGTCAGAAAGCACCGAGCGCCAAAAGGTGCATTAAGACAAAGCGGCAGGCGGCAAGGCCTAATCATCCAGCATCGCGTCAGAAAGCACCGAGCGCCAAACGGTGCATTAAGACTCACCATCATGCGACTTACGCAGGGAGGACATCTTGACTGGTCAGAAAGCACCGAGCGCCAAAGGTGCATGAAGACCCTCAATTGCCTGACTGACCTCACCGGCTGCTTTCAGAGGTCAGAAAGCACCGATCGCCAAAAGGTGCATTAAGACTGATCCAGCTAGGCTGGAAATCAAGAACTTACTTGAACAGTTAGAAAGCACCGAGCACCAAAAGGTGCATTAAGACCGAAGCCAATCGGCATACTTCTGTGCGGCGATGCGTCAGCAAGCACCGAGCGCCAAAAGGTGCATTAAGACTCGTAGGTGGCGAGGATTCCCTGCGCGGGGGTGGGGGCGGTCAGAAAGCACCGAGCGCAAAAGGTGTATTAAGACCCTGGTACTTCGACCTGGTCGGTCAGCCTGATGACCAGTCAGAAAGCACCGAGCGCCAAAAGGTGCATTAAGACACGTGGGCTCCACAGATCTCTTGGTTGGGGTACGTCTCATCGTCAGAAAGCACCGCGCGCCAAAAGGTGCATTAAGACTTGGTGAGCTGATGAGCGATAGCAGTGATGCCGTTCTTATGCCAGAAAGCACCGAGCACCCCAAATTTCGCACGTAATTCCCTTCTTTCAACTCTGTACCAACTCTCAGAAATCGCAGAATTTCAACGATCCGACTTCAAACGTTGAAACAACAGGCCGGGAATTACGTGCAACATTTTTGCGGAACCATCCGCGGCCCGCACCAAACGGTGCATTAAGACACGATCATTATTAATGCTATTAACGCGGTTCCGATTCGTCAGAAAGCACCGAGCGCCAAAAGGCGCATTAAGACTCGATGCCCTTGAGATTCATCAGGTACTCGATGATCTCGTCAGAAAGCACCGAGCGCCAAACGGTGCATTGAGACCTGTAACTGGGTGATCAGCTGGCGTTTCTGGTGATCAATGCGTCAGAAAGTACCGAGCGCCAAAAGGCGCATTAAGACGTGTAGTCCCGAATGATGCTCAGATCTTTGTCATCGGTCAGAAAGTACCGAGCGCCAAAAGGTGCATTAAGACGTCTTGTCCCAGGCGACATTTGGCCTGATGATGGCTGAGTCAGAAAGCACCGAGCGCCAAAAGGTGCATTAAGACACCTCGTGCACCGCCGTACCCATCATGGTCACCCAGTGTCAGAAAGCACCGAGCGCCAAAAGGTGCATTAAGACGCCTGTAACGGGTTACCCGTCTCTGTCGATACCTAAAGGTCAGATAGCACCGAGCGCCAAAAGGTGCATTAAGACACGTTACGGATCGAGTTCAACGACTGGTTGACCTTGGTCAGAAAGTACCGAGCGCCAAAAGGTGCATTAAGACTCGACCGTGAAGGACTGGCGTGCCCTCTTCCTGAAGTTAGAAAGCACCGAGCGCCAAACGGTGCATTAAGACGGTGGTATCCGTGAGCTCTTGATCGGTTTTGTGAGCGAGTCAGAAAGCACCGAGCGCCAAAAGGTGCATTAAGACAGAGTTGCGATAGGCAATTCGTAGATCGTCGTGTCTTTGAGCGTCAGAAAGCACCGAGCGCAAAACTGTGCATTAAGACAGGAGGATCGATACGATGAGCAGTGCTAGTAGCGCCATGTCAGAAAGCACCGAGCGCCAAAGGTGCATTAAGACGCGGTTTTCCAAATTCGCCGCTTGGGCATGCGCCTAACAGTCAGAAAGCGCCGAGCGCCAAACGGTGCATTAAGACGCCTGGACAAGCGTGAACTTGAACGGGCTCTTCAGAGTTGGGTGTGGGTGGAGGCGTCTAGGCTTTCTGTGATGAGGAGCATTCGGAGTTGGTGGTTGGTGGGGTTGGGGTAGCCTCTGGCGGTGCGTCTGCCTAGTTCGATAATGTCCGTTGATGGCTTCGGTTGGCCCGTTGCTGGCTCCGCCGGTGTCGAAGTAGGCGTCGAGTGCGTCCTTCCACTTGCGTAGGGTCCGGCCTAGATGAGCGATTTCGGGGATGGGACAGGCTGGTAGGCGCTGGATGAGGTGTGCGGCCAGGTGTCGGCCTTGGGCGGGTGTGTCTTGGTGGAAGACGTCTCGCACTTGCCCGGTGAAGGTAGGCGACTTCAACACTGATATGCGCCTCATCTGCCACGAAGGCCTCACGGAGGCGTTCCTTTTGACGTGGGGTGAGCCTGTGGCGCGAGGCGCGCAAAAGAAGCCGGATTTGATAGAGGGGATCACCCTTGCGCCCGCGGTGACCGGTCGTGTCTTGCTGGACGCGGCGACGCACCTCACCTGGGGCGTCGCCAGCGAGCTTGACGATGTGAAAGGCATCCAGGACGCTGGTGGCGTCTTGGAGCTGGTCATCAATGGCGTTTTTATATCCTTGGAAGGGGTCCAGCGTCGCGATCTGGATACCGGAGCGAAAGTCTTCTCCGCGCTCTTCTAGCCAGTTCTCATGCACGGTGCCAGACCTGCCTGGGACCAGGTCCAACAACCTTGCCGTGGGATGTTCCTTCCCTCGTGTCAGGTCCACGATGCCGGTGAGCTCACGGGGGCCCCGTCGGCGTCGGTCCTGGTGATGCCATACGTGCTCGTCAACCCCCAGCACCTGCACGCCTGCGAAGCGGGCGGGGTCATCAGATGCGGCTTGCAGGCACGGCTTGATATGGGACCACACGGTGTTCCACGTGGTTGCCAGTTGTCGGGCCAGGCCAGCGATGGTGGCTCCCTCGAAGCGCAACTGTCGGATCGCCCAGCGGATCGCCCGGGCGCCCAGACGCGCCCGAGGTGCGCACACCCGCTCGTCATGTTCCAGGAACGTCACCGTCTGGCAGGCGTGTTCGCGGCATATCCAGCGGCGTATTGTGCCACCGGAACCGCACCGGGATCCCGGCCCAGGGCGCGTCGATCACCTCCACCACCATACGCCCGTGGCCTTGAGGGATTCAGCCCACAACCCGGGCAGCCAACCAGCTGGTTGCACGACTCAACATCGAGCACCAGAGCATCTGGGGTGCGAGCCACGCTCATCAGATGGAAGCCCTCCAAACCGACGAGCAGATCACACCGATCACAACGATCAAGCGACACGGAGCAGCAGCAGGTAGGGTGAGACACCGCCCGAGGTCCTTTGAAGATCGCGGGGGTTGAAGTCCGCTCATCATCAAGGACCTCGACCTCTACCCGCAACCCCCGACCAACACCCGGTCACCCACACTCAACTCTGAAGAGCCGGATTCGGCCGCGGATTTTCGCGCCGATGAGGATGACGGACAGGCGGACGCGCCGCTCATGGTCACCGGTGAGGGCGACTTGCGCGAGGAGCCGACTGGCGTGCGCTCCCCTGTTCACACCGATGACGGCACCTTGGTAGGAGCCTCGCCGCGACAAGCACACGACGTCGACGCTGCTGCGCATCGCCCACGAGCGCGCGCCGGCGGACAGGCCGACGTTTCCGGACAGGACGACACGGGTGACGCTGTTTTTCGGCACGGAGGTGGCAGGCAGCGAGCCGGGCGCGTCGACGAGGACGCGGCCCGTTTTGACATGGACGCGCGCCATCGCGGCCAACGTAGAGGAAGCGGTCGGCTTGGCCCGTAGGTTCGTCGCTGGACCGGGTGGCCCACGGGTCGATGCCGATGCTCGCGAGGGCTTTCTCCTTGTCAATGTACTGGGTCGCCACGTCGGTGAGGCGCGCGCCCGCGCCTATGGCTGCGGCCACGACGGTGTCGATGGCGTCAGCCAGGCGCCGTTCGTTTGGCGCCGCGAGCATGAGGGCGGTTCCAACGCGCGAGTAGCGCAGGCCTCGCCCGGTCGCGTACCTGTCAAGCTCGAGCAGAGCGGCGTCGGCGATCACGCTCGCGATCGGGTTGGGGGCCGAGGCCCGGGCGAGCTCGTCAATAATGGGGGCGTCGGTGTCGGGCAGTCCTAGTGCCGAGAGTGCCGCACGGGTAACGAGGCCTGGGGCGGCCGAGCGGATAGTGGCTCGCGCCAGGTGGTGGTTGCCGTGGTCGTAGTCCTCGACGACTCCCCTACTGAAGGCGTTGTGCCCTTCGTGCGTGTCGTCGTAAGTGCCGTGGGGGCGTTCTGCGGTGAGACGCCGTTCGAGGGTTTCTCGCACCGATTCAGCCAGGAGCGCCCGGGTGATGGGGTCCGCCGTTGCGATCATGGTCGCATCGAGAGCGGCGATCCGTGGCGGCACCCAGTCGCTCGCGGCGAGGAGGCGGAGCTGCTCGTCGGGGAGGCTTCCTTGAGTCACGGCGTTTGGACCAGTGGGGTCAGGACTCACGGTAAGGAGTCGGCGTCTGGCGCGAGTGAGGGCCTCGGGGCTGGTCGGTTCTCTCAGGGACGAGGTTGTGGCAAGCGTCGTCATTGTCTGTCCTTCCAGTCAACAACCTTCCAGTTACCCTACAAGTGTGAAGTGCTGTGACTGATCGACACGCCGGTGACGGCGGCAAATTCCGGGACACCATCGGCCCCGCAGGCGTTCCGCGGCGATGCGAGCAGTCGCAACGAAAAGTCTGGTAATCTGGCCTCGTGCTTGCTGGCCGGAGGGGTGCTTTTCGGCCACTGGCGATCCGACGTAACGTTTCCCCTGATCGCAGGGGGCGCGACACGCCGGGCCGTCAGAAAGCACCGAGCGCAAAAGGTGCATTAAGACCCCAGCTGGGCAAGCTGCTGTCTGATTTCGGGCTGTCAGAAAGCACCGAGCGCCAAACGGTGCATTAAGACGAAACCTCGACGATGTTGCCATGCTTGACATCTCCGCCGCGTCAGAAAGCACCGAGCGCCAAACGGTGCATTAAGACTCGCGGTCGCCGACGTTTTCGGTGAAGTCGGCCTTCTGTCAGAAAGCACCGAGCGCCAAAAGGCGCATTAAGACTGGAGCACAGTCTTGTCGACCTGCTCGCCGCCAATCTGCCAGAAAGCACCGAGCTCCCAAAATCTCGCATGCAATTTCCCAGAGCACGTATCAACACGCACCAGGAAACCGCAGAATCTCAACGTTCTGAGTTCAAAACTTGAAGGACTGACAGCCGAATTGCATGCAACATTTTCCGACAACCCTGCAAGATGAACACCAAAAGGTGCATTAAGACACGTGCCAATGAACACGTGGTGAACAGTGTAGCTGTCAGAAAGCACCGAGCGCCAAAAGGTGCATTAAGACTCCTGAGGCTCAATGACGGTGGACTCGTAGTTAGACGGTCAGAAAGCACCGAGCGCCAAACGGTGCATTAAGACCCGCGTTGAGCGTGACACTGAGCGTCGCCTTGTCGCTAGCCAGAAAGCACCGAGCGCCAAACGTTGCATTAAGACACCCCTCCGAAGAGGAATACTCCGATAATGCTGACAAGTCAGAAAGCATCGAGCGCCAAACGGTGCATTAAGACTCGAGCTTCACAGGGTCAGTAATCTTTGCCATTTACTTTTGTCAGAAAGCACCGAGCGCCAAACGGTGCATTAAGACGACCAGTGGATCAGTGCCGGGGTTGGTCACGTCGATGTCAGGAAGCACCGAGCGCCAAAAGGTGCATTAAGACATGAACAGGATAAACCCGCTAAGTGCGAATGTGGCTATGTCAGAAAGCACTGAGCGCCAAACGGTGCATTAAGACGAATCTCGAATGCTGCTTCTTCCGACTGCTCGTTGGGTCAGAAAGCACCGAGCGCCCAAAATTTCGCACGTAATTCCCCGTCGGACCATAACCGACAGACGCCAGAAACTGCGGAATATCAACAACCAGATTTCAAACATTGAAAGACCAGACCGGGAATTACGTGCGACATTTTCAAGCAACCATGCACACCCTTAACCAGAAGTTACACATAGAGCCACGAACAGACTCAGTCACAGAACTTTAGACGGCTCAGGATCAGAAGGCTCCGAGCGCCATAAGGCGTATTAAGACACCCAGTCACAGTCAGTCACGTAAGACTTCGAGTTATCGCGTCAGAAAGCACCGAACGCTAAAAGGTGGATTAAGACGAGCTAACGTTGACGTTAAGTTGGAGTCGGGCCTGTTAGAAAGCACCGAGCGCCATAAGGTGCATTAAGACCCGGATCGTAGCAACCTCGTTCAACAACGCACTGCACCGCCCGTCAGAAAGCACCGAGCGCCAAAAGGTGCATTAAGACCTGTTTGCGACTGCTGAGGTGATTCGATGATCATGATGTCAGAAAGCACCGAGCGCCAGAAGGTGCATTAATACAAGCGGTCTGAGCTCCACCAAGATCTGTCTTCAGCTGCGTCAGAAAGCACCGAGCGCCAGAAGGTGCATTAAGACAGCGAGACGGCGCGTCGAGGAAGCTAGGGAAGCCATGTCAGAAAGCACCGAGCGCCAAAAGGTGCATTAAGACAGGTAATCCACGTCGTTGATCAGGAGGCCCGCGCGGATGCGTCAGAAAGCACCGAGCGCCAAAAGGTGCATTAAGACAGCCTTGACTGTACTGATCGAAGAGCTCCTTAAACACTTGTCAGAAAGCACCGAGCGCCCGAGAATTTCGCATGCAATTCCCTTAGTTCAAACTTCAATGAACGGTGAAAACCGCGACATCTCAACGATGCAGCTTCAAGTCTTGAAGGAGTGGAAGCCGAATTGCATGCGACATGTTCTAACAACCCTCCAAGATGAGGGCCATAAGGCGCATTAAGACAGGAAGTAGGCGAGAACCGCCCACCATACTATGCAAGACAGGTCAGATAGCACCGAGCGCCAAAAGGTGCATTAAGACCAGGCGTAGCTAGCGCTTAGGGGCGCTCATGTATGGGTCAGAAAGCACCGAGCACCAAAAGATGCATTAAGACACTTCGGGCGCGCGCTCCACCGGAGGGCATGGTCGGTCTCGTCAGAAAGCACCGAGCGCCATAAGGTGCATTAAGACGTGGCGTCCATGACGTGGTTCATGTCCTCGATGCGCACCGGTCAGAAAGCACCGAGCACCAAAAGGTACATTAAGACACAACCTTGTCCTCGATGGAGGTCGACATTACTTCACCGTCAGAAAGCACCGAGCGCCAAAAGGTGCATTAAGACAACGATCAGCCCACGAAATAAGCGATGATGTTGGCGGTTGATCAGAAAGCACCGAGCAACAAAAGGTGCATTAAGACGTACCGGAAACACGTCGGAGGCAACCCTGATCGAAATACGTCAGAAAGCACCGAGCACCAAAAGGTGCATTGAGACGATACACCTGCAGTACTGATAAAGTTGATAGATCCGCCAGAAAGCACCGAGCACCAATAGGTGCATTAAGACTCGCGCACCACGAGGCCCCCATAGCGCAGAAGGGAACGTCAGAAAGCACCGAGCGCCAAATAGTGCATTAAGACATGTGGAATTTGGTTCTGCTGTTGAATCCATTTTGGGGTCAGAAAGCACCGAGCGCCAAAAGGTGCATTAAGACGGTCCCAGAGGCCAGCAGCCCAGTCCGCCGAGTGGCGTCAGAAAGCACCGAGCGCCATAAGGTGCATTAAGACGAGATAGGATGATCCAATGCGCGTTGTCTCTTCGAGATGTCAGAAAGCACCGAGCGCCATAAGGTGCATTAAGACAGCCCCTTTCCTCCGTTTAGCTTCGCATTCAGTAGGAGTCAGAAAGCACCGAGCACCACAAGGCGCATTAAGACATGCATTGCTTCTGTGCGGGGCAAGCCATGCACTCCCGCTGTCAGAAAGCACCGAGCGCCAAAAGGTGCATTAAGACTCGTTGACATGTGTCGCGGATCTGTTGGATAAATCTCGCCAGAAAGCACCGAGCACCATAAGGTGCATTAAGACACGAGATCGAGGCTGTAGGGCAACATCTGCTCATCAGTGTCAGAAAGCACCAAGCGCCAAAAGGTGCATTAAGACTGGGGGGCGAAGAAATGAGTCTGGGTGGGGTGTGCGTGTCAGAAAGCACCGAGCGCCAAAAGGTGCATTAAGACCTGTCGGAAGTCAGCTCCATGAACAAAAGCGTTTATTAGTCAGAAAGCACCGAGCGCCAAAAGGTGCATTAAGACGCTTCCTTGAGGCTGACGGGGATGAAGGCGGACATTGTGTCAGAAAGCACCGAGCACCAAAAGGTGCATTAAGACACGTGGTAGACTTTGTTTCGTTCGCCGTCTGTGACGTCAGAAAGCACCGAGCGCCAGAAGGTGCATTAAGACCCCGCATACGGAGGGCTTGCTCAGCCTTGTCTCCATCCTGTCAGAAAGCACCGAGCACCAAAAGGTGCATAAAGACAGGGCAAACGGGTGATCGTACGAATCAACATGTTCGCTGGTCAGAAAGCACCGAGCACCAAAAGGTGCATAAAGACAGGGCAAACGGGCGATCGTACGAATCAACATGTTCGCTGGTCAGAAAGCACCGAGCGCCAAAAGGTGCATTAAGACGCATTTAGCAGGAATGCGGAGCCAGTGAATCCCCCGATCAGAAAGCACCGAGCGCCAAAAGGTGCATTAAGACGCGAGCTTCTGGTTCTTCGCAAGGTTGATGATCGCAGCGTTAGAAAGCACCGAGCGCCAAACGGTGCATTAAGACGTAACCGAGGTCACGTCAGACGTGGTTTGATTAATCTGTCAGAAAGCACCGAGCGCCAAAAGATACATTAAGACCCGAGCGCGGGCACGTAGTTGGGGGACACAATGTCACCGTCAGAAAGCACCGAGCGCCATAAGGTGTATTAAGACCACAGGCGGTTAGCGAGCGCCGGACTCATGTCATGGGTCAGGAAGCACCGAGCACCATAAGATGCATTAAGACTCCTGGAACTGCTCGCCACCCATTCCGGCGTTGACAATACTGTCAGAAAGTACCGAGCACCATAAGGCGCATTAAAACTCCCACGTCATGCGACCGATGATGTCGAAGATCGAAGGTCAGAAAGCACCGAGCACCATAAGGTGCATTAAGACAGGTACTGCGACACGCCGTCGATCGTACGCGGAGTAGGTCAGAAAGCACCGAGCGCCAAAAGGTGCATTAAGACTTGGCAACAACACTCTCACGATCCATCTGAGCGATCAGTCAGAAAGCACCGAGCGCCAAAAGGTGCATTAAGACGATGCTCGCGACCTTGTTTTTGCGAACAGGTTCCGACACCTTGTCAGAAAGCACCGAGTGCCAAAAGGTGCATTCAGACCCGTTAAGAATGAGGACCGGTCCCTCGCGGTGGTCAATGTCAGAAAGCACCGAGCGCCAAAAGGTACATTAAGACGCCTTGATCGTGGTCATGGCGTTTCTTCTTTCTCTCTGGGGCAGAAAGCACCGAGCGCCAAAAGGTGCATTAAGACGTGTAGATGAACGTCGTGGACATGTTTACCTTTCCAAAATGGTCAGAAAGCACCGAGCGCCAAAAGGTGCATTAAGACCAGACTCGCCATGTTTGCGAGGCTATTGCCTGCTACTCCGTCAGAAAGCACCGAGCGCCAAAAGGTGCATTAAGACGTCTCGTGAGCCTCGTATGTCTGGACCTTGCACGGTCCTGCGTCAGAAAGCACCGAGCACCATAAGGTGCATTAAGACCACGCAGTGTAAAGCGCCCCATCCTCACCGACAGTTGCACGTCAGAAAGCACAGAGCGCCAAAAGGTGCATTAAGACTCTTCAGCGCGAGACGCGCCGCCGCCCAGCATCTCGCGTCAGAAAGCACAGAGCGCCAAAAGGCGCATTAAAGCTGCGATGGGAATGAGGAACAGCAGGTAGGCGATGATGCGAGGTCAGAAAGTACCGAGCGCCAAAAGGTGCATTAAGACACTCCCTCCGTGGGGGTCGGGGAGGGCATGAGCGATGGCGAGTCAGAAAGTACCGAGCGCCAAAAGGTGCATTAAGACCGTAAATGATGTGGTTTCTTGTTTCTTGGTTGTAGAGTCAAACAGCACCGGGCGCCAAAAGGTGCATTAAGACTCGAGAGCGCGGCGCATGCGCGCGTATCCGGCTGCGAGGTCAGAAAGCACCGAACGTCATAAGACGTATAGAAACGGGGCCGCGCACGAGTTGTCGTGCGCGGCCCCGTTTTGTCTCACCCGGAATCCGTCAGGCTACCGACACCTACGTCAGCAGACGGCCCGCGGCGTCGAACACGTAGCGCGTGCCGTCAATCCAGCGCACGCCCGTCACCATGGCCCCCGAGCGCGTCAGGTAGTACCAATGGTCACCGTCCTTGAGCCAGCCGGTGTGTACCCACCCCGTGGAAGGATCCAGGTAGTACCAGGTGCCGCGGATCTTCGTCCAGCCAAAGGCTTGCGCCCCGTCGGAGCCGTAGTAGGACCACTTGCCGTCCACGCGGGACCAGCCGGTCACCACGTAGCCGCGCGCATCGAAGCGATACACCTTCCCGTCGATGCGCAGGCGCACGTTCCGCGGGTAGGTCCCATCGTCGTAACGCCACCACGTGCCCCGGGAACTGGTGACCCAGCGCCCGGCCCCGGCCTCGGCCACGTCAGAGGCGTCAGAACCGGAACCAGAACCGGACCCCGACACAACCGTGAACGCGGTGGATACGGTGACGTCGTCGTCGGCGCGAGAATCGGAGTTACGCCCGAACGCTTCAACGGTCACGGACGCGGCACCAACACCGGAACCACCGGCAACGGCCTGCGACAGGTCCACACCGTCCGCTTGCAGGGTCACGCCGGATCCGGAGAACTCACCGCTCCCCTGCCCGGTCGCGACCTCCTTGCCGCCCACGAGCAGGCGAGCAGAGGTGACGGGCCCGGTCACGGTCACGCGCAGGGACACGCGCCCAGACAGGCTCTGCCCGGACAGCGGCCCCCACGTCGAACCGTCGGCAGAGAACTCGACGTCCCCGACGACGGGCCGAGCCTGGTCCTTGAGCACCGCGTCCGAGGCGCTGAGCAGCCCCGCTCCCCGGTACTCGCGCTCGCCCTCGGGAGCGGACAGGCGATCCCAATTCGCGGGAGCGCCAGCCTGCTTGCGAGCCAGCTCGAGAATCTGAGAAGAATCCATCTCGGGGTGCACCTGGCGCATTGTCGCGATCACGCCGGCGGCCACGGGAGCGGCCATCGACGAATTCTTCACAACACCGCCCCGCGACGCAAAGTCCCAGGTCTGCGACGTGTACACGTTCTCGCCGGGGGATGCGAACGCGACCGTCTGCTTGCCCCAGTTCGTGGTGAATGAGGGCTCGAGCATGCCCGTCGCCGGGTCCTGCCCGTCCACCAGGCGCAGGCTGGACACGGGTACGACGTTGTCCATCATGCTCGGGATGGTCAGGCCGCTCCACGAGTCACGCTCGTAGGGCGCCCACGCATCGGTGGGCGACGAGGAGTCCTTGATCGGCGGATTATCCAGGTCAATGCCTCCGCTTCCCGCGTCCACCACGTTGATGACGTCCTTCGACGCCGCGTAGTCGATGGCGCGCCGCATCGCCTCGCGCCCCGCAGCCTGGTTGGGTTCGTGGGGCATCCAGTACTTCCACGGGTCCGCCGCGTAGGAGGTGGTCGTCACCGAAATGCCATGATCGGCGGCCCACACGTAGCCGCACACGAGGTACTCGGGGTAATGCTGCCCGTTGATGGGCGACTCCACGTCGATGGCGGCGACGCTCAGCGTCGGGTTCACGCCGGGTACGCCGCTGGAGACGCCGCGTCCGGCGATCGCGGAGGCCATCTGGGTGCCCAGCGTCGCGCCCGCCTTGCCCCACACCTGGGGTGCGCGCAGCGGGACGCCGTTGACGTTGCAGGACACGGACTTGTCGAAGTCGACGCGATCGTACATGTCCACAATCGTGTGCTCTAAGCCGTCCGCCATGACGCCGACGGTGACGGGCGCGCGCATGACGTCCACGCCCTGCGCGTCCAGCGCGCCGATGGCCTTCAGGTGCCACTGGTTGTCGCTGGGAGGATCGGGGAAGACGCCGCCGACGATCACCGGCGAATCCGCGCCCGTCCCAGCCCCGGCCTCGTCCGTCGCAGCGCCCGGCTGCCCCACCGTCTCAACGGGGAGCACGGCCTCGTTACCGAGCACCGGCGCCTGGCGGGTGGGTCCCACCGAGTGGAACGAAATGCCAGCGTCGGACAGCTCCCCACCCAGGTCGCCCGCGAAGGTAGGCGAGCCCGACTGGACGAAGAACGTGCCGAAGGCCGGGTACTGCGCGAGCACGAGCGCTCCCATGGACGAGGCCTTGGCGACCGCGCGCTCGAAGGTGGCCTCATCCGTTCCCGCGGCCAGGTTCACGGCGTAGTTGGCGGGCAGCTGATGCATCGGCAGGTCCGGCGAGATGATGCCGGGGGCGACGGGCTCGCCGGGCGCGGGGTCCTCCCCGGGGCCGGGAGCCGGGTCCGGGTCGGGCACGGCGTTCGGGTCGCGCGCGACCGTGAAGGCGATCTCGCCGCTGACGTCGTCGTCGGCGTTCTTGTCGTAGTTCAGGCCTTCGGCGTACACGACGGCCCGCAGGGTCACGTACTCCTGGCCGTCGGGTATCACCTGACGCAGGTCGACCTCGTCCGCGTCCAGGACCAGGGGCTCAGCAATATATCCCGCTTCCGAGTCGGTGGACACGGAGGTCACGCCCGCAATATCGAGGTTCATGTAGGACACCGGCGTGTGCGCTGTCACGCGCATCTGCATGACCTCAGCAGGCAGGACCGCGCGCGGAAGGTCCGTCCACTCGCCGTCGCCGACGCGGTACTGGACGCCGCGAATCATGGGCTGGGCCTGGTCGCGCAGCACAGCGCCCAGAGCATCCGGGAAGCCGTATCCGCGGTATTCCTTGCCGTCAGCCGGGGCTGCGAGCCGCCCGTAGTCCCTGGCCGCCTGCTTGCGCATGATGTCGATGATCTGCTCGCCGGGCAGCATGGGGTGCGTCGACTTCACGAGGGCAGCGACGCCCGTGACGTGCGCGGCGGCCTTTGCCGTGCCCGACGCGGATCCGTAGATCTGGGGGACGCGCCCACTCGGGTAGGTCGAGTAGATCGACTCACCCGGCGCCGCGAAGTCGACGGATGCGCCGTAGTTCGACGCCTCCGAGCGCGTCAGCGTCGCGCGCAGCGAGTGGTCGTCCCAGTCCGCCTTGCCGACCGAGGCGACGGTGGCGACGCCGCTGACCATGGCGGGCACCATCCGGGCCCCTTCGACGGAGCGATTCGGAATGGGAGTCGCGTCAGTGGGCGAGTCACTGTCCGTCGTCGGGTGGTCGAGGTCAACGCCTCGGTCACCGGCGGCGGCGATCACCGCGAGCCCGCGCGACTGGGCGCGGTGAATGGCGCGCTCAGCGGCCTCCAGGCCAGCGGCCTGCTCGGGATCGGTCGGGCTCCAGTAGACCCACGGGTCCATCTGGAAAGAATTGTGGACGATATCGACCCCGTGGCTGGTGGCCCACTCGTAGGCGCACACGAGGGCCTCGGGGTACAGCTTGTCCCTATCGTTGACGGCCTTGATCGACACGAGGGTCGCCTCCGGCGCGATACCGTCCATGCCGATGTCGTTGTGGTTGGCGGCGATAATGCCGGCAATGTGCGTGCCGTGGGCAGGTCCGCCCTCCATCGGACCCTCAACCGGGCTCGCGACGCCGTTGACGGCGCAGGAGACGGACCGACTCGTATCAACGCGCCCGACCAGGTCGGGCTGAGCGTCGTCAATGCGGGTGTCGATGACGCCCACGGTCACCGGGGCACGCGTCACGACGACGGCGGTGGCTTCCTTGGCGCCCATGGCCTCGGCACCCCAGTTCGTGCTGGACGAGGCAACGGGACTGTTCGGGCCGGGGATCGTCGGGGCGCCATCCGCGTCAGGGGCGTCCGCGGCCGCGGCGGCGTCAGGCGCGGCGGCGGCATCCGGGGGCGGAAGCGGGTTCGTGAACCGCTCGATGTCAGGCACCGCGGCGACGCGGGTCGGACCAATCGAATGGACGCTCACCCCGGCCTTCGCCAGGGCGGCGGCCAGGTCGGGCGCGAACGAGGCCGACTCACTTTGGGCAAAAAGGGTGCCCAACTGTGGGTAGTCCGTCATGAGAATCCCACCGACGGTGGGAATCAGGTCGATAGCAGTGGCCATCTCGCTCTCACCGGCGTCGGGATCGAGGTTGATGGCGTAGTTCATGAGGCCCGCGCTGGATCTGGCGGGCGCGACCAAGCCGACGTTGTCGTCGGCGCTGGTGGGCGGGGCGGTCGCCGTGGCCACGCTCATCGATAGAGCGAGGGCCGCGGCGAGGCCAATGCGTGCAATAGTGCGGCGCATAGTTCCTCAACTTTCGATTGTCACTGCGCGCGGACAACTTCGTCCACGCAGTAACCATGATCCACAGGTTTGTCAATACACACAAATCACAGGGGCAAGTCATCCACATACAAGTGTTTACGCCGAAATACAAGCCAAATAATTACATGCATAATTCTTACACAATCACCACATGCCAAAACATAAACACCCAAACCGTGACCATATGCCATATAAGCATCTGCACCTGCTTGACACCGCCTACTGCTCTCCCATATCCGGCTCTTCATAGTTGGGTGTGGGTGGAAGCCCCTAAGCCTCCCGCGATGAGGGTCTTCCATGAGCGTTGATGCATCAGAGTTCCTCATTTCTGTACGGATGGGGACGCGTCTCCGGGGCTTTCCGGACGGCACGCCGTTGCTCCATCGTCTCAAGGTTTGTCACTAACCTCATAGCGCGTTTCACAATTTAAGACTTCTTGACCTTTTGGTGAAGAAATATAGAGGTTGACGCATGGGCGACGCTCACCCCTCACCCATTCTCCACACAACCTCCATTGACCGACCAGAATCGACCCGTCAATCAATTAGACAGTTTGAAGAGTTGAAAAATGCCAAGCGATTGATTTGATTGTCAGAACAAGGTGTCGCCGCTATTCATCTTGTATTCTTTGATTTGCCAGACAACTTGACAGTTTCACATGACCCATCCAAACAGCTGTGTTACAGTCGGAGACGACAGTCACATTGGAGTGCCGGAGGGAACCGGGCCGACAACAGCGGAGAACGTCAGAGCAAACACCTGTTGACAGGCCCGGCGCGAACGACACACGAGCACCGACACACCCCAAAGTAATTGACACATCACACCCTTCACACAAGATCACTGGGAGGCAACTATGAAAGCTCCAGACATCAAAAGAAGATTCATAGACAAGTTTTTCAGCGAGCGCGAACTCGTCGTCCTATATGACGAGCCGGATGACTCAGCCGCGAAAGAGGCACGTGCTTGGTTTGAGCAAGTACAAGAGATCATTGCCGAACTCCCTATATACCGGCACGACAACGTGGGACAACCACTTGGGGACTCCAAATCTGACGTTTGGTTTTTTCGCGGACAGAAGGACTCCACCTTCGCCTTCACCTCAACACTCTATCGACGACTGCTTGACGCAACAACACCAGGCGACTACGAGGACGCAATGCTCAATGCTGAGCTCTGCTTGCTCAAAAAAGCAAGAAAGATGGGAATTGGACGCGGACTGACTGCACTCGAAACACTTACCTTACTTCAGCATCACGGCTCCCCAACACGCCTCATTGACGTCACCTCAGACTGGAAAGTCGCTCTCTATTTCGCCTGCGAGAGCGACACCGACAGGGATGGACGAATATTCCTCATCAAAACAGCCCCAGGCAGGTGGCGAGGTTTTCCAAAGGAAAAGGACACACGCAAGCAAGAGGAGCGTCCGGTATGGCATGACTATCTCAAGCATTTTAATGAAAGCGATCCCCAAAAATGGTCGAACCTATGGCTCAGAGGCAGCTGGCCGATATTACTTCCATTCTCTGACCCCCGCATGATCTCCCAACGAGGCTTTTTTCTCGTCGGAGGAGTTCCGTCACTTCAGGGATCGAACATGCTGAAGACAACCGAGTGTCGGCACTGTCATAAGAGAGTGTGCGAGTGCTCAGATTTCGAAGTGCAGCCCCGCGCCCAAACAATTTACGACAAACAACCAACACAGACAACGTCACCACTATCTGCTGCCGAGCTACGTGATATCACTTCGCTGCCGATTCGATTTGGAGCAGATTTAAAGTTCCTCGAACAAATTGCCAAAGCAAAGCGCAACAGTTGGTCTGCTGTCGGTTATTCCATCAGGGTTCCAAAACGGTTTAAACGCACGCTGAGGGATATCCTTCGTCAGGAAGGCGTGCATACCGATACGATTTATCCGCCGTTGCGAGAGACCGTACGGCTATTCGAGCACGTTGTCGACGAGTCACTGAAACAGTAGCTGCCCGGCTTCTCACAGCTGTGGCGACAGAGAGGCTCCGCATCTACTCAGCAGCGAGCCCGCGGGCACGCGCGAACGAGGCCTCCCCAAAAACGCCCGGGGAGGCCTCGCCGATGATGACCGCGCAGGGAGGGCTACTCCCGCAAACGCGCCGTCCGCTTGGAGGGGTGACGGCGGTCCTCACCCTTCCACCACGGCATCCAGGCACGGTAGCCGTCGGCCGGCGGGATGGGTGAGTCGGGCTCGAAGCCGAGCTCCGCGGGCGTCTCGGGGATGCGATCGACGAGGAAGTACTTGTCCTTGTCATCGCAGTGTTCGCGCACGATGGTGCGGAACTCGGCCAGCTCGCAGTACAGCACGCCCGTGATCGGATTCCGCTTGTACACCACGATCTTGTACAGCCAGTAGGCGAACAGCGCGACGTTGGCCGCGAGCGCGGCGGCCGCGCACGCAATGTTCGCGCGCGGGTCCATGGTCGCGAAGTTGAAGATGTCCGAGGGAGGAACCAAAACCTCGGGCAGGAGGGTGTTCATGGAGATCCAGAAGACCAGGGTGAAGCAGCGGAACCAGATCCACTGACCCTTCGCCCACGTGAACGCAGGGATCGTGCAGGCGAGCAGCAGGGCGAGCGTGCAGTACCACGTGTAGTCGGCCAGCGAGTTGTACAAGAACGCGTGGTTCCACAGGTCGTAGGCGATCACCCACGGCCACACCATGTCCACCCAGATGAGGCCGCGCACGGAGCGCTTGCCGGGCGAGGTGACGATGATCTTGCCCAGGCCCGTGATTGTGATGATGTTGAGTAGGCCGGCCGCGGCGGACAGGAGGTTCCAGTAACCGCCGATCGTGCGGAAGCCCGTCTCCGGGTCGATGCCGACGTGGCGGGCGGCCAGGTTGGCGGCGACCTCTTGGTACCACTGGGCGGAGTGCAGCTCGGCGGTGACGCCGCGCGCCTCGGGCAGGCCTGCGATCATGTCGATGGTGTGCGCGTCGTTGACTCCCTTCAGGCACTGCCAGTCGGCGCCGCACGCGTAGTACGAATCCGCGTTGAAGTAGATCGTCAGGTCGCGGATGTTGGCCTCCATGATGTTGACGGCCAGGCCGATCCACAGGGCCACGCCCAGCCAGATCGCGTACTTGTGTGCCTTCACCGGGTTGCGTTTCGCGTACACCAGCACCGTGCCCGTCATGGTGGCGGTGAGGATCATGATCGCGTACTTGCCGAAGGGGAACCACCCCACCATGGGCGTCCCGTGGATCCACGCGTAGGGCATGAGGGCGATGCCGCCGACGGTCCACACAGCAAAGATCGTCCAGTTCCACCGCCTGTTGATTTCCGCGACGACGATCTGGGCGGCGAGCACCAGCAGCCAGATGAGAGAGACCTTGGGAGTTCCCATCTCCCACAGGAAGAGCGAGTCCACAGCATTCTCCTTTGAATGTGCAACCGGGCTAATAGTTGTCGGCTATCATAGTCCCAAACACTAACCTAGTGTGCGGGGTTCACCGTGGAATCCCCACCGTTCCGGGGCTCCACGCGGGCCAGCGCCAGCGCGGGCGCCCCTCGTCAATTTCCTCAAGGAGGAGGACTCATGACACGCACCCCCCAATCCCGTCGTACCCTCTGCGCCGCCGGCCTGACCGGAACCACCGCGCTCCTGGGAGGCATGTACGCCTTCAGCCAGCTGAGCGGCAAGGCCACACCCGAAGAGCAGGCCTGGCACTACCCGGGCGACGACCTCATCGACGCCAACTACGACAACG
>ERZ773057.294-NODE-294-length-22248-cov-35.903168_pt1 | contig 22248 bp, 15 predicted proteins | sample MGYA00580629_ERZ773057 | MGnify/ENA primary metagenome ERZ773057 (study PRJEB29015, sample SAMEA2738143) | human oral metagenome | biome: human oral; feature: human-associated habitat; material: saliva | place: China | collected 2163 ...
AGCTTGCCGTCGCTATCGATGTTCCGCCCCGTCGTATCAATGAAATCGTCCACGGGAAGCGCGGGATCACGGCGGATACCGCGATGCGGCTTTCCCGCTACTTCGGTACGACCCCGGGATTCTGGATGAACCTGCAGATGCGCTACGAGCTCGATCGTGCGGAAGACGCCTTGGGTGATACGTTGAGCGGAATCGTTCCACTTACGACGGTGGAAGTCGCCTGAGGCGAGGGGGCCTGACGAGGCTGTGGCCGGGGCGCGCGGGGGCGCGGCCCGGCTCTTTGTTCGGCGAGGTCATGGAAGGGCGTGCCGCCCATCACTCGATGATAGTGTGTCACCGTGACGACGGATAGCCGGTACTTATGGCCGCGCTTGGCAAGGAGGCAACAATGCAGGCATCTGCTCTCGGGGATGACGGCGTGCAGACCGTGCGCTATTGGCTGTACGCGCCGGGCCACGGCGCATCCGAGTGGGACGACTTTTACGCGCGCGGCATCATGGGACTCGCGTGGGGAGAAGTCGGTGACCTGAGGGCGTACGCCAGCAGGTCGGACATGGAACGCCAGCTGCTTCAGACATCCTCTGGCCCAGGCAGGCCAACGAACGACGTCCTTGCCCTGTGGCAGTTCGCGAACGAGATGAAGCCGGGCGACGTCATCTTTGCGAAACGAGGCATCAAGGAGATCATCGGGCGAGGCGTTGTCACAGGCGACTACCTCTACGATGCGGACGCCGAGCACTACCGGAACGTCCGGGGGGTCCGCTGGACCCACAAGGGAAACTGGAGCCTCGACAAGCCGTGGTCGGTGAGGAAGACCCTCACTGAGATCACCGACTACACCGACCGACTGGCTCAATTGAAGGCTCTTGTCGAGGAAGAGGACGGCGCGTGCGACGGCGAGGAGATGGCGGTGCCCTTGACCGAGTATTCCGTCGAGAAGTTTCTCGGCGACGTCTACATGGGCCGCGAACGATACGACGCGATCGTGGGCCTGCTGAAGGCGAAGAAGAACATCATCCTGCAGGGCGCGCCTGGCGTCGGCAAGACTTTCGTCGCTAAGCGTCTTGCTTACTCGATGATGGGTGTGAAGGACATTTCGCGCGTCGAGCTGGTGCAGTTCCACCAGAGCTACTCCTACGAAGACTTCATCGAGGGCTACCGTCCTTCCGGCGTGGGATTCGAGCTGGTTAAGGGGGCCTTCTACTCCTTCTGTAAGAAGGCCGCCGACGATGAGGAGAACGACTACTTCTTCATCATTGATGAGATCAACCGCGGCAATCTTTCCAAGATTTTTGGTGAGCTGTTCATGCTCATCGAAAACAATAAGCGCGGGGATAAGCTTCAGCTGCTTTACTCCCGCGAGCTGTTCAGCGTGCCGGCAAACGTCCACATCATCGGCATGATGAACACGGCGGACCGCAGCCTCGCGATGCTCGACTACGCGCTGCGCCGGCGTTTTGCCTTCGTGGAGCTGCGTCCAGCCTTCGACTCTGAGGGCTTCCGCCGGCATGCTGCCGCGCTTGATAGCGCACAGTTCGAGGCCGTGGTGCGCGAGGTGGTGTCGCTGAACAAGGAGATTGCTGAGGACGAGTCGCTCGGTGATGGCTTCTGCATCGGACACAGCTATTTCTGCATAGATCCCAAGGAGTACACGGACGCGGCCTTGGCCTCGATCGTGGACTACGAGCTCATCCCGATGCTCAAGGAGTACTGGTTCGACGAACCCGGTAAGGTCCGCGAATGGGCCGACAGGCTGCGTAGGTCGCTGCGGTGATTCGCGTCCGCAACCTCTTCCACATGCTGGCCTACGCCTTCTCGGCGCTCACCGAGCAGGGCTACCGGGCCGTGGCCACGGAAGACTTCGATAACGCGGTCGAGCTGTGCGCCGCCATCCTCGAGCGGGGCGTGTCCCTGCAACTCAAACGAGGCCTCGGGCAGGAGTACGTGAACCGGAGCGAGGCCCGCTCCTGCCTGCGCGGCAAAATCGAGGTCACTGAGTCCGTGAAATCGCAGGCGGTTTGGCGCCGCCAGCTGGTGTGCTCCTACGACGAGTTCAGCGTCGACACGACAATGAACCGCGTCATCAAGGCGACGGTCGCGCTGCTCGTGCGCGCGGACATCTCCAGGGCACGCAAGAAGAGCCTGAAGAAGCTCATGGTGTTCTTCGCGGACGTGCGCGACATCGACCTGCACCGGGTCGACTGGAACATGCGCTTTGACCGCAACAATCGCACGTACCGGATGCTGATGGCGGTGTGCTGGCTCGTCGTCAAGGGCCTCCTCCAAACCCAGAGCGACGGCGCCACTCGAATGATGGATTTCTTCGACGAGCAGCGCATGAGCCGCCTGTATGAGAAGTTTATCCTCGAGTATTACCGTAGGGAACACCCGCGGCTGCGCGCCAGTGCCTCGTTCGTCGAGTGGGCGCTCGACGATGGCATGATGGACGGCCTGCCCGCCATGCGTAGCGACATTACGCTGAGCGCTCGCGGGCGCGTGCTCATCATCGACGCGAAGTATTATGCGGCCACGATGCAGCGCAACTTTGACAAGAGGAGCGTGCATTCGGGGAATCTCTACCAGATTTTCGCCTACGTGAAGAACAAGCAGGCGGCCCTCGAGCGCGCGGGGGAGAGCGTCGAGGTGTCGGGCATGCTCCTGTACGCCGCGACCGACGAGGAGGTGCAGCCCGACGTCACGTATCGCATGAGCGGCAACCAGATCGGCGTGAGGACGCTCGACCTGGACCGGCCTTTTGAGGAGATCCGCGCGCAGTTGGACGGTATCGCTGACATGCTCACGTCCCCGTCAGCGTCGGCATCGTGAGGTAGACTTCAATGGGCGCTCTCTTGCTGGCATGCCAGCGGGCGGGACGTCCTTATTTTTCGTTGTAATAGCAGTAGTCGCAGGCGCGGGGGAGCAAGACGGTCATGGTAAACGAGGCATCGCGCGCGGCGGCATCCACCACCGCCCGGATCGTGTGGGACACGGCTGATAAGTACCTGCGTAACGTCGTCGAACCTCAGGAGTATGGCGACTACATCCTGCCGTTCACGGTCCTGCGTCGCCTTGAGTGCCTGTTGGAGGATACGAAGGACGACGTCATCGAGTTCGTCAACGCGCAGGGCGACATGCCGTCGTACCTGATCGATATCGCCGTGAGCAATCGTTTCGGCTTGAGCTTCTTCAACACTTCGCCGTTCAACCTGGCGCGTATCGCGTCGGTGGATGACAACGTGGATAGGGCGCTGCTCAGCTACGTCAATGGTTTCTCGCACAACATCGCGGACATTTGGACAGCGTTCGAGTTCCCCAAGCTGGTCGCCAAGCTCAGCGCGGCGAATCGCCTGCTGGAGGTGGTTAAGCACTTTTCGACGCTGTCGCTGGGGTCGACGAGCGTTGAGGATTCGACGATGGGCGACATCTTCGAGGACGTCATGTATAGGGCTTTCGATAAGAAGGGGAAGGCCGCGGGCGCGTTCTACACGCCGCGTGACGCGATCAAGCTGATGGTTGACGTGCTCTTCGCCGCGGACGCCGAGTCGCTGGCGGGGCAGGACGTGCTGCGTTCGATTTATGATCCGACGGCGGGTTCGGGCGGCATGCTGCTGGTCGCCCAGGAGGCGCTGCGGGAACTGAACCCGGGCGTGAAGGTCACGGTTTACGGCCAGGAGATGATGGATTCCGCCTACGCGCTGGGTAAGGCCGACCTGCTCATTCAGGGCGGGCGCCCGGATGCGATCCTGAAGGGGGATACGCTCCTGGAGGACCTGCACGCGGATAAGACGTTCGACTACGTCCTGTCTAATCCGCCGTTTGGCGGGGACTGGGAGGTGGAGCAGGCGTCGGTGAGGGAGCAGGCGCAGGTGCCGGGGTCTCGTTTCAGTCACGGCCTGCCGAGCAAGTCGGATGGGCAGATGCTGTTCCTGTGTCATTGCGCGTCGAAGTTGAGCCCGTCGGGTGGCCGCGCGGCCGTGGTGTCGAACGCGTCGCCGCTGTTTAACTCGGATACGGGTCCAAATTCGATCCGCCAGTGGCTCTTCGACGAGGATTTGATCGACGCGATTATTGCGCTGCCGACGCAGATGTTTTATGGCACGGGTATCGCGACGTACGTGTGGATCCTGGATAACGATAAGCCGCTGAAGCGTCGCGGAAAGATTCAGCTGCTCGATGCGTCGTCCCTGTGGGAGCCGATGCGCAAGGGTATGGGCGATAAGCGGCGCGAGATGAGCGAGGCGAACCGCGAGGCCGTGGTCCACGCCTACCAGCGTTTCGAGGATTCGGAGATTTCGCGGATCCTGACGCCGCAGGATTTCATGTTCCGGGACGTGCCCGTGTTCAAGCAGGCGCGGTTGGCGGCGCGTTTGTCGGAGGAAGCCGTGGACGCGTTGCGCTCTCGCCGCGACTTCAGCGAGGCGCTGGTTCGCGTGCTACGAGGCCTGGATGGGGCCGTGTGGAACGAGCTGCCCGAGCGGATACGGGCCGGCGCGAAGGCCGAGGGGATCAAGGCGCCGGTGGAGCTCATCGACGCCGTCATGAAGGCGATGGCCGTCCCGGACGAGAACGCGCCCCTGGCGGTGGACCGCAAGGGGGCTCGGGTCCTGGCGGACGGGTGGCGGATTGTGGAGCGCGTGCCGGCGAGCCAGGACCTGGACGAGCACATGGCCGCCGAGGTTCTGCCCTTCGCTCCCGGCGCCACGTGGGACGAGTCCAAGGCGAAGGACGGCAACGAGATCCCCTTCACCCGCATCTTCTACGTGCCCGAGGAGCCGCGCCCGCTGGCCGAGATCGACGCGGACGTGCAGCGAATCATGGGCGAGCTAGCGCAGATGTTCCAGGCGGTGAAGGATTGATGAAAATTCCATTTTGGGCGGTTGCTGATCTCGTCACTCAAACAGCTGTGACGAATGACTTCCAAGTTTCGCTAGAGGATATTGTTCCCGGTACTGGAACTTTAGTCTCGGGTTCTCTTTCCCAATACTCCGCTGAAGGGACGACATTTGAAAAGGGTGATGTCTTATTTGGCAAGTTGCGCCCCTACTTGGCTAAGTACTGGCTTGCCGATCGAGAAGGTGTTGCTGGGGGAGATATACATGTTTATCGTCCTCGAAAAGGAGTTGATTCGCGCTACCTTGCCTACATTGTTGGAAGCCGTAATTTTATCCGATATGCAGTTGCTGCTTCCAAGGGGGTTAAGATGCCGCGCGTCGAATGGATGAGTCTTCGTCAGTATGGTGTCAACAGGTATGACGAGAGAACGCAGCATGAGATTGCTGATTATCTTGATTGTGAAATCGGCGAGATTGACGCGATGCTCGCCAAACTCGAAGCCTTGGATGAATCGCTCAATTTGCGCAGAGCTTCCGTGGTTGAGTGGGAAACTATTGCGCGGTCAGGAAGCTTGACGAGATTAAAGTTCTGCGCGGACATTTCTCTGGGAAAGACATTCCAAGGAGTGCGAAAGAGCGATCACGAAACATTAGTTAACTACGTACGTGCCGCATCCATTCAGCCCCACGGTTTGGAGCTTGATGATCAACGGATGTGGATGACCCGCGAGGAGCAGCGAAAGTATGATCTCAGAAAAGGTGATGTCCTCGTAGTAGAGGGTGGAGCTGGATTTGGGCGGAGTGTCCATCTTGCGCAGGATATGCCTGGCTGGGGGTTTCAGAATCATGTGATCCGTGTGAGGCCAGATCAGCACCATGATGGACGATTTCTCAATTACTGCGTGAAGGGACACTACTCCAGTGGATTAATTGGTCTTCTCGCAGACGGCGCCACGATTCCGGGTCTATCATCCGATAAAGCTAAGAATCTTCCTATTCCTGATATGTCGTTGGAGGAACAACAGTGCATCGCCGACCACCTGGACGAGGTGACCGGCCGGATCGACGCCATGCTCGCCACGATCGACGAACTCAAGGCCCTCCTCGTCGAGCGCCGGGCCGCCCTCATCACCGACGTCGTCACCGGACGAAAGAAGGTCCCCGCATGAGCCACGAACAAATCCTCGAATACGAATTCGAATCCGCCATCTGCTCCGAACTGGGCGAGCGCGGCTGGCTCTACCAGAACGAAGGTGACAGCCGCGCCGCGGGCTGGGACCCGAGTCTGGCCCTCGTCCCCGGCGACGTGCTCCACTGGCTGTCCACCCAGTACCCGGCAGAATACGAGAAGGCGATCCCCGCGGACCTCACGGACGGGCAGCGAGACAAAGCCGAGCGCGGCCTCCTCACCCACCTGACCAAAGAACTGAGCAAGGCGACCCGCGTCGACACAACTGGGAAACCCGTGGGCGGCCTCCTCGGCGTCCTGCGCACCGGCTTCACCTACGCCCAAGTCGGCCGCCCCTCCGCCAAGTTCGGCCCCATGATGGAATTCCCGCCCGCGAACCCCGAGCTGGTCGAGGTCGCCGAAGCCTCGGACGCCGTGCGCCTGCGCGTCATGCGTCAAGTCCACTTCGACCCCACCACCAAGGAAACCATCGACGTCGTCCTGTGCGCCAACGGCATCCCCGTCGTCACGATGGAACTCAAAACCGACAACACCCAGTCCGTCCACCACGCGATCCGCCAATACAAGGACGACCGCAAGCCCGGCGCACACCGCCCCCTCCTGGCCCCCGGGCGCGCCCTCGTCCACTTCGCCGTCTCGAACGACCTCGTCTTCATGACCACCAAACTCGCCGGCGACAACACCGTATTCCTGCCCTTCAACCAGGGCAACAACGGGCACGAAGGCAACCCGCCCTCGGCGAGCGGATCAGCCACCAACTACCTGTGGCGCGACATCCTCGCCCGCCCCACCTTCATGCGCATCCTCAAGGACTACGCGCTCTACGAGCCCGGTAGGCGCGGCAAGAAAGACGACGGGCGCCTGGTCTTCCCGCGCTTCCATCAGCTGCGCGCCGTCGAACGCATCATCGGCGACATCGAAACCGCGGGGCCCGGCGGACGCTACCTGGTCTGGCACTCCGCGGGCTCTGGCAAAACCAAAACCATCGCCTGGCTCAGCCACCGTCTCATCCGCCACGTCGACTCCCAGGCGAACTCCACCTTCGACTCCGTCATCGTCGTTACCGACCGCACCGTCCTCGACGAAAACATCCGAGGCGACATGGGCCTCGTGCACTCCTCCAACGGACTGGTCGTCGCCGTCGGCGAAAAATCGGGCGCGAAATCCCCGCAGCTGAAGAAAGCCCTCATCGAAGGCGACCACATCATCACCTGCACGCTCCAGACCTTCCCCGAGGTCATGAAGCTCATCGAAGACACCTCCGAACTGCGCGGACGCAACTGGGCGGTCGTCGCCGACGAGGCCCACTCCTCCCAGTCCGGGTCCAGCGCGAGGGGCCTCAAGTCCCTTCTCGCCGACATCGACGTGGAAGACCCCGAGAACATCAGCGCCGACGAACTACTCGCCGCCAAGGACTCGGCCATCGCCGCCTCCAGCAACATCACCTTCATCGCGCTCACCGCCACGCCCAAGGCCAAGACGCTGCGCCTGTTCGGCACCCAGGACGAGGACGGTAACTGGAGGGCCTTCGACACCTACACGATGGCCCAAGCCATCGAAGAAGGCTTCATCCTTGACGTGCTCACCAACTACTCGACATACGACATGTTCCTGCGCGTCAAGAACGAGCTCGACAACTCCGAGGAAGAAACCCTGGTCGACACGGGCCACGCTGTCACCGCGATCGTGCAGTTCGCCCGCCTGCACCCCACCGCCATCGCACAGAAAGTGCGGGTCGTCGTCGAACACTTCCAACGCAACGTCAAACCCCTGCTCGCCGGCAACGCCCGCGCAATGGTCGTCACCAGCTCACGCCGCGAGGCCTACCGCTGGTTCGAGGCAATGAACTCCTACATCGACCAGCAGGGCTACGACGACATTCGTCCCCTCGTTGCTTTCTCGGGCTCCCTGGAATCCGACGACGGCGAAACCGTCACCGAGGCCTCGCTCAACGGGCGCGGCGACACGGCCCGAGCGTTCCGCGAGGAGGACTACAAGGTCCTCATCGTCGCCAACAAGTTCCAGACCGGCTTCGACGAGCCCCGCCTCGTCGCCATGTACGTGGACAAGAAACTGTCCGGCATCGCCGCCGTGCAGACCCTCTCACGCCTCAACCGCACCTACCCCGGCAAGACCGCGCCCATGGTCGTGGACTTCCAGAACACGCCGGCCAGCATCGAGGACGACTTCAAGATGTACTACTCGGACGCGCACGTGGCCGGGGAAGTCGATCCGAACTCGCTCATCACGATCGCCGAACGCTTGGACACGGCCGGCATCTACACGGGGGAGGAGATGGAAGCGGTCGCCGACGCGTACCTGAGCGATGCTGGCGGCGAAGCCATCGCGCGGGCCATGGGACCCATCAAAGAGCGGTGGCAGGACGCGTGGAAGCGCGCGCGCCTGAGCAAGGACAACGAGCTCAAGGACTCGCTGCGCGCCTTCCGCGCCGACACGATCAGCTACCGCAACGCCTGGCAGTTCCTCAGCCAAATCGTCGACTACCAGGACCCGGCCCTGCACAAGCGCGCCATCGTGGCCACCCTCCTGTCGCGTAACCTGCACATGGATGGGAACCAGTACGACGACTCCTACCTCGAGGGCGTCCAGCTTTCCGGCGTGCAGCTCGTGCCCTCCGCCATCAACGAGGACCACTCCCTGAGCGAGGGCAGCGCTGAGCCGATGGTGCTTCCCGGCTTCGACGGGGAGTTCCGCGGCGGGCAGACTCCGACGAAGGGCCCCCTCGCGGAGGTCATCGACCGCGTCAACGACATGTTCCGGGCCAGGAACGTCGACGTGACCGAGGGCAGCGTCGCCGGGTTCATCACTACCTTCTGGGGTTTCCTGGGTGAGAACGAGACTACGCAGGCGATGGCGAAGAAGAACAGCCCGAGCCAGCTCAAAGCGTCGGCTGACTTCAAGAACGCCGTCGGCGTCGCCATGGTTCGTACCTGCCAGGAAAACCAGGAGATTCAGTCGTACATGACGGATCAGTCCTTCCTGGACAGCATCGTTGAGATCACGGCGGATGCGCTCCAGGCCCACTACAGTCGCGGCGGCGAGAGCGCCGAGGCGTAGTCGGAGGCCGGGCGTCGCGTCGCCCCGCGAGCGTTGAGGCGCCGCGGTGCCGGTGTCGTCGTCTCATCTTCCCGTCAGCTCCGGCCTGGTGAAGGCGCGGACCTGGGCGGCGTCCGGGTCGATCTCGGCGGCCGTCATGGGTTTCTTCGAGGCAGACTGAAGGGCGGCGACGCCGCGGGCGCGCGACAGGAGGCGGGTCTCCATGGAGGACACGGCCTTGTTGTAGAAGTCCACGCTCTTCGTCAGGTTCTTGCCCAGGTTGTCCATGTGGCCGGCGACGACGCCAAGCCGCTCGTAGAGGTCGCGGCCCAGGGCGATGACCTGGTCAGCCTGCTCGTTGATCGTCGTGCGCGCCCACGCAGTGGCGCACGTGCGGGCAACCGCCAGCAGGGTGACGGGGGAGCACAGCGCCACGCCGCGTGCCATCGCGTCGTCGAGGAGCGCCGCGTCCGAGCGCAGCGCGGCGCTCAGCGCCGCCTCCGACGGGACGAAGAGGATCACCAGTTCGGGCGAGGAACCGAGAGCGCGCGCATAGTCGCGCGCAGCGAGCGCCTCCACGTGGGAACGCAGGGCCTTCGCGTGCGCAGCGAGCTCCGTGCGGCGCCGAGCCTCCGCCTCCTCTCCGCTGTCCTCAATGCCGCAGGCCCGCAGGTAGGCGTCCATGGGGGCTTTCGCGTCGAGGGCGAGGAAACCCTGCCCCGGCAGGTGGATCGTCACGTCGGGGCGCCCGCGGTCAGTCGATGCGCTGCCCGCGCCCAGGCCTCGTCCCTGAGTGAGCGACGCGATCGAACGCTGCTCCGCGAAGTCGACGTGCGCCATCATGCCGGAGGCTTCGAGGATGCGGGCCAGCTCGACCTCGCCCCACGTGCCGCGCGCGCTACGCGAGCGCAGGGCGCCCTCCAGAGAGGCGGTCGTGCGTGCCAGGTCCGCCTCGCGCTGAGCGGCGTCGCGCAGCTGCTCGGCGAGGGCACCGTGCTGGCGCGCCCGCGCCTGTTCCATCTGGTCGACACGCGCCGTCATCTGCTCCAACTGCGCGCGAACCGGGGCGAGGGCCTGCAACACGGAGGCGTCCCCCTGGGACCGGGCCTCCGCGGATTCGACGCGACGGGACAACTCCTCGGCGCGCGCCTGCCACCGTGCGACCTCCGCGCGCAGCACGCCCGCGTCATCCCCGGGGCGCGACGCTCGGCGCGCCACCGCCCCCACGTACCCGAGCAGAGCGCCCACAAACAAACCAACCAGAAGAAAAACAAGTGACATACCCATAGCGCCACGATACGAACGGCCATGCACATCTGCGTCCCGCACGCGTGCCGGGTGGGTGTCCAACAACCTACCGCCCGAGTGATAAGTCACCTATCCTGGACGTAAAACTCACTGGGGGAGGGGCATGAAGTCCGTCGATCCACGCACAATGCACGTGCTGATTCACGACGAAAACACGCACCAATGGGAGGACCGTACGTGGAAAATCGCGACAGCCAGACGCGAGCGAGACCGAATCGTCATCACGTACACAACCAGCACGCGCGAATACCACTACGGCGAAGACCGGGCACGCCTCTACGACCAAGTCGAACGCCACGACATTGACGCCCTCGACGAGGTCCGCGTGCGCGGCAAGCGCTGGAACAACGTCGAAATCATCTGGACGCTCCGCCGCTCCGGCCACCCGCGCGATCCTCGCTACACGCTCGCGTACCGCACGGCTGACGGCACGCTCAAACTCCATCGCTACGGACACGACGAGGTGAGGGTGACGTACGCGACCCCACAGGAGCGGCAGCTCGCCGCCACCCTCAACTACGTCCGCGACGAAGTGCGCGCGCAGGCTCGACGCGCCGGGGCGGCACTCGACCCGAACGCCCGGTACCCCAAATGGGTGTGCGCCACAGGCATACTACCCGAAGCGATCCTCGCCAACGTATGGGAATGGCTCAGGCAGGCGCCGCGAGGGTCCGCGCTCGAAGCGTTCCTCGCAGGCACCTGCTCCACGAAAACGGGCGCGAGCGACCGCCTCATCATGCCCTTCCACTCCAACATCGACCAACGCAACGCCATACGCGCCGCGCTCACCCGGCAGATCTCGATCATTGAAGGCCCACCCGGCACGGGGAAAACACAGACGATCCTCAACCTGATTGCATCGCTCATCGCGCAAGGCAAAACGGTCGGCGTCGTCGCGGGCGCCAACTCCGCGGTGGATAACGTCGTGGACAAACTGACGGAAGAAGGCTACGGATTCCTGGTAGCCAGCCTCGGCTCCAAGGAACGCATCGATGACTTCCACCGGCGCGAGGGTATCCTCGAGCAGAAGCGCGAGGCCTGGATGCAGACGGCGACACACGCGACGGCGAGAGCACCCGCCCGCGTCGACGAGGCTGGGCTGCACGCCGACGAACAACAGCTTCTCGCCCTATGGCAGGACGCGCGCGACATCCCCCAGCTGCGAGCAGACCTGTCCGCGACCCAACGCGAGCACCGTCTCTTCGACGAAAAAGTACGCGAGAGCCGCCACCCGCTCCCCGATATTTCCCGACTGCCTGTCCTGCGGCGCGGCTCCAACACGATTGCCGACCTACTCGCCCTCGCCCGGTGCGCACCGAAGCCCAAGCACAGCCCCCGAGGAATCGTTGAACGGGTCCGCCGCTACTTCACATACGGATCCTTCAAAGGCGTTGACCTGGCAGACACGGATGTGCAGTCAGCGCTCCAAGCAGCCTTCTATCACGCACGCGAACGCGAACTGACCCACCGTATCGAGGAAGCGGAGGACAGAGTTGCCCGCCACGGCCTCGACGAGGTGAGTGCACGCTACCGTCGCCGCTCCCGCGAGACCTTGGACGCCGCACTCCAGGAACGTTTCGAACGCCAGCGCCCGACCCGCCTGAGTCCAACCGCGCGACTGAACGAGCAAACAGACATCCTCGTGCGCACCTACCCGGTCATCGCGTCCACCTGCTTCTCGATCCGCAACAACCTGGCCGAAGAAACGCTGCTCGACTGGATCATCATCGACGAATCCTCCCAGGTCCTGCTCCCCGAGGGCATGGCCGCGCTCAGCAAAGCACGCAACGCCGTCGTCGTCGGTGACGCCAAACAGATCGACCCGATCTTTCGGGGGTGGGACGAGAGCACGCGCACGCCTCCCGACAAGCGATTCGACGTGCGATCAGTGTCGCTGCTTGATTCCGTCACAATGATGGCACAGTCCGCGCAGGCACCCAGCACCCTGCTCAAGGAACACTACCGCTGTCACCCGGCGATCATCGAATTCTGCAACCGCATGTACTACGGCGGTCAGCTCATCCCAATGCGCGTGCCCAGCGCACACGCACCTGATCCGCTCGCCATCGTGTACGCGGCACCCGGGAATCACGCGCGGCGCGCCTCGCGCGGCAGCGGCTTCTTCTCGCAGCGGGAAATCGAAATCGTCGCCCAGCTGGAGGAGATGCACCTCATACGCGAGGGGATCGGCGCAGACGACAAAGACACGTCCGGCGACTTCGTGCTGGGGATCGTGACCCCGTTCCGGGCTCAGGCGACGAACTTGAACAACCGCATCCTGGCGGATGCTGGGGGCGGAGGCCATGCTCGGTGGCTGGCCGAAACCGCGCATAAGTTCCAGGGGCGCGGCGCGGGCACGGTGGTCCTGTCCACTGTCCTCAACTCTGATGACCGGGCGGGAGCGAGCGGGTTTTATGATGCGGACTCCATGACGAACGTGATCGTTTCGCGTGCGAAAGACCGCCTCATCGTCGTGACCGCGCACGGAGGCGTCCGATGCAGCCGGAATATACGGTCCCTGCTTGATTACATCGAGATGTACGATCCGAGTTCCCTCGTCCAGTCGGACATCGTCTCGATCTTCGACGTTCTCTACAGCGCCTATAGCGCATCCCTCGAACGGTATTCGCGTGCCAAATGGGCCGACATTCGCCGTTCACCGGCGGAAAACGTCGCCGACCGGTGCCTGCGCGAGGTGCTCGCGCAACCTCAGTACGCTCGTTTCTACTTTCATATCGAGGAGTTCCTCAAAGACATTCTGCCCAATACGCGCCGCCTGAATGAGGAACAGCGCGCCTTCGTGTTCACCGATAGTGCGCTCGATTTCAGCGTGTACTCGCGGGTGACGCACAAGCTGGTCCTCGCGATCGAAGTTGATGGCTGGGCGTATCACGGCAACGATGAGGCCCAGCGCAAGCGCGACGCTCTCAAAGATTCGATCATGGGCGCGTACGGTGTGCCCGTCCTGCGTTTGCCGACGAATGGCTCGGGGGAGGAGCGCCTCATCCGCGAGGCACTCGACAAGCTGCTCTGATCGGTGGTCGGCACCCGGTGATCGGTGGTCGGTGTCCGATTGGTGGGATGTGTGACAGCTGCGTTTGCTGCCCTGTGGTTCTCCTGCATCCGCGTTTGACGAGGTGGGGGTTCGGTTGTGGGGGTGGGTGCACGTTCGTGCGGGTGAGGTGGGAGAATGTCCGACTGTAGTTACAACGTATTCTTATTGTTATGCGTTGTCTCCGCACGTACTCTTGCGTGATAACAGGGCACACTGCCGACGATGGTGGTGCGCCAGAGGACACCTCGTTGTGGAGGTTGAGAGGCCATGATGGTTCCACCCCTATCCGAACGCCCCGTCACCGACGAAGACGAGGAGCAATTCCGCCGCGAGTCGACGCCACGCAAGTACACGCTGCGCCAAAGGTGGGCCAACCACCGGGCGCAGGCACGACGCAATCGGCCTGCGGGAGCGAAGGCTCGGGTGCGAGCGTGGATGGACGCCGACATCGTGGACTGGGGCATCCGAGCGTCCGTCGTCCTGCTCATCATCGGGGCGATCTTTTCGGTCTATATCAACGGGGTCACCAACGGCTGGTGGCCCGCGTGGGGCGACAAACCCACCACAGCAGCCACGCCCACCACCAGGCCTGCACCCACCGCACCCGCCACAGCCCCCACCGAGGCGGCGATGTCCGGCGGCTACCAAATCGGCCCCGACGGCATCCTCGTACGCCCCGCCGAACACGCAGCATCCACCTACACCAAACCCGAACTACCAGAAGAAGCCAAACAAAACACAGAAAGAGGAGCAGAACTCGCCGCCGAGTACCTCCTCGACACGTTCACCTACGCGTGGAACACCGGAGACACACAACCCTTTGAAGACATGACACAACCTGGAGAGAATTTTCGAGAAACCTACATTCAAAATATAAATAACATCTATTCAAAAGGATGGGTATACGGAAACAATTCCACTATCACGAACATTATCGCAGTCGAACCTGTCCCTGTAGAGAAATTTCATGTTGAACCCAATACTGTCGGCGTAGCATTTGAAATTGAAACAGAGAACGGAATTGCATGCACTAGACAGAAGATAACTAATAGCACCTCTAAATATAAAGCTGGCCTAAATCTATTCATGACATGGAAGAATGGGCGTTGGATTCTCACCGATGGAGGCATCGATTTTGATGTCAAAAACTAGTGCATCACTACTTCAGCTCACTTCAATAGTTACACTCATACTATGTATGAATATACAACCTGCAATGGCGAGTCATGTAGGCATATCATGCGCGGATGGCGTAAACGATCCTTTTGGATTTTGCGCTTCTACAACTCCTGATGGCATCAATACAAGTGCATGGAGAAAGGAGCATACCGCGTCACCCGGCCCTGACCCTAATACATCTCCGCCATCATTAGATGCTCAGAGGGCAAAACAGACGGCTGATACAGAGGCTGATCCTGCTTCTAGTTCTTACAAAGATCGTTGTAAGGAGCTGTTCATTGGGAAGGCGACCAACAGCCCGATGGTTTCAGATGACACCACTGTCGTTCGGTGCGAGCTGCCTCCTGATCCTGAGGGTGGACCCGATCAGGACCCGGGCCGTGTACCCACCACGCGTGACATCCTCTACCTAGCCGCCACTGTGATTCATGCTGATGCGGCGGGTTTGCGTAAGCGGCCCGACGGTGTGTCGTACACGAACCGGTTCGTCCCCACGATCGTCTCGGTTACCTCCCCGGCTCAGACCCACGTGATCAATCTGCTGGGACGCGACATTACGATCACCCTGACTGCCACAAAATACGAGTGGAACTGGGGCGATGGGACCCCCAACACGGTGACCACCTCCCCGGGCCTGGCGTGGGAGAAGGGCATTGACCCGAACAATGACCCGCGTCTCATCCGCCACTACTACACCCCGCCCCAAGGCTGGCGCTCCATGCTCGATGGCCCCTACCCCCACGAAAACCGAGAAATCACCCTCACCACCACCTGGAGCGGAACAGCTACGAATCCATTCACGGGGGAGACCCAGACGATCAACGGCCTGGTCACCACCACCGAAACAACAGGCCCCTTCCCCCTATCCCACCTCGTCATCAACAACACCGACACCTGGGAAGAAAAACAAGGCCACTAACGGAAGCTTGACGGTGAACCGCGCTACAATCTGCCGCCTCGAATGCGTGAAACACGCGTGAAACAGACGAAGGAGGGCGAGAACGAAACCGCGTGGCCAGGCGACGGCAGCTGAAAGTGCCAGGCGCGCCTACGCGATCACCATGGCTGCCGTACCCGCACACATCAGCACGAGACCACCCAAGTAACGGCGCGTGAAACGCTCGTGAAACATCATGGCGGAGAAGACAACAGTCACCAGGATCGACAACTTGTCGATGGGCACCACCACGGAGGCTGGCCCCTCTTTCAACGCATGGTAATAGGCAAGCCACGACGCACACGTAGCAGCACCCGATGCCACAATGAAGGCCAGCTCGCGCGCGGGGATCACCCCAACTTCACGAATGCGCCCCTGCCCAACCACTATCACCCACGCCATCGCCAGAACAACGAGCGTGCGCACCGCCGTCCCCAGCGTCGGATCAACCTCCGAAATCCCGACCTTTCCGAGAATCGACGTGAGCGCCGCGAACAGAGCGGACGCGAGCGCGTACACCAGCCAGCTGCCACCCCCGCGCAGCGCACGAGGCAGGCCTGACAGGTCGGAAGGCTCGACCATGAGGAGCGTTCCCGCCGTGATCGCCACGATCCCGGCCGCCCCCCACGCGCTCACCGGCTCGCCCAGCAGGACCAGCGCCAGGACGATCGCAAGCACCGTCGACAGCTTGTCGATGGGAGCCACCCGAGACACGTTCCCCCGCGCCAGCGCCGCGAAGTAGCACAGCCACGAGGCGCCGGTCGCCAACCCGGACAACACCAAGAAAACCAGCGAGCGCCCATCAATGAAAGCGACACCGGAGGCTGTGCCGGTCAGCGCCGCCATGCCCCACGCCCCCGCGACCACCACAACCGTGCGCAGCACCGTCGCGACCGTCGAGTTCGTCGTCGCGACCCCCGCCTTCGCCAGGACGGACGTCAACCCTGCGAACAAGGCGGACAAACAGGCAGCAACGATCCACATACCATCAACTGTACGACCTGCCGCCCACGAGACCATGCCTGGGACCACACCCATTCTGGCAACCCAGCCCCGGCCTCGTGTGTATACCCCACCACTGTTTACACGACTCGCCCGCCCCGAGGAGGGCAAACCTGCCACCATATGCGGGTGAGCGACACGAAACAGATGCCCCTGCACTCCTCGACGCAAGAGGCAGGGCCCCTGATGCTGCAGGCCTTCGCGTGGGACATGACCCCCGACGCGAGCCACTGGCGCTACCTCGCCCAGCACGCGCAAGCGATCGCAGACCTGGGCGTCACCATCATCTGGCTGCCGCCCGCCTACAAAGGAAACTTCGGCCTCGACGACGTCGGCTACGGCGTCTACGACCTGTACGACCTGGGCGAGTTCGACCAGAAGGGCACAATCCCCACGAAGTACGGAACGAAAGACGAATACCTGGCCGCCATCGACGCCCTGCACGAGGCGGGCATCGCCGTGTGCGCCGACATCGTCCTCAACCACCGCATGGGCGCGGACGCGACCGAAACCGTGCGCGCCACCCCGATCAACCCGCAGGACCGCCACCAGGCCCTCGGCGACCCCGAAACGATCCAAGCGTGGACCCGCTTCACGTTCCCGGGGCGCGGCGGCGCCTACTCGGACTTCACGTGGGACTGGACGTGCTTCCACGGCATCGACTGGGACGAAACCACGCAACGCAAGGGCCTGTGGCTCTTCGAAGGCAAGCACTGGAACGAGTCCGTCAACACCGAGTTCGGCAACTTCGACTACCTCATGGGCTGCGACGTGCACGTCACCGATCCGCGCGTCAGCGACGAGCTGGACCGCTGGGGCCGCTGGTACGTTGAAACAACCGGCGTCGACGCGCTACGCCTGGACGCCGTCAAACACGTCGGCTCTGACTTCTACGCGCGCTGGCTCGAAGACCTGCGCACCTCCACGGGCCGCCTCCTGCCCGCCGTCGGCGAATACTGGAGCGGCGACGTGCGCGAACTCGAAGCCTACCTGCACGAAGTCCCCAACGCCATGCTCTTCGACGTGCCCCTGCACTACCACCTGCACCAGGCCTCGGTCTCGGACGGAAACGTCGACCTGTCGCGCCTGTGGGAGGGCACGCTCACGGCGTCGATCCCCGAACTGTCCGTCACCTTCGTCGAAAACCACGACACGCAGCCCGGACAATCCCTGGCCTCCACGGTCGCCTCCTGGTTCAAGGCCGCCGCCTACGCGCTCATCCTCCTCAACGAGGCCGGGGTGCCCTGCGTCTTCTGGGGCGACCTCCTGGGCACCCCAGAGACCGGCGACCTACCCGCCGTGCGTGAGCTCCCCATCCTCATGGGCGTGCGCTTCCGCGCCGCGATCGGCCCCCAGCACAACGCCTTCGACGACCCCGACGTCGTCGGTTTCGCCCGCGAAGGCAGGGCGGACGTGCCCGGCACCGGCTGCGCCGTCATCCTCTCCGACCGCCGCGCCGCCGAGAAAACCCTGTACGTGGGCGCCCACCACGCTGGCGAAGAATGGGAATGCCTCATCGGCGGCCACCCGCCCGTGCACGTCACCGACGATGGGACACTCGCGGGGGCCGTCAGCGACGGAGGCCTGAGCGTCTACGTCCCGCGAATCTGAACGTCTACGTGCCGCGCATCCCAGCGTTAGGGAACCCCGGCCTCGTCAATGTGACCGGGCCAAAGGCTCGTGACAGTGCGAGCCGACGCGGCACGCGCTCTACTCGCTCGTGCCGCCGAGAGCGGGGATACGCTCAATCTCCTCTTTGAAGAAGGTCTCCGCAGCAGAAATGAAACGCTCAAGACTAATGTCGAGCTGCGCGTCGGTCAAGCCCATGCGCGCGGTCACAAACTGCTCCGCGCACAGGCGCTGGGTACCATCATCAAGCGATGACACGTAGGCCTTAGGCCAGGTGGTAACACTGTTCCAGTCGTTACACGCCTGAAGCAAGCGCGGGCGCAGGTCCATCGACACTTCCTCACGTACAGCACCCCACATACTCACGTCCGTGCCCTCGTTAACAACCGAGAATATGTAGAACCCGTTGCGAAAACCCGTGTGCAGACGGCTGCCGTTGATCTCGTAGGAATAGTCGTTGCGCTTGAAAAAGTCTGTGATCCTCTCAATCGTCACCGGTCGGACGATCCTGCGGCGATCAAGTGCCCGCTTGCACTGGTCAATGAGTTCCGGCGCGTGCTCATTACCGGGGTCCATCGCGATGCACTGCTCGAGGTAAGTGAGCGCGCTCTCTTCCTCATCCAGCCAGTACAGTGCGCAGCCGATGCGGTAGTACCAGACCGGGTCGGCCATCCCCTCCGCTTCAATGCCTCGCAACAGATCAACAGCGTGCGAGATGTGCTCGCGAAAAGAATCCATGTAAGGCTGCGCATAGTTAATGTAAGCGCGCGCGAGAAGGCCTGTCAGCTCGTAGTCAATCGACTCCGGCGGTTGGCGTTCAATGAGCGCAATGATCTTCTGATGTTCGTTCTCTTCGTGCAAGTCATTAATTTGCGCGATGAGTTCTGAGCGCGATTCCACGGATGTTCCTCCATCGTGAGGCCACAAATATTGACGCGAACCTAAGCATAACAGGGGTGAACGCAGACACGAGCCGCGTCAATGCTCGTCGCTGTGTAGGGTTACATCGTGAACGAAACCGGCATGAATGACAGCCCGATGAGCAACGAGGCGCGTGCGCGCATGAGCGCCGACGACGCAGCCCAGTGGGAGGAAATTCAACAGTGGAAAGCTGCGCAGGTCCGCCCGACGCGCCCGCGCGTCATTTCCCAGCGGATCCGTTCAACAGCGCTGGCGCCCCTGGGGAAGGTGGCGGCTCTCGCACGTAAGGTTCCCGGTGGCGATGCGATCACTCGGGCGGTTTCGTCTGCCGCGTTGGGCCTGGTGGACCTGGCAGCATCTGCGTCCGAGGCGTCGGTGCGTCGCAGGCGCATCCTGAAGGCGTACCGTTCGGCCGGTTATCGCGTTGAGCGTGTGACGGACATTCGCAGCCTGAGCCTCGCGCAGATTCGTGCCATCAAGCCTCGTCTGAACCTCGCCTACTCGGGTAGCGCAGCCGCTGAGGGCGCGGTTAGTGGCGTGTTCGCGTCGGGCGGTTCAGCTGCTGCTCTCCTCGGCATGGGCGTGGCTTCAGCTCCCGGAGTTGGCGTCACGACCTCCGCGATTGCTCTCGACATCGTCACGTTTTTAGCTGCGGCAACGCGTCTCGTGTCTCACACGGCCGCCTATTACGGCTACGACACCGTTGACCCCGCAGAAAACCTCTTTTCGACGATGGTTCTCTCCCAAGCGATCGATCCGGAGGGGGCGGGACGTGAGTTTGTCCTGGAGAAGCAAGCGACGATGCTCGCGTTCAATAAGGTGATGCGTGACCTCGCTAAGCGCGGACCCATGGATTCCGTGGGAAACAGCGCGATTGCCGCCGCGTTGAACTCTTTGTTCTCGGCGTTGGGTGCTCGTCTGGTCGGCAGGAAGCTCGCGCAGATCGTCCCGGTTGCAGGCATCATCGTGGGCGCTGGTTTGAACGCTTCCCTCATGCGCACCATCGGCGACACAGCCGACCACCTGTATCGCGAGCGTTTCCTCGTCGAACGCTACGGGCACATTGACGAGGCCGGGGATACTCCCTCGGGCACCGTGAGCGTCACGCTGGCCGACGACATCAGAGCCGACATTGCCCGCTACGTGGAACTCGCGCAGGCCGAGGGGCGGTCGCGTTAGCGACTGCCCCTCGGCTTTGTTGAGGTGGCCGGTTGAGTTAGCCGCGCGAATTCCAGTTTTGCCAGCCGTTCCAGTCGTCGTCTTGAGCGTCGACAGCGATGATTGGCACGCGTGTGGCTGCGTCGCGTTCGTCCACCTCCGGAAGGGTCGGCTTCGTTTCCTCGTCGCGTTCCTTCTTGGAGTGCCTGGACCAGGGCCAGCGGCGGCGGCGCTTCGTTTCGTGTCCCTGCTCGCGGCGCGCCTCATCGTTCCATGAGAACTCCGTATTCCAGTTTTCCTGGAACGCGGCGGGCATGGGCGGGGCCTGCGGCGGCATCGCTGCGGGGGAAGCAACCTGCTGCGCTTCCTGAGGGGGTGCGATCACGGAATCGAAGTCCTGCAGCGGGGATACAGCGTAATGACCAGCGGGTTCCGTCTCGGTCGCCGGGGCTTCCACGGGTGCGATCGTGTCACTATCCATCTGCTGCTCGGGAACCCGATCGCTGGCCTGGGGCGCATCCCAGTTGAAAGCTGAGAACGTGGGGATCTGCGGCATTTGCGCGGTCGTCGGTTCCGGGTCTTCGACCGGCATCGAGTACGAGGCCTGGGCCGGTTCTGGCTGGCGTGCGACGGTCGGCTCGGGTTCGGGCTGTGGAGCAGCGTACGGCTCCGGTGCGGGTTCGGGTTCTGGCGCGATGAATGGCTCTGGTTCCGGCTCGGGTGCGGGCTGCGGAACGACATACGGCTCCGGCTCGGGTTGCGGAGCAGCGTACGGCTCCGGCTCGGGTTGCGGAGCAGCGTACGGCTCCGGCTCGGGCTGCGGAGCAGCGTACGGCTCCGGCTCGGGCTGCGGAGCGACATACGGCTCGGGCTCGGGCGTGACGATCGGCTCGGGTGCGGGCTGCGGAGCGACATACGGCTCCGGCTCGGGCTGCGGAGCAGCGTACGGTTCCGGCTCGGGTTCGGGTTCTGGCACGATGAATGGCTCTGGTTCCGGCTCGGGCTCGGGCGCGATGGTCGGCTCCGGTGCGGGCGTGACGGTCGGCTCGGGCGCGGGGTGCGGAGCAGCGTACGGCTCCGGTTCGGGTTGCGGAGCGACATACGGCTCGGGTGCGGGTTGCGGAGCGACATACGGCTCGGGTGCGGGTTGCGGAGCAACGTACGGCTCGGGTGCGGGCTGCGGAACGACATACGGCTCCGGCTCGGGTTGCGGAGCAGCGTACGGCTCGGGTGCGGGTTGCGGAGCAGCGTACGGCTCCGGCTCGGGTTGCGGAGCAGCGTACGGTTCCGGCTCGGGTTCTGGCGTGACGGTCGGCTCGGGTGCGGGTTGCGGAGCAGCGTACGGCTCCGGTTCGGGCGCTATGACTGGCTCGGTCTTCGGGATGGTGACCGGTTTAAGTGTCGGGACGGGGATTGACACGGGGGCTTCAGTCGCCTCGGGTGCGGGTTGCGGAGCGACATACGGCTCCGGCTCAGGTTGCGGAGCGACATACGGCTCGGGTGCGGGCTGCGGAGCGATATATGGCGCCGGTTCGGGTTGCGGAGCAGCGTACGGCTCCGGTTCGGGTTCTGGCGCGATGAATGGCTCTGGTTCCGGCTCGGGTGCGGGCTGCGGAGCGACATACGGCTCCGGTGCGGGCGCTATGACTGGCTCGGTCTTCGGGATGGTGACCGGTTTAAGTGTCGGGACGGGGATTGACACGGGGGCTTCAGTCGCCTCGGGTGCGGGTTGCGGAGCAGCGTACGGCTCCGGTTCGGGTTCTGGCGCGATGAATGGCTCTGGTTCCGGCTCGGGTGCGGGCTGCGGAACGACATACGGCTCCGGCTCAGGTTGCGGAGCAGCGTACGGCTCGGGTGCGGGCTGCGGAGCGATATATGGCGCCGGTTCGGGTTGCGGAGCAGCGTACGGCTCGGGTGCGGGCTGCGGAGCGATATATGGCGCCGGTTCGGGTTGCGGAGCAGCGTACGGCTCGGGTGCGGG
>ERZ773057.296-NODE-296-length-22088-cov-7.759225_pt1 | contig 22088 bp, 22 predicted proteins | sample MGYA00580629_ERZ773057 | MGnify/ENA primary metagenome ERZ773057 (study PRJEB29015, sample SAMEA2738143) | human oral metagenome | biome: human oral; feature: human-associated habitat; material: saliva | place: China | collected 2163 ...
CCACCCAAGGGTAGTGGGTTTCCGCAGATAGAACAGAGGTTGGTGATTTATGAAAAGAATACATGGGGAGTTTGCTGAAAGCAATTACTCCAGCAATAGAAATTGCAAAGGCTATTATTGGTTTGAATGTAACCTTCAATATTGTTTTGGTGATCGTGCCAATTCCAAGCCACTTTCTGATTTCTCTTTTGCTTTCCCTTTTTGTGGTTGGTTTATCGCCTAATTGTTTGCACAATGTTTTCTTTCGCTCTAATTCATCAACTTCACTGTCTGCTTCGATGCACTTGTCAAATGGAAGAGATTTACTTATTTCATTATTCTTACGTATTTCTTTTCTTGGAACCGCTTTTCCTACAGCCTCTTCTTGATCGTCATCTTCTTCTAAAATGCTTTCTAGTGTGAAGCGACTATTAGACTGCTGTTCTTGTGTTAATCCTGCCATCTTTCCCTTGCCTTTCTAGTGAACTACACACCGCCTTTCGACGGTGTGCCTTACACTGTTCTGTTATATGGTTATTTGATCTTTTCCTTACAAATAAATGCTAAGCACATTCCTAACATGGATAATGTGAAGAGCTTCAACGTGTCATTCATGTCATCACCTGTTGGTGCTGTATGCTCACTAATAGTAGTTTCAGATTGTGGCTTATCATCTGTTGGAGTAGTTGTTTCCTCAATAGGCTTCTTTGTGTAGACATGAGTTCTAATACCGTCTGCCTCTTGTGTTTCAACAAAGTTATAACCATCAATGTCTTGTTTTTCTACAAAATCTTCTGTTACTTCTCTTAATTCATTACCGTTTGTATCAATGAATCTTGTAATCTTTAATTCAGGTACCTCTACAACTGGACTATCGTTTGGAATCTCTGTTTCAACCTTTGTATAAACATGTGTTCTAATGTCTGTTGTTTCGGTTGTTTCTTTGAAGATATAACCAGAAATTTCCTTCTTTTCTACAAAGTTTTCTTCTAATTCTTTGATGTCATTACCCTGTTCATCTACAAATCTAGTCACCTTTAATTCAGGTAATGTCACTTCTGGTGCATCATTTGGTACTTCCTCATGTAATTCTTCATATACATAAGTTCTGATACCATCTTGGTCTGGCAACTTCTCCTTAAATACATATTTAGTTCCGTTGAATGTGATTTCATCTTTCTTATCTGTGAAGCCATTCTCGAACTCTGTAATTTGTTCGTTATTCGTATTTACAAAAGTCGTAATCTTAAACTCTGGAATTTCTACAGTTGGTGCGTCACCTGGAATTTCATGTTGTTCATTCCATGTGTTTGTTACATTGAATCCATTATCCATATCTCCTGCAATAGAAGTCATGTAGAAGTTGATTTCATCTTCTTTAATGGAATATTGAATTTCTTGATTTCCATTATACTTGCGTAAGCCTGTAAAAGTATATTCCCAGTTATTTGATGGATCTAATACGATAGACTTACCTGTATCAACATTATCAGCATATAAATGCATTATTGCTTGAGTGCCTGTGTTACCTACCCAAGTCTTAGATACTTTAATATCTCTTGTAATAGGCTCATCCTTTACAGTTACGATATTGTCCTTTGCGATTGATGTTTGAATAGTAAATACTGTGCTATTAAGTTTGTAGCCGAATGGTGCTTCGATTTCCTTTACTTCGTAATTTGCTTCAAACACCATGTTCGGAGTAATTGCTACACCATTTTCATCTGTTACAAGTGTTTGGGTAGTACCGTTATCTACATTCTTGATTTCAAACTTAGCACCAGCAAGTTTTGCTCCTGTTTCTGAATCTTGCTTGACAATTTGTAGTTTACCTGTTGTTGTTACTCCAGTAACACCACCTACATCAGCAAGCTTATATTGTGCTGTAACGTCTTTTGTGATTTCATCACTTGAAAGTGCAACCTTATTCTTTTGAATTGTGCCATCTGTCATAGATGTTTTTATGAACAACATGTAGCCCTGTGTACCAATGTCACCCAGATCCAATGTCCATGACTTGAAGTCAGGTGCAAACTGAATCTTATCTGTAACATCTACAATTTCTCCCCAGTGAGAGATAGTCGCATTTTCATTATATGTTACCTTCTGCAACTTAAATCTTTCTTTTGTAACATCGACTGGATTTAAGAACCAACCATTGTCTGTTACAAGACTATCAGATAAGACAACATGGTGTAAGTCCATAGCACTCTTGTTAATTCGGATAATCCATTTCACTGTATTAGGTTCTGCTGGTAATCCTTCACCCCACTTAGCAATTACTTCACCACTTGTACTTGGTCTAGTAATCGTAGTTTCACAAGAGGCTTGGTAGCCGTCATATACACCATTTCCCTTAATAGTTAATGTAATAGTGTTTTTCTTATCAACTTCAATATGATTCTTATTAAACGGTACCCACATAAAGATATTACCACTTAGGTTAGAACGGTTATTAACCTGCTCATTAAACACTACGTTAATCTTGCCACCTTCTGTGCCGTTAGGTAATAGTGTACCTTCACCAATGACATCTTGAGTTACAGTGTCAATAATAGGAAATGTTTTATCTAACTTATCAGAACTCATGTCAATTTGTTCTGGTACGATAATGTCGAAATAATCTCCTGTATGGACTGTTTCTGTTGCGTTCCACGTCATGTTCAAAAAGAAGCTTGAACCATCGTAAAGGTTGTTTTGATGTACTGCGTTACCACTATCTCTTAATGATACCTGGACGAGCTGTACATCCAGCCTTCGAGGTGATGGTGTTGTAGCCTCAGCTTCTTCTGCGTATGCAGGCAATGCCATGCAAATTAGGGTAAATACCATTGTTACAATTGCTAATACTTTTTTCATTTCATTTCTCCTCTTTTCTTTCTTTTGAATGTTCTTTTTTTAGTAGTTCTTTGCTGAGAATACGATGCCGATACTATCGTCTAGCCATGATTCTGGGATTTTCTTGACATATTTCTCAAATTTGTTTACTGGAATTTCCCAGATGTTGTAAGTTGCAGTATCAAATGGCATCTTCATCCCAAATGTTTCTTCATCCCAATCTTCTTCTTGGTCTTGGAAGTACATGCCACTAATATCGCACTTACTTTCTTTGAAAATAATTTTTTGTTCGTCATCATTGAAATACCAATCAATCTCTGCTATACAATCTGCTTCAGCTTCCTGCTTTAGCATGAGGTCATTTAAGAAGGATACGATCGGTTTCTCTGATGGGTTTGTATTGTTTCTTGTGTAGAAATCGAATTTACTTATAAACTCTTCATGATTTCCGTTTTTGTAGTTTTCGATATCTAAGCCATCAAGAATATAGTACAGATTGGCAATTGTTGCAGCTGTTAGGCTGATCGGTTTGCCGTTTCGTTGTAAATTCAGTACTTTCCAATCGTTCTTCATCTTCGTGATAAATTCTGCCATCTTTTCCTGTGCTTCTTTGATCGTTTTTACTTCAAATAATACTGTTGCAAGCAGCCATTTTTCGCCACTTTCATCCTTATTGTAGTTTTTGATTAAAAAATTCATATTTTATCTCTCCTTTTGTTATTTCCTTATGTATTATGCCATATCCTGAATGTTAATTTCTACATCAATCGGATCAAGTTCTGCTACCACTTCCCATGGGACTGGCTCCAAGTTCATTACTCTCTTTTTGTTTGCGTTTAGGGCAATTCTTCCAATTGCGAAATCTCTCTTTGAAACTCCGTACTTTTTGCATAAACAGGAATCCCAGGTTTTTGCACTTTTTGTTTCTCCGTGGATTTCAAATCCAGCAATGTATCCGAATCTTCTTTCGTTCATTGTAAGAAATTCGTTTATACGACCAACCAAGCAGAATAATGGGTTGATTATAGGATAAGGTGCTGAAGCCATGAATTTACAATAACTTTCGATAATCTTCTTCCCACGGCGATTAAATAGTCGTAACGCTTTTTCCTCGCTTATATATGCGTAGTTATATCCGTTTTTTGTGCACGTGTGAAGAATATATTCTCTTTTTTGTTTCTCTGTTGGATTGTAGGTTTTTGGTTCCCAGAACGTATCAGATGTTAGTGGCAAGATTAAGACAGACGTTATCGACCAATCACTATATTCATTGTAGATTGTGTTAGACATTTTCAACCAATCATCTATCGTTAATTCGTTTTGTCTTTTTAATAAAGCAAATTTCATTTTTATTTCCTCCCTTTTACATATACATTATAGCATAGTATTTTCTTTTTAGCAAGTAAAAAAGAGGCTTTCGCCTCTCATAAGATATGGGTTTGCTTTTCAGCAAACTATTCAAGGATGTGGGGCATAATATCCCCAGGACTTTCGTCCGTCTTCATATTACCATAACCCTTGATGATCTACAACTACTTTATAGACAATTTTTAAAGTAAAAGTCTACTGCATCACCAGCAGAATATAGGTTTAATTCCACGAATAATTCGCCAGCATCTTCGTTGTCGTAACAATAGTCTGCCATTGCGTTGCTGATATAGTCGTAAAATTTGTTAGCTGGTCCATTTCCAATTTCCTCTTTTTCTAGCAGCTTCCAAAATTCATCGGCATCCTTGGTGATCTCTAGGTGTTTGCATCTGTTTTTTAAGTGAGTTATAAATCGTGATCTTTCTTTTGTTTTCATGTTTTTATAATAGTGGTAAGTAACGATAGATTTGCGACACTACAAAAGAATTTTTGCTTGAAAAGTGCATGTGCTTTCTGATGTTTTCTTTTCCTATTCTTTCGTATACTAGTAAACAGAATCCCTGTATAAACGAAAGAGAGATCCATTTTACGCTTTCTGGAATTATGATTTCATTTGTTGAATCCCAATCGAATTTCTCATAAACCTGTTCTTGGAAAAGTTCTGTACCATTATGTTGTCCAACTAATATTCCACGTTCTTTTTCGTTTATTTGTAGTGTTATTCTGCTCATTACTTATCTTCCTTTCTACATCTTTAATTATACTACAATATTTTCTTTTTAGCAAGTATTATTAAGTCTTTGATTTTGGTTGGATCTAAAAAATAATATATTTTTATCAAATTTCTAAATAATTTCTTGCATATACTGTTATGGTATGCTAATATATAAGAGCAGGGGGGATATACATCAGCCATCCCTATAAAACTATTGAACATTACTCCCCTGTATTCCAAATTTCCCCAAAAAATTGGAAAAAGAAGAAGGTTATAGTCGCCTTCTTTTTTTGTTTGCTTTGTAAAAAGTATCGTGATATAATATATAGAGAAGAAAGGTTGGGATGGAGAATGAAAAGAAAGTATAACATTATAGTTATTCCGAACGGTGAAATACCATTAGAAGAACTGGAAGCATCTGGTATAAAAATTTGTGATGAACAATTATCGAATTTTGAAAAAGGTATACCAAAATATTTGAGCGAAGCTCGTGTGATTAAAGAGAGTATTCTTATGGATATTGTTATTTGGCTTTGGTGTGATGATCATGGGAACTTGGGATTTTTGGAATGGCTAGATAAGGTGAGTTCTGAAGAATATCTAAAGTGTGCCCTTGAGTCTAAATTTGGTCCGTTGTGTGATATTGCTTACAGGAATTTAAGAACTGTATCAGAGTTTATTTATAACTTGTATTTGTGCGTGAAAACTGATGGAGATAACGGTGTTCCTAAAATGTTAGAACTTGCACCTAAAGACGTGTTAGATGTTATGGCAAGTTTGATTGAGTGTTTCGTCAAAGTTGGATACATTAGTCAGGAAGATTATATCGAACGCAATATTCCTGATGCGATAGAGTTTGTGGATGATCCACATTTTGGTATGTTTGAGGTGGTTAATTTGTTATTCTGTTATGACAAAGGTGAGTTTGATATGGATTGGATTTATGAAAGTGTTAATGAATTTTGCCTGAATACAGATTCTGATGCGAAATTATTCCTGTTTCACGAATCGGAAGTGTATGGTGATTTTTGCAATGATTATTGATAAGATTGGTTTAGAAAGTGGGTTTAGAAAATATGGAAGAAAATAAAATATTGGTAACAGAATTACAATTACCGTTTGACGAGAAGGATTTAGAGGAATTAAAAAGTGCGAAGTGCATTATCGACTATCGTGGAGATGGGAAGCTTGTTGTGAAAGACGGACGGATTGCATTGTCTTATGATAATTATTGGTGGAGAAAGTAAAGGAAGGTAGACAATAATATTTGTAAAATAAAAAGAGTCTTATGACTCTTTTTTCTTTACGACATCATTTGTCGCTTATTGGATCTAATTATATTCCGTGATGCCACATTCACATTATATACATTAGAAGAATTATCTTCTTGGTTCGTTCGCTCACAGAATGAGGTTAACATATCTCTTAATTCTGCTTCATCATAAAATTCATCGTCCAATACGAACATCGCTTTCACGTGGCATACCTTTTCATTGCCCTCAACAGTATCCTTGAAGGCTTCTGGGCATACATCTAACAAATAATCCTGTTGTGTGAGGTAGCCATATTTGGCGAATAACTCTGTTGTTTTCTCGAAAGCGATGTATTGTGGATCACAAACTTCTTCACTACGGATCTTCATCTTAAAACTTTCAAAGTCTGGATTTTTAGCTATCAACTTTTGCATGTATTTGATCTCTTCTACAATTTCATCCATTCTCTTCTCTGCTTTTTCACAAAGCTTTCCAAAGCGTTTTTCTAGGATGTTGATCATGTACTGCTTATCCTTTTTACTAATTTCTTCCATCCACTCAATATGCGTCTTTCCGATTCCGTTCTGTCCAGACATCCAAAGGATCACTTCGATCTTCGTATCTCGGTAAAGCTTGTCGATGCTGAACAACTTTGATAAATCGCTTCCGTCTTTTGCTAAGTGGTGGAGCGTTCTCATTACAATGTCATCAAACGATTCTGTCTGTGAATTTTTGTTGCAGATGATAATGTCGTATATTTTCTTCATTTTTATTCTCCTTTGTTATACATATATTATACTATACTATTTTCTAAAAAGCAAATATAGAAAGAGAAACTTACATTTGCTAAAAAGAATATAGTATGCTATAATAAGTATATAAGGAAAAGGAGAAGGTTATATGAAAAGAAAGTATAACATTGTAGTATGTCCTAGATGGGAATTACCACTTAAACAATTGAATATTGAAACAGGGGTAAAATTTTGTGAAAGAGAATTAGCTGATATGTCTGATGGGAAATTTCCACTTTCCTTATTAGATGTTGATAACGTCATCTCACACATTCGTCTTGATATTTTGACATATTTGTTTTTTGTAAAACCAGAATATGATAGCTTTTTTCAGCTGGTAAAAGATGTTGCAAACAAAAAACAAGATATTGAGAAAATTCTTCAAGATGTTTTTGGAGAATTATGTGACCTTGCAAAGAAGAGAATGTTAGTTATCCAAAAAGAGGTTCGTGAGATGTATGAGGAATTTAAAAATGACGATGGAAAAACTATTGATGAAGAATTTGGTAATGATGTTCGTCCAGCTTTAGTTCCAGTTATTCACAAGATCGAAGAATCGCTTGAAAACTTTGTGCAGACTGGATATAACTACCAACATGAATATATTGCAGACAAGTACCCTGAAGCCATTAGAATTGAAGAAGAGCCAGATGGGGAAGAGATTGAGGTTATGGACCTATTATTCTTCTTTGATCCAAAGTGCTTAAATGTAGAACTACTTAAAAGACGAGTCGGGTCGTTCATGGAAGATATGCAATGTGATGCACGTATATTGCTGATTAAAAAGAATAGCATATTCCAACCAAGCAAGATGAAGATAAGTTAAAAACGAAAAGAGAGGAAAAATACATGGCAAAAGAAATTAACAAAGAAAAAGTATTAGAAGCCTACAAGCAGGCAACGAAAAAGGGCACATTAACGGAAGGGCAGTTATTTGCATTCAGTCAGTTTGCGAGTCAATTTACAGAAGAATTTGGATACATGATTAAGAAGATTATAAGAGAATTTTGTCCAGACGTTGCCAATGATATTTATAAATTGCATCATTTCAAGATTATAGACGATATGATCTATCTCAATTATGATGCTGGAGAACTTGGAGAAAGAGAACGCTCGTTTTATATGCCACTCAGTTGGATCGGCTCCAATCTTACAAAGAAAGAAAAGAGAATCGAAGGAGAAATCGTTGAACTTGAAAATCGAAAGAGATATTTGAAGAAGATGATTGAAAGGAAAAGTGAAACACTTAGATATCAGGAAGAAGAATATGAACGATTTGGGACAGAAGAAAGAGAGGCAAAGTAATGAAAACTGGTATTGAGAACGCTAAGGCGACATTAGAAATCTACGAGAAGTTAGAAAAGGGAGAAAAAATCTCTATCGAAGAAGTTAAAATTTGCTGGGGCTTTATCGCCGATGTTTACAGTGGGATGGAGAAACAGGTAGAGAAGGTATTATCACTTTTAAGATATGGCGATAGAAATCTATTTAAGAAGATCTTGTGGGTCAAGGTCCAAAAGCATGATAACCTTGTATATGTAGGATACGAAACGGTGAAAGGAAATGAAACAGAGTTTTCCTTTGAAAGAAAGTTTTTAGGAATGAGTGATAAGGAGTTGGAAGAGCATCGCCAGAAATCAGTGCAGAAAATGGTTATTTCTTCTGTTGCGGATATCGAAAGAACGAAACGTGAGATTGTGGCATGTAAGAGATCAATTGAAAGAAATGATAAAAGAATAGAAGAACTAAAGAAAGAATTAAATAGGATGAAGAAAAAATAGGAGAAAGGCAAAATGAAGAAAATAGGAAAATTATTTCTGGTGATGGCTCTAGCATCGACTTTGCTTGGATGTTTTGACACAAGAAGAGGTGGGGATCAAAGTCTAATGAGAGATGTTAAGACTACTACCTACGAGTTATCAGAACAAACAAAGAAAGAGATAGAAGAAGGAAAAGACAAAATCATCATTGCCGAGTTCTTCTATCGTGAAAGGTCTATGAGTATGACAGAGGATTCCGTAACAACTTCTATTGTGGCAACGGTAAATGCAATGAACGAGAAGATGGAAGAAAATGGATATACAATCATTTCCTTGGATACGACAACACAGGGAGAGGAGTCGAGAGCAATTTCGTTTATAGCGATCTTTAGTAAAAAATAAGAAAAGAAAGAGCTAGTAATATGCTCTTTTTTTGTTTGTGGTGGTTCGCTAACTACTTAGCAATCAATTACCTAGCTTCCTGCTTTAACTATCGTTGCGTTTAGCCTACATGGTTTGTGTAGGATGCCTTTTTCGATACTCTACCCTCACTTAACACCTTCTTTTTGTGATAATTATATTTAACTCATGCTTGCTAAAAAGAAAATACTATGCTATAATGTATATATACAAAGAAAGAGAGAAAATATTATGAAAAAAACAAATCAAAAGACAGAACAAGTATCAGCACCAGAACAGGTATCAAAGCTACAACCATTTCCGTTTATTGAGAATGAGGATTATTTATTGAAGCTAAAGAGTGGAGATTATGCTGTTGCGTATTGGAACCAAGGACAGTTTTATTCGGGATTTGGCGACCTATATATCGAAGAAGAAATTGTGGGTATTGTCGCATTGAAGGATCTAGGGCTGTAACATGAAGAGAAGATACAACGTTGCAGTTTGTCCTAGATGGGATCTTCCAGTCGAACATTTAAACACTGAAGCAGGAATACAATTTTGCGAAAGAGAGTTGCAGGATATGTACGATGGAGAGTTTCCACTCGTCTTGTTGGATACTCGTGAGATTGCAAAAAACATCTGCTACGATATTTTGTTTTATTTATTTATTGCTTATCCCAGTTATTACGAAAGCTTCTTTTCGTTGATAAAGGAGATCAGTGAAAAGAGGAATGTTGAGCAGATTCTTAGAGATTGTTTTGGTGAGCCGTGTGAGCTTGCCAAAAAGAAGATTCCTGCAATCGAGAAGGATGTCGTTGGAATGTATGAAGAATTTAAGTTTGATAACGGAGGATTTGTTAATAAAAAATTCGACAAAAACTACCGTCTATCTAACCAACACATTCTTTGTAGGTACGAACATTCACTTGAAAACTTTGTGAAAACTGGCTACTTACATCAATATGAATATATTGAAGACAAGTATCCAGAAGCTATTAGGGTTGAAAAAGAGGAAGATGGATCAGAAGTTGAAGTGATGGATCTGTTATTCTTCTACGATTGCAAGAAGTTAGATGAAGATGCCATTCGACAGCGTATCAATTTTTTTGCTAGTGAAACCAAATGCGAGGTTCGAGTTATAGTTATTAAATTTGATGATGTGTCACAACAAGGAGAAAATGGATAAGAAAAGGAGAAAATAATGTTATTTGAAAGAAAAGATATAAAGAAAATTATTGAGATTAGCGAAAGAGTTGCCGATGGAAACAAGTCGTTATCGGCTCAAGACGTTATTGCTTTTGATACGTTTTATTCAAGCGTCAAGATCGGTATTGATGTGAAGGTTGCAGAAATTGCTAAGGCTTTCTACCCCGTCATAAAGCAGAAGTTTTTTGAGCTAAAAGATTTTTATGTGATTGATGACATGATGAATGTGTCTTGTTATAATCTGAATGCAGAATTATTTACATTCTCGTTTCCGATCAAGATGTTCGATATGAGTACGGAAGAGATTGAAAACTATACGCTCAATTTGTTTTCTGAGCAGATCAAGAAACACAAAAAAGAACTAGAAGATAAAAAGAAAGAAGTTGATAGCTTGGAGCAGAAGATCAAGGAATTAGAACGAGCGTGTCAGCCTAAAGAATACTAGAAGAAGAAAGTGGGCAACACTTAATAAGGTGTGTCCACTTTTTGTATAGCTTGTTTCGAGTAATTTCGACCTGTTTCGAGTAAATCATTATTTGCGTTATACTGTTATATATGTTATAATGTAATTAGCTGATCTACCGTGTGTAGAAACAGTCCCGAAAGACGAGTTAAACGAATTTTTGCAAGACGCAGCAGGAACGTTTCTCGTCTTTTGCTTTTATAATTAACAAAGCTGGTTAAACTAAAAATGGACCATAACCAGACTGAAACTAGACTAATTTTAGACTAAGACCAGACCAACTTTAGACTAAGGTTAGTCCAAATCCAGGCTGAGATCAGACTAGGAACAGGACCGTTTCAGGCTAATACTAGACTGCAACCAGACTAAAGTTAGACTGAAAACAGGACCCATTATCTTGATCGTGAATTACCAGATCAACGCAAGAAAACAAAGGAAGCTGATCCAGGAGATGAAATGGAACGGTATAGGGATATTTACCAAGGAAGTTTAAAAAGAAAAAAGGTGGAATAATAATAAAACAGCCACCTTTTATAATTTATGTGCGTTAAGAGATGCCAGCCCAGCCAGACAAACCATGACGGCATCATCCACAATATAAAACCTATACAATAATATAAACTCTATATGGCACTATAAAGATACTATATAAGCCACAACACCATTACGTAACATAGGAACATTATCGCTCATGCCAAACAAGCAATGATCGCAACCTTCTATCAAGCCCTCTAAAGATAACATATACTTCAATCGTAAAGAAGCAAACAACGTAGAACTTGTAAAGATCTCCTTAGCAACCATAGACGGAGTGTGTACAGGACCCACATCTGCTGCTACACTCTCTTTAGGTTTTCTGTACATCGTAAACTTATCCACAGGCTTAACAACATAGTTAGTTAGATTCATAATTGGATTCAGGTACATATTGGAACACCCTTCCCTATCAACTAATGTCGTTTTATTTTCTGTAATCATATTTGCGATCGTCTTTTCGATAATGATGAACAAAGATTGGAAGTCTACCTTTGTTTCAGGAAAGCAGTGGTGATAAGACTCGATACCAAAAGTTTCTTTCAATTCATTAAAAAAGAATTTATCACTGAAATCCATTCCAAACAGTTGAGTAGCAAATACAGTTTCTTCCGTTTTTTCATCTTTTAAGATCAGTTCTATTTTTCTCATTTTCCTTCTCTCTTTCTTTACCTAGATTATATCATGTTTTCTATATTTTCTCAAAAGAAAACAAAATAGAAAGACACAAGATATGCACAAGTAAATGGATCCAAACTTTGTTCCCTGTTTCTTCCTTAGACCTTCTTTTATTTTTCTTCTTACAAAAAGAGAGAGAGTAGGAAAGTGGTAAGAAAACAAAATGCAAGAAGGATGACAAAAAAGAAGCACAACGGAAAGCCAACTTAATTAAAAATTGGCACTTGATATATACTGTTATTCTTGCTATAATGTAAGTAGCTGATCTACCAAAGGTAGAAACAGATTCGAGAAACCATCTTAACACTTCCTATAATGACGCAGTAGGAAAGATAAGGTGGTTTCTTGTTTTTTATAGGAAATGGATCGGAACGAAAACGAGATAAGAATAAGAACAGGATTACAAAAGCAGTTGGGTATGGAAAATTCCAATCTGTTCTCTTGCCCCCTCTTCTTTTTTTTAGAAAAGAAGGAAATAAGGAAAAGACAGGGAAGATACAAAGGAAGGCACATCAGAACAAAATTGCATAACACGGATCCAGAACATGTGACAAATGAAACGGTAATTACAGGATCCAACCGTTAGCCCATATATTATTTGCTGCATCCTAGGTGTGTATTACCATACTTTATATTTATTTATATGATACTGGGTCACTCTACTGCACCAATATACAGTATACACAGTTATTATATTGGGCTATTCTAGTGTACCAGTGTTATCTAATATTACACCTTTTTATTGGGCTACTCTAATAGAACAAGATTTTATAATAAACCCATTATTCTCTATGGGTCTATACTTTGTTTTTGGTTCTCTCTACTGGACCAATGTTCTATGATCTACTATCATAAAATTGGGTCGCTCTATAGAACCAGTATTATTTATTTATACCAATTATATATTGGTCCACTCTACTGACCCATATTCTTATATATTACTTATGTTTTTGGTCTACTTTATCGAACCAACTTTTACTACTAGGCTAAACTGGGTCGCTCTATCAACCCATTACTTATCCAGAACAGTCTAATTCTTGGTCTCCTATACAAACCCACATTTCTTTCTATACTTGGGTTCGTCTATTAGACCAATCTTATTAAACTGGTCTACTCTATCGTACCAGTCTATACAAATTCTTGGGTCACTATACGAAACCAATATTTTATTTCTTCGTTTATTTTCTTGGGCTACTATACAAGTCCAATTTTTATTTTTAATATCTTTAATATTGGGCTAGTATACTGTACCATGTTTTCAGGTGATTTTTGGAAAACGTGCCCTGCTCGCTGCTCTCTGGCTCTATGCCATGGTTATCTTCGCCCACTTCCGCCTCCCCTTTGGGGATCGTTCGCAGCTCGCTTTTTCTTTTTTATACTTCTTATTTTCCTATGCGTCTTCTTATTATCATCTTATACAGAAAAATCTACGTGAGCACCGTAATTAAAGGAGTGCAAAATGGGATTCTAAACGGAAAAAGAGAGAAAAATCAAGAAAGTTAAAGAGAAAATCCTTATATTCTCCTTTATTTAAAAGGGAAAAAGGAAAGAAAGTATCGGAAAAAGAACTTCTTACTAGATTTCTGTACATTTTCTTAGAAGATTCCCTTATTTTCAACTTCTTCTTACTAATTTCCTACTAGATTTCAATTCTTAAAAAAGGAAAAAAGAAAGAAAAATGTCATATTTGAACACAAAAATATCGAATTATGTCAAATTTATCCCTATTTTAAGGAAAAATGCACATTCTTGTCCGTTCTCTCTTTATTTTCAGGAAGCCGTTGTGTTTTCCCATGTGTTTTCTGTACCTTTTTCTTATGTTTGAAAAGAAATTAACAGGAAAAAGGCAGAGAAGTTATCCAAGAATGCTTAAATTTATCACTTAATTCTATGATCGTAATGAGAAAAGGCGAGATAAGATGCGAAAATAGTGCAGAAAATACCTATTTTATCCCTTCGACCTAGGTTAAAAAGGGAAAATGGGGCTAGATGGTGTCGTTACGTTGCAGGAAGCCTTTGTGTTTTCCTGTGTTTTTTCTTTTTATTTTCTCTTGTTTGAAAAGAAGAAGAAAGGAAAAAGGAAATTCAAAGGCAAAAGTGCTGGAATGCACTTTCGCTAAAACTTACATTCTCAAAACTAATGATGAAAACTGGGAAATAAAGAAGGAAGATACAGGAGTGACCTAGATCTCGGTGGGATTTGAGTTACAGTGGAACATCGGAAGAAGAAAAGAAGGTACTGGAGAAATTAAAGTAGAGATTATGGTTATGGCGTAGATGGGGTTTATGATTTCCTTTTATTTTCTTTTGTTTGGGGTTTGATTATTCATTGATGCTTCGGCATACAAGGAAGCCACTGGATTTTCTTGAAGTAATCTCGATTTATTTCTTTCGTTTGAAAAGAATAGAATACGGAAGAAAAGAAGATATTATTTCGTATCATAGGTTTCTTTTGTCTTTGCCTACACTACACGGTGTTAGACACCTGTGAGTTTCGCATTAGTATTTGCTTATCAAGATGAAAATAATACAAAAAAACCAACAATATTTTATGCAAATTTTGCGACAATACATATACTCAATATGTAAATGTCACACATAATTTTCTTTGCAGTTACTATTTTATATTCTTTTAAGAATATATTTTTAATGCATTTTTATATTCTTGATAGAAAGTGTTTTTATATTCTAATTAGCAAATAAAAAAGGAAGATATTTGATATTATCTTCCTGTAAATTCTGATAAAGCTTGTCTGTTTTTACTTTCTTTATCACTATGTTCTTGTCTAAGTTTTTTAGCTCTTTCACGTTCTTCTTGGATAGCTTTATTGATGAAATCCATCTTGCTTAAATGCTCTCGTTTCATTGGTGTACGGTCAATCATCAAGCCTAAACTCTGACATATCTCACAGAATTTTTCTCTGATCATAGCTGTATAGGTGATTAGTCTATTGTTGAATCTTGACTCTGGCTCATCCGCAAATGGAAGTGGAATCCCAGCTTGTTCGAGTGCTTTTTCTTTGCCGATCTCAAGTCTAGTGGTGCCATCAGGATTACGTTCTTTGTAAACAAAGATCTTGCGTTCATGAATATGTGGAGTTGACTCATCAAGATGTAAAGCTGAATCGAGAACGATAACACGACCTTTTGTGATTTCTTTTTCATACTCTGCTAACTGTTTATAAGCTTCAGAAAGTTTATCTGCATCTGGAAAATCATATAAGTTTCCGATCTGGATAATACTTTCCGTAGGTCTATATCTTGATGACTTACGGAATTGATCCATCGTCATAAGCCTATCCTTTTTTCTAATTTTCCTGACTTTTTCATTTCTAAACTCTAAAGCATCGGCAAAGTGTTCTTCATAAAATCTCTTCTCAGCAGCCTCAAAGTCATCTGCCATTTCTGGATAAAAGCACTCATATACGTTATCAGAAACTCTTTCTTGAATAACATGAGGGGATTCATTTAGATCATAATTTCGACAATTATGGTTTGGATTTCCCTCCCATTTTTGTCCGTTATGGATTGATACTTTCATGTTTGATAACCTCTTTTCTACAAAAGAGAGTATACCATATAAAAAAAGTTGTGACAATACATATATATAATGTCACAACTGAATTTGTATTTATACTGCAAAAGACAGACCTTTTGGAAGATCGGCATAGAACTCTTCTCCTGTTTCAAGACAAAGACAGCCGAGTGGCAATTGTCTTGCACATCCACAATCAAGATTGATCAGATGTCCTTTTGCTGTTTTTGAAATCTTCGGTAGCCCTCCAGATCTAATTTGACCATAAGAGCATTTGAACACTGGTGTATGTCCGATCAAAAGCGTAGTATCTTTGTACAGGGTATATAAAGAATGAAACTTGTTATACAAAAGAGTAGGGTTCATACTGTTGGCATATTCTCTACTCCACAGTACACGTTCACGATCATGCGTGTTGGCATCCTTGTACAATAAGATATCGTTATAGTAATAATCTAAATGGGTTGCATGAGCAATGTAGTATCGTTTGTTCCCGACACTTAAATTAGGGATAACGATTGGACACTGAGTAAGATCGTAGAGGATTGAATACTGCTCTGTAAATGGAAGCTCTTCAAACTGCTTTAAAGTTTTCTCATTTCCATTTGAACTCCAGATGTACATTGCATCGTCATCCTTTTCAAGTAAAGCCTGAAGCATAAGATGTTCATGATTACCGATCAATAAAAGGATATTTGGTTTCGATAATATGTATTGTAACAACTTGATTGATTGATCGCCTCTATCTATGACATCTCCATTGACATATAAAATATCTTCATCAGAGAAGTTTATCTTTTTTAATATATCCAGAAAATAGTCATACTGACCATGAATATCACTCATTACATAATGCATTGTTGCCGCCTTTCTACATGTTCTATTATATCATAACAGTATGATATTTTAAAGATTATGACGCTTTTATTATGTGATTTCCAAAAGAAAAATCTAACCTTTTGGCTAGATTTCTTTCTTGTATATCTGGATATAATCCATATCTTTTTTCTCTTCATTATATCCTTTAACTTGCACAATTTCCTGAACTGCGAAATCTTGTAGATATACGATTGTGTCAAACGACTTCGTAGAACGTTTCGCTTGTTCATAGGTTACGTTTTGCATTCCTCTTAATGTTAGATCAACAAGCTTATCACTTGCATCTCTTGCCGATTGAGAGTGGATCGATAAAGCCGTTCTACATCCAGAGTTTGATAATGTAATAGCAGATACCACTTCAGGACCTTTTACTTCACCAATAATAAATACATTGGCACCAGCAACTAAAGCCATCTGTCCTAACTGCTCTAGCGTACATGGTTGTTGTCCGTTTTGTGGATTTAATACAACATGTTCAAACATGATTCCTTTTCGATAAGCAAATAATTCATCGTTTTCTTGGATACATAAGATTTCTGCCGAAGATTCATAGGCTTCTTCTAAAAACCAATTAAGCAAAGTTGTTTTACCAGATCCAGGAGGACCAGCAAATACGACTCCCTTACTATACTTCCCACAATCAAGTAGGTAGTTGCGAATCTTTTCATCCATCATTCCAGCTTTGATTAAATCGTCAGCCATTAACTTCTTTCTAGGTAACTTTCGAATATGAATAATAGGATATCCAGAGCATGTAATATATGGTGCTGTGATAGAAAATCTTAACAGGTATTGTTCATCCTGCTCATCTGTAAACGTCTGGGTTGGAACACCTAAGTCGATTCCATTTACAGTCGCTACGCCATTAATAAATCTTATATAGTCAGCTTGATCGATAAAGGTGATATTTGAAAGATATGCCTTTCCTTTGATTCTGACTCTTATTGAATAAGGATCCGTGATTTTAATATCACTAATATCTGGATCGTCAATAAGGTCCTGTACAATATATAATTCAAATAATGCTCTATGTAGTTTTTCAATTAGTGCTGGAACATCTTCTCTTTGAAGTCTTAAAGTGTCTACAAATGTTCTTTGGATGTATGCCTTTAACATCTCCATAAAAGATTCTTCATCTTTTTGACCTCTTAATACACTATAATAAGAATTCTTTTCTGCTTCTGTAATATAGCCCATTGCTTCTTGGAAGATTGAAACAAAATGCTCATAATCGCAAATTGTTTTTATTTGCATATCTTTAGCTTTTAGGTTATAAACAAGTTCTTCTCGACTATCGATTTCTTCAAGCCGTCTTGGAATATAAGTATCCAGCTGATTTAAAAATGGCTTTTGTGTAGACGATGTTTTTAATTTTTCATCTTGTTCCTCTACCATTTGTAGATGTAGTTCTCTTTCTTCTTCTGTATAATTTCTCTTTATATCATTAGGAATGATCAGCTTGCTTTTTTCTTCAGCAGTATTATCTTGCTTTACCCCTATAAAATCATACAATTCACCAAATTTAATTTTTTGCCCATAAAAACGAATTAGCACATAAGCCTCAAGATAATCTCCAACTAGTTTCACAGAGATTGATAATGGATCAAAAAGTGTTTCTTTCTTTTTAATGTTTAAAAATTCATTTATCTTTTTTTGTAGTTCTGTGATACCAATAAGGAGACTATGCTTTGATACAAACATGTAAACTGGGTTAGCCCAAACACCACCTTTATCTGGAATGATGGTATTTGCTATTTTTTCAAAAGATTCACCTTTTGAATAAATGATAAACTCATCTCTATCTTGTAATTGGTATTTCTCTTCTAATTTTGCTAATTGGGAATTATTTTTTGCAATTCCAACAATTACATTTCCTTTATCTTTTGTCATTTTTGTTTCTCCACGTTGTAACTATATGTTCTTCCAGAAAGACCTATCACTTGTAACTTATATTCGCCTTTGACTAGTTTTATAGTTGTTTCTAATTTGCCAGTTTCTTCCTGTGATAAGAATGTAGCTCCATCATCTCCAATGATACGAGCTTTTGGATCTGCCACTTTGTAATTTCCTTTTTTAATTTCCTTTGTTTCATAGCTGACACTTACTTTATAATCGCCATCTTCATTGATTACGATTTTTTCTTCTTGAATGTCATCACTTTCTAGTGATTGCTTCTTTTCGTTTTCTGAGTTATCCGATGATTCATAAGTAGGAGTGTTAGGGACATTTACATCTGTTGATTCATCCCATTCCTTACCTGAAGTTGAATATTTAATAAAACCATAACCCTCAATCAAGTAATAACCACTATTGAGCCATGTTGGCAACGTAATGGAAATCGTCTTGTTTTGCATATATTCAAAGTTTTTGATTTCGTATGTTTCAGTTGACATTAAAGCTTTTACATCTGCCTTGATTTTATAGTTCTTTAAAATTGTACCAACGTAAACATCGGTCGAATAAGTTTTACCTTTTTCTAGTCCGATAATAGTTCCTGCCTCAGATATATTTCCAGAACGTAACTTTGCGTTTCCGATCGACTCAATTACAGCTTGGCTATCCCCTGCTGAGGTTAGTTGGTTGGCATCAGAACTAGGATTCACATTTAATTCTTTTACATCTGTATCAAAAGTGTATCTACCCGCTGTGTTAGCTTTTAACCCACAAACGCCTATTGTATATCCAAGATCATAAAATCTTTCAACAGTAACATCGCCTTCAAAAATGCCTTCATTCTGTCTGTATACGATCTTGTCTCCTGGATACATTGTTGGAATTTTTGTATCCGTACTTTCATTAAGCCACGCAACACGACTTGAATCCCCATTTTTAACAACACTATTTCTTGTGAAGGTCGCATCTCCCAAAAATGCTTCATAATAAGTGTTATCTCTTTCAATATAGAAAGATCCGTTTTTTAATTTGTTTACATTCGTTTCTATCGTTGCTTCATTACTATTGTCTTGAGAATCTTCAGATGAACATCCTGTTAATAATGAAAGTGTTAATCCTATTAATAAAACTTTTTTCAAAATCATATAGAAAGTCTCCTTTTTATCATTTATATTATGCTATTTTTTTACTGTTATATCGTAATTTTTATGCAGTTTTACCAATAGAGTATAAAAACGGAAATAACTCTCGAAAATCATACTGTTATATGATATAATATAAGTAAAATAAATAGAAAGGACTATTATGGACAAGAAATATAAAGCAATCCCCTATAAAGTTACCACTCATCATGATGCAATTAAAGATAAAAACGAGCCATGGAATAGTGAGCCAGCCTACGATACTTCCGAAACACGTTATTGTATTGTGTCAAATGAAACAGGAGAAGTATTAGACGACGCACAAGGATATGGTTATAGAACGGCACAAAAGGCTTATGCAGGTTATGCATATAAGACAAGGGATAAGAGCAAAGATCAGGAAAGAGAAAATAAGAAAAAACATATCCAAAAATGGATGAAAGAACACAAGGGATTTGTCAGAGCCATGGACGAAACAGCTTTTGAAATTTTAAAAGGCACTTGGGGACCCGATGACGAATTTGATGCTAAACAAGTCAAGGATATGCTTAAAGAATGGGGGTTAAATCCAGACTTTACAGCAGGCGAATTATTAAGGGTGTGGAGAAATTGGTAAACAAAAAAAGAGAGCAATCGCCCTCTTTTTTTATTTCGACATATTTGCTAATCCTTTCGTGAAACTTGTTTGATTTAGATCTTCGATTTCAAAATCTAGGAATTGGATCTGTTGTGTAACTAATAAAGTTCCATCATTCTTCTTAAAGAAGTTGTTTGAAATGTTACCATACAATGTTAATGTTGCTGGTCCATTGATGGAAGATGCTAACTTAGCTAGTCCAAAACCAACGGCTGTAGAAGTGGATGACACAAATTTGATGCCATTCCCTCCAATTTCCTTCTTGTAAGATCCGTAATTTTGAACGATTTGAAATCCAGTGACCTTAAAGATAAGATCTGGATTACCATTTCCTAATGGCTGGAATTTTTCATTCTCTGTAATAGCCGCTAGTAGATCCTCGTTCTTTATTTCAACATCATACTCTAGGGTATCAGTTGCTTTAGGATCGAATGGTGTTGCGTTTTGTTGCATATTCTTCACCATTGCTTCAAATCCATCTTTTGTAACGGATGCACCAGCTGCTCCAGCATGTCCACCATGTCCTAAGAAAGAATCAGCACATCTATCAAGATGTTCTTTTATATCGTATCCTTCTGGGGCACGGAATGAGCCTTTGAGAACTCCATCTTGACCATTTGTAAATACCGCACATGGCAAGTTGTATCTCTCTAATATCTTTGCCGCTAAAATTCCAATAATACCTGGTTTGATGTCTGGCACATAAACAATGACTGGGTTTTTGATTTCATTAGCTTTTTCTAAAACTTTAAGTTGAGGTAAGATACCCTGTTCATAAGCATTAGCTGTTGCCAATTTTCTTTCATCATTACACTGCTTTAAAATCTTCATAAGTTCTAAACATTCAGAGTAATCGGAAGATGTTAATAGTTCTACAGCGTATTTTGCATAACCATCATACATACGCTCTAAAGCATTGATTGCTGGTCCACAAGTGAATCCTGCCGTAACTCCAGTCCAATGAGAGATTCCAAACTCATAAGCCATTGCCTTTAATCCTGGCAGAGCATTTGTAATATCATTGTTTAGAACCTTTAAACCCTGATAGGCTATAACATAATTTTCTTCTGTTAATACCATTTGATCGCAAAATGTAGCAAGCATTGCAATTGGCTTTAATAGCTCAAGCAATGGATTGCTGCTGCCCAATAATGAACGAGCAATCTTGTAGGCATTTCCTGCCCCACAGTATCCTGTAAAATCAGCTGAATTTGGAATTGCTTCTGCATCCAATATAAAATCAGCATTTGGTAATATAGTATTACCATTTTCTATTACAGGTTGATGGTGATCAGTAACAATTACCGTGTATCCAAAACTTTTTGCATAGGCAATAGGTTCTAGTGCAGCAATACCATTATCAACTGTTAAAATAAGAATCTCTTTTGGATCCAGATTGTTATCAGACGCATACTGGTTTACTTCATCGACCATTGTTTTGTTTAAACCAAATCCTTCGCACCTACGTGGGATCCGATAGTGAACATTGGTAAAACCAGTCCATCTCATTGCCCATATAAGAATTGAAATCGCACTTGTTCCATCTACATCATAGTCACCGAAAATAAAAATTGTTTTATTTTTATATTCGTTGATCTTTGCAGTAATTTTTGGTAAGTCCTTCATGCTGTATTGATCAGTGATAGAACGCTTAAACCAATTGTTGATTTCTTGTACTGAATTTAGCCCAAGGTTTTTTAAATGGGCTTCGGCGATGGAATTTACTCCATCTCTTTTCTTAAATTTGTATTTCATTTTCTTCCTCTTTTCTATTTTTATCCATGATCATCAAATGTGTCAATATTATTATGTTATACCAAATAAAAAGAAAAAAAGCCGTGAATAATCACGACTCTTTTTTTAGAATGGTAAATCATCTGACGTAATTTCAAAATTATTTACGTAATAATCTCCACCTGTAATAGCATTAAACTGAGCTTCACTCATCTGATCTGCAACTGGTTGCTGAACAGGAGTCTGTACCTGTGGCTGTGGCTGATATGTCTGTGCCATTT